>Ga0111142_1104_pt1 | contig 12509 bp, 10 predicted proteins | sample DeeMarSeWOR28_12_FD_80398 | JGI IMG/M metagenome (GOLD analysis project Ga0111142, IMG submission 80398) | Anaerolineae bacterium SG8_19 | reverse complement strand
GTAGGTTACGCTTTGCCATGGCTCCGTATCCTATGTCGAGGTTGAATTAAGTCGCCCCCGGTTCTCGTTACATTGAAGCCGCCTCGAATGCTTCCCGCACATCTTCTTTCAACAGATACCAAATGATAATCGCACCGATGATAGTGCCAATCGGGAAGAAAAGTAGCGAGATGATGGCCAGGCCAAAGGCCAACCATCGCGCCCAGCTTGCCATGCGCAGCAAACCCCATCCGGCCACTATCGCCATAACAGCTAGAACAAGTGTCGTCAATAAGCCAAATGATAAACCTATTAACGGAAAGTATAGGCTCGAAATTGCCACAAGGAAATAGTACACAGCAATGGCAGTGACACCATCAGGACGAGCAGGCTGCTTTGCGTCTACAGTCATATTATCCCTCCACCTTTATTAATTTATCTGACGCCATTTAACGGCGCACAAGCATATCCTCCAAGATTCATTGTATCATGAAAAAGATGGCCCAGTCTATGGTGGTTACACCTCAATCGATAAATAGCTCCAAAACTTTATCGGGCCATTTTTGTGTTATGATTTAGACATATCTGATCGTGAAAGCGATGTTGGGCATTGGGTAGCTAGACAGACATAAGGAGTATGGAAAATGACTACACTTGAGCGGAGCATCGTGATAAAAGGGACGGCCGAAGAAATTGACGCTATTACATCGGACGGCGATCGCCTGCCGGAATGGTATGCCGGCATCACCAATGCTACTTCGGATGACGTATTCCCGGAGCCAGGCGGCAAAGTCGAGATGAAATACAAATCGGCCGGGATCACCTTTGACATGTCTCAGACGTCACTGGAAAATGAGCCTGCTAAGGGTGGCAAGTACAAGATGGAAGGCATGATCACTGGCGTATATGAGTCGATACTCGAGCCGGTAGATGAAGGCACCCGTTTTACGCTGAAGTTTGATTATGAAATGCCCGGTGGTGGTGTTGGCAAGCTGGTGGACAAACTCGTTGTCGAACGAATGAATGCCAAGAATCTAGAGGAGAGTTTGGAAAATTTAAAGACCTTAGTGGAAGGTAAATAGACGGCGTAAAGGTGTGATTCCGGAGATCTTTAAGGTCTCTGAAATCTTATCTAGCCGGTAGCGGGGGAGAGTTGCTTGTTGTGTCTTGGCTCTCGGTGGCTGGCTACGTGTGATGGCCTCGAAATTCGGCCGCCTCGGTCATCGTCAGCCATTCCTCAGCCATAACCAGATGCTACATTAGCCCTGCACGAATGACAGCTCCGACCATGATGCAAGTTCTCCCATTGCCCATGGACTGCTTTGGCAGGGCAAATCTACAAGGTGTGACATTTGACACTTCAAAACGTTGCCTCGAATTGGTATCCTATTCTGTAGGTTATTAAAAGAGCAACGTGCCAAACGGAAAGGCTAATTGAAGGAGGAACTCGGATGAATATAGAGATAGTCTATGATAGCAGTACTGGCACCACCGCCAGGGCGGCCGAGGCAATGGGCAAAACAATGGAAGAACATGGTCACCAGTGTCGAGTCCAATATATAGGACAGGCCAACCCGGCCGAAGTGTCCGAAGCCGATCTCATCTGCGTCGGGACCTGGGTCAAGGGTCTATTCATCATTATGCAACACCCCACAGAACGGTCGATGGAGTTCATTGAACGGCTGGGAAATCTAGCAGGTAAGAAGACAGTGGTATTTTGCACCTATAAGTTGGCCGCAGGGTCAACGTTACCCCGAATGGCGAAAGCTCTAGAGGAAAAAGGTGCGGAAGTGGTAGGACAGTTCAAGTATCGCGGCCCCGAACCGAACAATAAGTTCGTTTCGTTTGCCTCATCCTTGACTTGATTGGTACATAATCCACTTTACACGAAAAGTTACATATCGTTCCAAGTTGGAGTTTAACCAGGCGAATCCAAGCCCAGGCTAACTCTTAATTTCATGACCCAGGCTAACTCTTAATTTCATGAACTTCCCCTGTTTCGCCATATTTAATGGTGGCATAACGCCGTGAAGTTCGGAGGTCAGGTGATGAGAAAGAAACTGCCTCTGGTTATTGGATTGTTTGTATCGGTACTCATTAGCTGCGATTTGCTGGCTACGTCGCCCACTCCTTCACCAACGCATACCTCAACCGTATCCCTTACTGAAACCTCTGCGCTAGAACGAGAAGACGCTCCAGCATTGATTGCCCTTGATTATCCCAAAGTTGATGGTTCTACCTCAGCCCTTCCTTTGCAAGTAATTCTGGCCTGTAGAATCTTCGACGTTCCTTGCTCCTGGCAAGAAGGCTGGCCCATGGATGCGACCCGACGGCTGGCGCCTGATCTGATCTTCGAGGAATCACCTCAGTCAGTGGAACGGATAAACAGCAGATTTCATCCTGGTGGCCCGACCCCCCTCCGAGGATGAGCAGAGAGCAGCTCAAGCAAGGGGCGTTGTGCTGGATGTGCAAGCCGTCGCCCTGGACGCCTTTGTATTTCTGGTGAACGCTGAAAACCCGGTGGATGATCTATCGCTGGTGACCATACGCGACATCTATACGGGGACGATTACACATTGGTCAGAGTTAGAGGAGGATGGATGGAGGAGAGCCGGGGAAGAAATTCATACCTACCAAAGGAATCGAAACTCAGGCAGCCAGGAGTTAATGGAGAAACTCGTCATGCGGGGCGCCGCTATGATAGATTCGCCTGATATGATATTGGAGTCGATGATGGGGCCGATAAACGCCATCGGCCAAGATCCTTTGGGAATAGGTTACTCTGTTTACTACTATGCTGTATTCATTTTTCCCAACGAGGATGTGAAGCTGTTAGGCGTCGATGGCGTAATCCCAACATCAGACAGCATCGCGAACGGTAGCTACCCATTGACGACTGAGGTCTATTCCGTGATACGACAAGAGATGTCCCCAGATCACACTGCAGTGTTACTTCGAAACTGGCTTCTCACTGAAGAAGGCCAGGCGATAATCAAGGAAAGTGGGTACGTTCCAATACAACGGTGACGACCATAGCTTCATAGTCTGAGACCGGCTGTCTTATCCTTATGGCAAATAGCTACTAATCATACTCAATAATTACGTCATGGAGGGTGATGATGTCTGCTCCGGATGATTACTTAGAAAAAGTGTACGCTGGCTTGTTGGGCAAGGCCATTGGTATATACCTTGGTCATCCTTTCGAGCTATGGGGCTACGAACGCATTGTCAGCGAATTGGGGGAGATCAACTACTATGTCAATGAACATTTCAACTCGCCGGTCGTCACGACCGATGACGATCTAGCTGGCACACTCATTTTCCTGCGGGCGATTCCGGATTATGGGTTCAGCAAAGATGTGACAGCCGAGCAGATCGGTAAGACTTGGCTTAACTACCTCGTGGAAGGGAAAACCGTTCTTTGGTGGGGAGGCCGGGGCATGTCCACCGAGCATACGGCTTATCTCAACCTAAAAGCGGGTATTCCGGCGCCGGCCAGCGGCTCGATTGAGACGAATGGCCATCTCGTGGCGGAGCAAATTGGGGCCCAGATTTTCATTGACGGGTGGGCAATGATTGCCCCAGGCGACCCGGAGCTAGCCGCCGATCTGGCCCATCGTGCGGCCAGCGTCAGCCATGATGGCGAGGCCATTTACGGCGCCCAGATCGTCGCCGTGATGGAGGCGATGGCCTTCATTGAGCCGGAAATCAATAAATGCCTTGACACGGCGCTCTCCTTCATACCAGCCGATTCGACCATTGCCAGCGTGATTCGCGACGTGCGCGAGTGGCATGCCGGGGAACCGGATTGGCATCGCTGCCGAGAGTGGCTTAACGAGTATTACGGCTACGATCGCTTCCGTGGGGCATGTCATATTGTGCCTAACCACGGGGCAATCATCATGAGCTTGCTTTATGGGGAAGACAACTTCCAAAAGACGTTGATGATCGCTGCCACATCCGGCCTGGACACCGACTGTAACGCCGGCAACGTGGGTTGTTTCATGGGCATCAAGAATGGGCTGGCCGGCATCGAGGCGGATGCTGACTGGCGTGGACCGATGAGCGATCGCATCTATCTACCCAGCGCCGATTGCGGCCGAACCATCACGGATGCAGTCATCGAGAGCTATCACATCGCCAACATGTATCGGCGCATGAACGGGATGGAGGCGCTCAGGCCCAAGAACGGCGCCCGCTTCCACTTTGAGATGCCGGGATCGGTGCAGGGGTTCCGCGTGGAAGCCAGCGATACGCCTCTAATCTTGGAGAACGTAAAAGGGTACAGCCGCCAAGGCCAGTATGCTTTAGCCTTGCATTGCAGTGGCCTGAGAGCAAATAGCTTCGCCCGGGCAGCCACGCCCACCTTCATTCCCGAGGAGTTCCTGGTCGTCAGTCAGGATACCAGCGACCCTTTGAAAGCAGCGCCGACACTCTACCCAGGTCAGACGGTGCAAGCCTGGGTTTCCGCCGCGGCTGACAACAGGACGCCTGTCATCTGTCAACTTGATGTGCGTATCTACGGACCGGATGACAAGCTGGAGATCATCCGCGGCAATTTGGTCGTGCTACAGCCGGGTCAGGCGGCCGAAATCAACTGGGAAGTGCCGGATACACGTGGTCATCCCATCGCCGAGGTTGGGATCGGGGTCAGCAGCCGGGAGACGACATCAGCCACGCTTTACCTTGATTCCCTGACGTGGGCAGGCGAGCCACGGGCGACCTTCGCCGATCCAGAAGATGGTTCCACCCTGTGGCAGCGAGCCTGGGTCATGGGGGTGGACAGCTTTATGCCGGTCACGAGCACCGATCCGGATGTCGGCGATTCGGCCTACTATCTGTCACAGAATGAAGGACGTGGGTTATTGCTACAGGGGTCGTGTCAGTGGCAGGACTATCGGGTCGCCTCCAGGATGGCGGCGACAACGGCGAGAGCCTTTGGGCTGGCTGCGCGTGTCCAGGGCATGCATCGCTATTACGCCTTGCTCCTGGAGAAACCAAACAAGGTGGCGTTTATCCGCGTTTATGATGCTGAGGTGACCCGGCTGGCCGAAGCTGCCTTTGAGTGGGATGTGGATATCAAGTATGACTTCGAGCTCCAGGTTCGGGGTCAACAGCTTCGGGCCTCTTTGGATGGTGTCCAGCTGTTCGAAGTCCACGACGCCCGTCTTGATGGCGGGGCAGTAGCGTACGTGGTGGACGAAGCATGCATCCTGAGTTCTTCGGTGACCGTTGGCCCGGCTTCTTGAGCGCAATTTTTATCTCAGACCTACAGTGTTTTGGTCAGCATCAAGAAACATTTTATTGTGCGGGACTAGACGTTTTCCGCGATGGTTCATCCCTGACCAGTGGCGGGGAAGGGGTCATCTGATGTTTACAGGTTTTTAAGGAATGCCTGGCTCCCAGCCAGATGGAGGGCTGACTGACAAGCTAATCTCGTGTGTCTCGGGGACGATAGCCCTAATTCCGGGACGGGCGTCCAATTTTCATAACGGCGTACTCATAATCTTTACCCCAAATGATATCGTCCATCAACACCCACCCTTTGGACAGGTACTTGTCGGTCAACTGGTGGAGTATCCTATCTTTGTTCGCTGCTTCGCTGGGTTCAATAAATAAGTCGATCACAGACCACTTTGGCTTCAGGGTCACAATGTCATATTGTTGCTGATCCATGATTCAGATCTCCTTCCCCGTTCAACCCCTACTAGAGGATCAAAACTGCCACACCTATGAAGTTAAGAATATTTTAAGAATATTTTATAGTACTGTGCTCCTACTTGTCAAGAGGTAATAGTCGAGAGGCGGTACTCGTGAGAAGAACATCCGTCTTGACCTTTGGCTTTTCAGGAATAAGACTACCGCATCGAGTTTTCGTTCAGTACGCTTCCTAGGGCGCAAGGAGCGTAGATTTCACAATCGGTGGTTGAAACTAATTGTGCCGGGACAAACTGCAATCCCATTTCGTCCCGGAAACGGCCGATGATTTCTGCATCCACCTCGCTAAATAGCACTTCAGCCCCGGCCGCAACCAAGATGGTCGATAAGCCTCCTGCCAGCACTGCCCACACCCTGGACCAGCACCCGGCATCCTTCCAGGGACGTTTGGCCACTAAGATGGGCGTAGGCGACCTGGATCGTGGTAAATACCCCCAACACCGTGTATGGTCCTGGCGAACCGGCTCCGCCGGATTGGAGCTGTCTGTGTGGATGGTGTACTCTCGCCAATGCTTGCCTTGGAATTCAGTCCGCAACTGGAATATCTTACAAAGTTGAATCTAATGATTAGTCCAGGATTTGAAGACGTTACTGCCAATACCCCCACAAGAGTTAAGCCAAGAACCTTGTTTATGCTGGTACGCCTTCAAATCAGGCCACTATGCTATTGGTTCATGAGAGTTTGGACACTGTTGGAGTTATTGAGCCCTTAACCACATCCGCCGCTGGTTGCTGCCCGTTTAATCTCCAGCTTCACCTTCGGTGTGTACTCTAACTCCTGGGCGTGAGGGTCCGGTTCGGCCGCTGCGTACCTGTCTCCAATGGCGGAATCGAAGATGTAACATAACTGGTCATCGCCAGCGCCAGCGTTGAAGTTCTTGGTCAGATCATCATCGCCATACGTGGCGATCCAATTATTGACGCCCCCTTCCAATATGTAGACATTGGGTACACTCTCGGCCACCAGGGTCTTCCAGCCCTCCGTCGCCGCCGCCTCGTCGTTGCTCATGAGCACAAAGACGGCATTTTCAGGCTCGAAGTGTAGATCGTCGATCATCTCCGGCAACGTCTCCAGAGAGACATGCCGGGCATCGAGTATGTGGAACAGATTGAAATCGACCTCGTCGCGCACGTCGAGCATCACCACCTTGAGCGAGTTATCATGGATGATGTCCAGAAGCTCGCCGGGATGGATTTGCACGGTGCGTTCGTCTAATAAGGCTTGCTTTTCCTCGGCGATGCTATTCCAGCGGTCTTCTGTAGTCGGCTGGCCGATCACCACCAGGGCGATGGCACCCAGAAACACAGCGCTGGCGGCTGCGTAACGCCATTTAGGCGCTTTGGTGGGGTCTTGATCCCCAAATTTGCGTTCCAATTGTTCCGCGCCCCAGAACATGAACAGTGCCATGAGCACCAATCCCAGCACGACCACACCAGTCGGTAAGCCAAATAGATCCGGTATGGTCAGCCGTCCCAGGTAGGACGAGTTCCAGAAGAGGCTAAAGTTGCTCACCGTTTCGCCGAATAAGAAGATACCGAAGATAACGCCCAGGGCGAAGAAGATGGCATCCAGCTTCAAGGTTGCCGCCCCCACCAAGGAGGTACCAGGGCAAAAGCCGCCGATGATGAAACCGGCGCCCATGATCAGACCGCCAACGATGCCTGGCCAAAGATAGGTTGGGTTGACCCACAGCAAATTGTAGTCCAGCAGGCCGATGGCCGAGGCGCCAAAAATTAAAACCATGGCCACGATGATGGCCCCAAACATCACTTTCAGGACGGTCATATCCTTGAAATAAAATTGGGCCGCCAACTTCTTTGAATTGCCGAAACCGGCCATCTCCAAGACGAAACCGAAGGAGAAACCGATCAACCCGAAAACCACATAGGCGCCCCAATGGCCTAAGAGCGTTGATAAGGGTAGGGGAAATGGTGCCATGATTCAACTCCTTAGTTCCAGAATTTCCTGAGGGCATAAGCCAGGGCATAAGCTCCGGCGAAAACGGCGAACATGAAGGCCCAGCTGCCGGCCGATAAAACGGCGCCTCCGGAAAGAGCCTGGCCCGAAGTACAGCCGCGGGCATAACGGGCGCCGAAGCCCATGAGCGCACCGCCGATGAAGGCCATCACCCAGCGAAGCTTGACCGGCACCCGAGGACCGCGGTTGGTTTCCACCTTCACGCGATTGTGGATCCAACCCGAGGTAAAGCCGCCGATGATGGTGCCCAGCGTCAGGAAGACGATCCAGCTGTCCAGAGGATTCTTGCTGCCGCCGGCCATGGCTAATAAGTAGGGCGTGCGGTCGATGTGACCGGGCACGATCAGGTCCTCAAAAAAGACCAGGATGCGATTGAGGCCGCCTGAGGCGCCCAGACCGCTGCCAGTCAAGAAGAAGGCTGTGAACAAGACGATGCCCAACAGGATGGCCGCCAAATAGGGGTTGATATAGGCTTTGGCCACTTTCTCGACCTTGGTTTTTCCCTCGGCCGCTGGGGCTTCTGTTTCTGAAGGGGTGTAGGTGGTCATGATGGATCATTTTCCTCCAATATGCTATTTAATCTCCGGCTGTGGACGGCGCCTCATGGCCATGAACTTCGACTTCATCCCAGCCCATGATCATGCCCTTGATGCTGGCCAGCGGTTCGTGCCCGGTAGTAGTCAAGTAGACGTGCAAGATGATGAACGATGCGAACAGCCAGGAAACCAGAGTGTGCAGCGGGGCCAGGAAGGGCAGGCCGCCCATACTGGCCACGATGTCGGGCCAGCGCTGCGCGCCCCACATAAAGAGACCGGTTAAGATCTGCAAGGGCAGCAGGATATTCAAGATGGCGAAGTAAGTCACCTGCTGCAAAGGATTCATTTTTCTCTGAGGCGTTTTCTCGAAGGGATGTTCAGCGCCACGGAAGATGCCATGCAGATAAAATTTTGCCTGGGCGAAAGCCTGGTCGAAGAAGCCACGCGGCCGGGGTAAGAACTGCTGAATCTCGCCGCTGGCAAAGTGGTAGAAGGCGGCCAGGGCGGCATTTAGCACCAGGATCAAGGCCATGATATTGTGTACCTGCACTACGTAGCTGAAACTGAATACACCGAATTTGTCCGGTTTATGAATGATTAGGCCGGTGAAAAGTAGAACAAAGATGACCAGCGTCTGCAGCCAGTGCCACAGGCGTTCGTAGACGCTGTACATATAGACTCCTTGCAGCTCAGGCTCGTGGGCAGTCAGGTTGCGACGAGACATGAAGAGACGCAGCCCGCCATGGGTAACCACCCCCAGTATAGTGGCGATGAATATAAAACTACCCAGCCAGTCGACCAAATTCACACTGTCATGACCGAGTACGTACAAATTTGCTTCGCCGGTTTCTAATTGGTAATAGAGGTCGCCGGCCTCGTCAGCGAAGATAGAGCCCTCGGCCGCCACCGAGTCATCGCCTACGAATGTTGGCAACCTTTGGCCAGGGATCCTGTCCGACAGTTTGACCGGTTGGGTGACGAGCGAGTCGCTGCCATGGCAGGTGCGGCAATCCTTGGTGACCCAATCACCGTGGGTCACATTGTGGTTGATGCTGTAGGTCTGGATCTCGCTGGCGATGCGTGGGTTGTCCAGGCCAGCGGCCGCCAATCGGGAGGCGATGAGTGTCTCTTTCTCCCCGCTGTCGATGACCAGTTCTGAACTGTCCAATTGGCCGTCGTCATTTTTATCGAAGAGAGACAGGATTTCAGGATGGTACTCGTCGCCATCCAGCCAAGCGGCCTCCAGATCTCGTTGGGGCACCGGCCGTTCCGGATCACCATAGATCCAGAACCAGGAGGTGAGCAAATTATAAGGCGCCAAGGATGTGGAACCGTCACTGTTTTCGCGAGGCAGCAAGGCCGGCTTATAGGGGGTGATGAGCATGCTGCTGAATGTTTCCCCTTCTTCCTCGATCCCCCGGCATCCAGCCACGGCCGAGCCATCGGGCTTGAGGACCGTCCAATCGATGTATTGACGCGAAGGCGCGTATAATTCGGGGATGTGGCAGCTTTCGCAGCTGACCGCATCTATATGCCGCTCCTTATACGGCAGCCAGTCGTGGGTCTCCTCGATGTTGTGACATGATTCACAGCGGCGGGCGGTGTTATCGAGTTCGGGGGCTAGGCTGCCCTGAGCGCTCTGCCCCTTGGCGAATTGGTGTAGCGGCCGGTAGAGGTATTCGCCATGATCGATGCGCCGCGGATCGAAGGTCAAATGGTCGGGCTGGCTCTCATCTGATTCCTGGAAGTAGACCGGATTGTTTAGGGAATGATGGCAGTCGGTGCAGTCGATCACTCGCTCGGCGTGAACATCCCAGGAACGGCCTAAATCCTCTTTGGCCGAAATGTTCATGCCCGAGTCAGAAATGCGCTGGGGCGAGACGATCTGGCCCGTGGTGATGGTGCTCCATTGCTCCGGCGTACAACCGCTGAGGGCCAGGGGCGTTTCTGATTCCACATGGACCAGGCCGTGGCATTGGGCGCAATTACCGCTGGTTGGCCCCTGGATCGTGATGGCGTTCTCCAATAAGCTCCCCTCATCATCAAAGGCAGTCTCGTTCCATGTCCATTGGTCGCCTACTTGATCGACGATGCCCGTGCCCAACAAGGTGGCCGTGTTGGCCCAGCGGAATTGGCCATCGTGCAAGGCCTCGATCCGAGCGTCGTTGTTCGGTTCCTGCGTGTGGCACAGGAAGCAGTTCATCTCCACCGTGCCCGACTCTTCCCAGTCCCAGGGAATCAACTCGCCGGTGCCGGGATCGACGATGTGCGTTTCGGGATCGCCCTTGTAGACGGGTAAATCGGTCAACGGTTGGCCGTTTTGGCCGATTTCGGCCGGGCCGCCCCCGGCATGCCGCACGCCAAAGGTGCTAACCCATTCGGCGGTGGTCATGTCGATGCGCTCATCCCCTTCCGGCGATAAAAAGCGGTAGGTCAAAGGATTCCAGCGGCCGAATAGCCCCGGGCTGGTGTCCCAAGGCCGGCCGCTACTCGTTTGGCCAGGTGGCATCATTTCGCTAAGCCCCACGTCAGTGTGGAAGCTGTGTTCGGAAATAAAAGCTGTGTCGTGACAGGCGCCGCAGGTTTCCATGGTCGACACGGGTTGGCCTGATTCCAGCACATTCTGCCCATCGGCATCAAGAAAAGGGAAGGTAGGGTGGAGTGGTGAACTTTGAGCGGCCACCGTGCCAAGTGCCCCGACCGACAGCAAGGCCAATATCAAACCGGCCGCCAGGAATCGCTGGAGGCGAGATAATTTTCTTAAACGAAACATCGATGAGTAGCGCATAGTTAGTTGTTCGCTTCTTTATTTGTTCAAACCTATGGTCTGGCTTCGGCCGCCCCAACGGATCGGATCGCCGTAGTAGCCCAGAGCTTCCCAATCCATCCGGCCATCCTCGCTGTGGCAGTCATGGCATTGCAACGCTTCTTCTTTGGACACCACCATGTGAGAGAGGACCCAATACATTTCCGTAGGCGCGAAGCCCACTTCGCCGCTGTACTCGATGCCGGCCGCCTCGGCCCCTAAACGAGCCGCCATATCCCAGTCGAACTCAGTCCAATAGCCCCCTTCGCCCACCGTCTTGGGCTGCAGTAGGTGGTTATAGTTGGGGTCATAGGGCTGGTTAGCCGTATGGACCTTGAAAGGCCAGATCTTGGCCTCGCGGTCGTGGATATCGCCGCGGGGTTGGTTGAGCACCGTCGACACCGTTGGGTCGATCTTGTCGCCCAGGATGTAACGATCAGCCTTGCCATTGAACCAGGCATAATCGGGCATGAAGTTCTGCTCGTAGACAAAGCTGCCCTTAATTTTCAGATATTCATGGGGATCTTCTGGCAGGTCTTGCCCGGCCGTGGACCAATCCCAATCCATCTTGGTCGCTTGCCGGACGGCGCCTTCAGGAACGTGGCAGGTCTGGCAGGCAATGGCATCCAGGTGGGCCGTGATGCGTTCGTCTTCGTGCAGCGATTCATCGTGGCAGCTGGTGCAGGCCAAGTCGCTGTGATCATCGGCACTCACCGAGATGAGATGGCCCTCGACTTCATGATTCTCTGTGAGATGGCAATCCACACATTGAAAATCATGGCGGCCCATGTGGACGTCGATGTTCTCCGTAGGGAAAAATAAGCTACCGTCCAGATCGCCATGTTTCACGGCATTACCTCCGCCACCGTTGAAGTGACAGCTGCCACAATTGGTACGGGTGGGCATACCCACGCTCTGGGCCACGACCGCCAGGTCCACACCCTCTGATGGTAAACCGGAGTTGCTCTTAGTGTAGGTGCCTGTCTGTTCGTGGCAGACCAGGCAATCCACATTTTCTTCATTGGAAAAATCAAAATCGGCATCTTCCCAACCGTAACCGGCGTGGCAGCGAGTGCAGCCGGTCCAGTTGCCTTGAATGCCGATGCAGAAGTTGTTGATGCTGTTCTTTTTACCGATGGTGATGGGTTGGTCCCGCCCTTCCAGCATGACCGGTTCGCTTTCCCAGGTCCAGTGGACGGTCTCCGTCACTTCATGGGCGGCGTCTTCATGGCATTCAAGACAAGCACGGGTGACATCGGGACCCGATTCGTAGGGTCCTGTCATCAGGTCTGTGTGGTCCACGTGGGGTACACGCTCGGGCAAAAAATGCCAGGGATCTTCTTCCGCTTCAGCCTCTCTGGAGACAAAGAGTAGGATGGGCACTATCACGATGAGTAAGGTGACGACCAGGCCAATGACCCAGATGTATTTAAAGTCCTTCATCCTTATTATCCGTTTTTATTGTGTTTTAGTTGAGCATGTTGGATTGTCG
>Ga0111142_1069_pt1 | contig 12642 bp, 12 predicted proteins | sample DeeMarSeWOR28_12_FD_80398 | JGI IMG/M metagenome (GOLD analysis project Ga0111142, IMG submission 80398) | Anaerolineae bacterium SG8_19 | reverse complement strand
ATTGGCTGATTTTACTGTTTGATTCATGAGAATTTTCTCCTTAATGATTAGACAAGATTAACAAGATTGACAAGATGTTAATTTGAGTTCAGTTCAAGTTGATACTAGTTATGAAGTTTTCTATTTCTACGACGACAAAGAGCGAAGGAAAACAGAACGCTATTTCTTCCAGTCGTTCATATACTGGCTAAGAATAATGCGTTCAAGGTTGAAAAATCAGCAACGAAACTTACAGTTCTCATTTTGGAAGATTAGTCTGTAGTCGGCCGCCGATCGTTAAGGATAGGAGAGGTTTAAGGGATTTATTGCCAATTCATGATGGGAGCTAAGCCAATAACGGCTTCGACGTCACCCTGGATGTGGATCCGCCCGGACCAGAAGACCTCTGGGGCGCTGATTTCACCGGTGTTGATGCCGACGAAGTCGGATGCAGCCATGGTGACAGTGGCATCGGGGTTTTCCACATGACCGGATTGAGTGGTGCAATTGCCGTCATGGATAGTCAGCACCCATACTCCCCCATCCGGACCCGTGAAGTGAAACTGGATCGTAGTCTGCATGTTGCCGGCCATCTTCGGCTGGAATCGATTTGGAAGGACTTTCATGGTATCGTCAATCGTTGGCATTTTTCTCATCGTGCTGGCTGTCTAGTGAGCAATCACTTAATCCATTTCTGTTCGACAAATTTCCTTCGTTTAGAAGCAGAACGGCATCAAGAACGGAATCAGGGCTTGCGGCCGGGATAAGGTCTTTGTATTATGGAGTATTGGCAAATTTGAAAGAGATATTCAACTACCATATCTACAACGCAGCGATTCGGATATTCGACCATAACCTCAACTGATGAAATTATAGTCAATGGTAAATAAACTAAACAGCCGGGTTATCATCAATGGCGATGACTTCGGGATGTCACCGGGCATCAACCAGGCAATCATAAAACTACACCAGCAAGGCCGGATGAATAGCACGTCGATCATGGCCAATATGCCCTGGTCCGAAGAAGCCTTGAATTACGCACAGACGGCTTCTACCCTGGAAGTCGGTATTCACTTGAATGTGAGCACTGGCAAGCCTGTTTTGCCGGTTGATCGTGTGCCATCATTAGCGACTCCTGAAGGTCAGTTTCACGATTTGTCGGCTTTCCTGTCTCGTTTATTAGCCGGCCGGATACGTCGATCGGAACTGATGCTGGAGTTGGAGGCTCAATTTGAGATGTTCCTCGATCATGGCATCCAGCCGGTTCACGTCGATAGCCACATGCATTTTCACGCCGTGCCTGCTTTAAACGAGATCGTGTCTGAGTTGGCAAGCCGATATGGAGTAGGGATGGTGCGCAATCCGAATATCTCGGCCTTCGTCGTTCCCCCTCCCGGCCAGGCCAGTCTAGTAGAACATGCATTAAGAAAAACGGGAGCTAGCGTCCTTAATTCAACCCAGACGTTGATGACCCGCAAAGGCATCCAGTTAAATGGGCCGGCGAACAGGGCCGACAATCTCATCTACCTTCGTTGGTTCCTAGGGCAAGTTGGCGAGGCACAGCGATCATTTTTAACCAGTATCAACGGCTTGAGCGATCGCTCCGTGGAGATCATCGCCCATCCATCGTTGGTAGATGAAGTATTACCTACTCTCAGCAATTACGTCCAAGGTCGACGGGAGGAGTTGGCGATCCTTGAAAGCGATTCTTTCTACGGATTACTAGCTAATTTACAATAGTAAAAGTAGCTGGGTGGACATGAAACAGAAATTACGGGGATTCAAACGGAGTGCGGTCGAGCTAGATTTCAATCTCTACCGGCGGAGCGTTCCCATCCAGGGATTGGCGGGGGATGATTTAAGCGTTATCGACATCCAACCAGAAGGGGTAGAACGCACCATCTTCCTGGTTCACGGATATGCCGGTTGCGCTGAAACATGGGAGCACCAAATCAATCAATTCGCCAAGCGATACCGGGTTATAGCACCTGATCTCCGGGGACACGGTCAAAGTGACGCGCCCGTCACCCAATATACAATGGGTGAATTGGTGGACGACATCTACCAAATCACACAAAAGCTAAATTTGCCGGATAAGTTCACCCTGGTAGGACACTCCTTTGGCGGCTCGATCTGTATCGAATTTGCAGTCGCCCACCCTGAACAATTGGACCGGTTAATCCTCATCGCCACAGCTGGCGAATACCCTGTGCCAAAAGCGGCTAAATTGTTCTTTCGTCTGCCCGTGGCTTTTTTCCGGCCCTGGTGGAAATACCGGCCGCGCTGGAATGCCGATAGCCTGGCCTTCAAACGAATGGCTCAGAATAACCTGGTACGGTGGAAGGGTTGGTCGAAGATGCAACAGTTGGAAGTTCCGACACTGATAATAACCGGCCAACGGGATAACTACTTCCACCACCGCGTATATGACGACGTGGGTGATACGATACCAAATGCCGAGGTTATCGATATTGGGGCTTCAAAACATAAGGTTCAGCTTGAAAGGCACGAAGCGGTCAACCGGGCTATCGAGCGCTTCATGGATGGCGGAACAAAACGTAGTTCCTGGCGGTCAGAAATCGAGGATACTGATATATCGGACCTGCGTCGATGGCTCGACTTCTATAGCCCAGGTACGCCAAAGACAGTGCCGATTCCACGACGGCCATTACACGACTTTTTACATAGCGCGGCCGAATGGTCACCAAAGCGGACAGCCACTATCTTTTATGGCCACAAATTTAGCTACCAAAGATTATCGCGCTACGCCAACCAATTCGCGCACGGTTTGCATGGCTTGGGTATTCAGCCCGGCGATCGGGTGATGATCGTCTTACCCAACATGCCCGAATTCATCAGTTCTTATTACGGGATACTCATGATTGGAGGCGTGGTTGTGCTCTCCAATCCCGATGCCGACGTGGAGCAAATTTTACTTCAGTTGCGGCAAACGGATGCAAAAGTCTTGGTCACGATGCGTAGTTTTTCGGAATTGGTCAGATTAGCGAGCCAAGAAGAAAGCGTTCGCCAGGTTGTGTTGGTCGAATTTGATAAACATGTTCCGGATAAGGTTCACCAGCAGTTAATGAGCCATTGGCATATCGCCGGCGCGAACAAAAGTGCGCTGCCTAAGTCTACTGACGAGTTTGGGCTACTCATGAACGATTTGACCATGGATGCACCTTATGATGCGCCTGACGTTCCAGTCTCTAGTGAAGATTTAGCAGCAATCCTGTTTACCAGTGGCACAACTGACGATCCGAAAGGGGTTTGCCTGAGCCATGGCAACCTGGTAGCGAATGCCATCCAGACTCGCCATTGGGTACCCGACCTGGAATATGGGAAAGAAGTATTTCTCGCTGTCGTGCCTTTACTGCATAGTTACGGCATGACGACGACGATGAATGTGCCCATTACCACCGCCAGCACCATCATCCTGCTACCCGTCTTTGAACCGAAGCACGTGCTGGAAATCATCAAGGAGTATAAGCCGACGGTTTTTCCAGGTGCTCCCTCCATCTATGCTGCCCTGGCCCAACTGCCCGAGGCTCGCTCTTCGGGATTGGGTTCCATTCGGGTCTGTATCAGCGGCTCATCACCTTTGCCGGTCGAGGTACAGGAATCTTTTGAGAAGTTAACCCAAGGTCGTTTGGTAGAAGGATATGGGTTGACAGAAGCGTCGCCGGTGACGCATGCTAACCCGTTGGACGGGAGACGAAGACCCGGCTCTATTGGCCTACCGCTACCCAATACGGATGCTAAAATCATCGACCTGGCAACGGGTGAGGATCTTCCTCCAGGCCAAATTGGGGAACTCCTGGTTCGGGGCCCCCAGGTTATGCGTGGCTACTGGCAAATGCCCGATGAATCCCGAGCATTGTTGGAGGATGGCTGGCTGGACACAGGTGATGTGGCCATCATGGATGTCGACGGTTTTTTTCACGTTATCGGCCGGACCCGCGATTTGATCCGGGCCGGTGAACATACGATCTATCCTCGCGATGTCGAGGAACTTTTATACGAAAACAACAAGGTTCACGAAGTGGCCGTGGTCGGCGTTCCAAGAACTGCGCCCGAGCAGAAAGTAAAAGCTTTCGTCGTGCCTAGAGATGGCGTTGAACTATCGGAAAATGAGTTGATCGATCTTTGCCGTCGCCGGCTGGAAGAGTATGCCGTGCCGTGGGAGATCGAGTTCCGGGATGAATTGCCGAAGTCGTTTACTGGGAAGGTGATTCGCCGGCTCTTAGTTGAATAGGACCAGGTTGGAAAGCACGTGAAGCCAAAGGCTAAGGCCGAACGAGGCGTCAGGGCCTGGGTCGACTCGCCTGGACTTCGAGGCGGACCATTTGGACGTAAATGAGGCCATGGTCGTCGGCCGGATTTAATTTTACATAAGACTCAACCAGTTGGGAGATGAACGTTTCTCTCAGACCAGTTGGCAGGCGTTCGAGGTATGGCAACCAGGTAGTGCGAATCCAGCCAGCCAAAGCATCTTCACCCCGATGGGCCATCATCTTGGGGATGAGCTCGACCCTTAAGGTTGTTAAACCAGACAGGGGTAGCCAACGGCCGTATTCCTCGGGTCCATAAAAGGAGTATGGCAGGGTGAAATTCTGGAAATAGGGACGCCAGGCATCCTGAAACATCAATTGGTTTAGCACGGCCAGGATCCCAGCTGCATTTCCTTTACCGCCCATTTGAAGGAGGACGTTTCCACCGGGCCTCAGGCTGTGATATATGCCTTTCAAAACAGCCAGATGGTCCGGGATCCAATGCAAAACGGCGTTGGAAAAAACAATATCGAATTGGTTCTGGAAGGTCAGGTGCGTGGCGTCCATGACCTTGAAGGCGAGATTCAGGTTTGTGCTCGCAGGAAAGATTTCCCTGGCCAAGGCAACCATACTGGTCGAGGAATCGACACCGATAACGGAACCATCCGGTACACGGTTGGCTAGCAGAGCGGTAACTTTGCCATCCCCACAACCGAGATCGAGAATGGATTCATCTCCGCCCAGGTTTAGCTTGGTGATGAGTTCTTGAGCCCAGGTGAATTGTCCGATTGAGTGGGCTGCGTAATCGGCCGGATCCCATTTGTATTGGATTTTGTTTGACATGGTGAACAATCTGGATTAAGGCAAATTGAAGGCAATGAGGGTTCCCAGGTCCTCTCAGAATTACTTTAGTGGAAGAGGTGAGGGTTGGTAGAGACCCACTCGTATAAATCACTGATGCCCTCGGTCGGGCTGATTTGCGGGCGCCAACCAAGACGTTCTTTGGCCCGCTGGATGTTGGCTATAAAAACCCGCTGGTCCCCAGACCGCCAATCGGACCAAGAGACCTCAATAGGTTTGCCCAACAACGATTCCAGAAGGGGGCCGAATTCCGACCAAACGGTGATGGTGTTGTCGGGTCCACCGCCGATATTAATGGCCTGTCCTCTGATCTTGTCAATCCGTTCAATAGCCAGATCGTAAGCACGGACCAGGTCCGAGATATGCAACAGGTCGCGTACCTGTTTGCCATCACCATAAATGGTGATCGGCCGGCCCAGACATGCGGCAATGACGAAGTGAGCCACCCAACCCTGATCTTCAATACCGAATTGCCGCGGACCATAGATGCAGGATTGGCGCAGGGTGACCGATCTGAGACCGTATATCCGAGCGTAGTCGATGGTGTACTGATCTCCTGTGCCTTTGGAACACCCATAAGGCGAATGGAAATCGAGCGGGAAATTTTCAGGAATGCCATGGGTGAAGTCAGCATAGGTATAACGACGTTCCTCCTCGATCACGCCGACGCCTTCCATTCCACCATACACTTTATTGGTTGAGGCGTAAAGTACAACTGCCTCTGGGCAATAGTGGCGAACGGCTTCTAATACGTTAAAAGTGCCCCAGGCATTGATCTCGAAATCCTCCCTGGGATCCTCTATTGAGGTGGTGACCGCAACCTGGCTAGCCAGGTGCAATACCACATCCGATCCTTGTATGGCCCCGGTAAGCGCATCGTAATCCCGAATGTCGCCGTGCACAAATAACCAGCGGTCCCCATGGCGTGTTTTCAACCATTCCAGATTGTTAGGACCGCCGACGCGACTTAGATTATCGAAGATGGTTACCTCGTGTCCCATGGCCAGATAATGATCAGCACTGTTACAGCCGACGAATCCGGCACCTCCTGTAATAAATATCTTCATTGCCTTTTCTCTAGTTGGTATTGTTTTTATCTAATTCAGTAGTCTTAGATGGATAGCAAGCTTATCGCTTCTCATCTTCGATGGAAAATCGCCTGTTTGATCGGCGAACACGTCCCTTCGGATTTTCCTCCAACCTTTGGAAAAGTTCCCGGCGGCGGTAGCGAAGAAATACCCGGTAATCATCATTCAGCGGTTCGGCGGTCATGAGTATAGCATCTTCCGTACCCTGATAATAACGCGGACGTTCTCCGACGATTTGAAATTGATATTTTTTATAAAGTGACTGGGCCACTTCATTCCCTTTCCGAACTTCCAACGTAGCCAGGTGGGCTGCTTCTGAACAAGCCATCATTAAGGTATTAAGTAAGAGGAGCTCACCCAGGCCAAGACCGCGCCATTCCGGATTGATAGCGATGGTGCTGATGTGGGCTTCCCCGCTCATCAACCAATAACCTGAATAACCAATTACTTCTTCTCGGCGATCGCCAGCTCGAACAGTTATCACCTGATAGGAGGCCAGGCGGTTACGAGTGATCTCATATTCATAAGCACTGGCCTTCCATGGCGTTGGAAAGGACAGGTGTTCAATGGCCATTACGCTGGTGATATCTGACAGGCGCATGGCACGCAAGTGGTAAGGCTTGGGTGGCTTCAACATGTAAGAAATCGATTATCCAGATAGTTGGAGTCTTGCGGGACCAGTAAAACTCACGCTGAGGTTTCCGCCGGATTACGAAGATAAATCGGGGCCAAGGTAGCCGGATCGTCTACCCAACCCCGGCGCAGACGTTGCCAACCAATCTCGGCCAGGTAACCGGCGCGGCGGGCAGAGTTCATTGCATTGGCTATTTGAAAAGATTTACCGGCGGCGCGGATAAGTTTGGCCGCAGCCGGATTAATTTCTCCAGCAAAAATCACTGGCCCATCGAGAGAATCCAACAAGTTCTGCCAACTGTCAATAATAGGTGGCTCCGGACTCTGCCAACCCTTTTTTCCTCGCCACTGGTAGAGCCCGGCACAAACCCGAGACCGGCCGGCTTCGGCAATGGCGACAAGCTGGCCTTCCGAATAGGTTTGGCTGGCTGCCACAATATCCAGGGTGGGCACGCCAATTAGTCGCGTCTGGTTGGCCAAAGCTAAACCCTTGGCAAAACCCAGCCCTATACGTAGACCTGTATAAGAGCCAGGGCCAATGGCAACAGCAACGGCGGCTAAATCAGTAGCTTGAATTCCTGTCCGGCGTAATAGCTCGTCTACAGAGGGTGCCAATTCTACAGTATGTGTATTGGTAGAGTGCCATCCAGTTTCAGCCAATAGCGTTCGTCCATCATACAAGGCCAAACCAGTCCATTTCGTGGCCGTATCAATTGCTAGGATCATAATAGCCTTCTTCAGACCCCAAATGCGCTCTGCCGGAATTGTCTTAAAAGTTTAGCCGGGCGGTCGCCTATGGCATTCATTCGCAACCCACGCCTTGTATCACTGATATAGCGTAGCTCGATCCATAGGCGGTCTTCTGGCAGAAGATCATCGATCCTTTCGGGCCATTCGACCATGATCACGCCACCATCATCCAAGATGTCTTCTATCCCGGCCGTGACTACATGAGCTTCTTCCTCCAGCCGATAACAATCAACGTGGTATAACAAACGGCCATCGCGCAGACGAGGATATTCGTTCACCAGCGTATAACTTGGGCTGGTAACGGGTAAGCCGGCACCCCACCCCCGGCCGATACCTCTAGCCATGGCCGTTTTTCCGCTACCTAGTTCGCCAGCCAGGCAGATGAGATCACCTACTTGTAGTAATTCTCCAAGGCGAACGCCCAGCCGCACTGTTTGCTCTTCGCTAGTGCTGATGAAATCCAGGGTTTGTTCGTCCAAAATGGCCATAGGAATATTATACCCTTCACAGAAAATCGTGGTATTATTAATATAGTTTTAAGATCCTTGAAAAGTCGTCGCTCCGACCGTGCGTAACTTGCATTGCAATCACCAGGGACCTTAAAGTTCATGGCAACTTTACCAACTTCAATCCGTAAAGGGCAAGCAAGTACCTGATGCGATATCTCATCATTTCCGATATTCATGCCAATCTAGCCGCTTTCGAAAGCGTCTTAAACGACGTCAACGGGGGATGGGATATCATCTGGTGTTTGGGGGATGTTGTCGGTTACGGCCCAGATCCTAATGAATGTGTGGAGTTGCTTCGCCAACACAAGCATTTATGTCTTTCAGGAAACCACGATTGGGCCGTCCTCGGCCGATTGGACTTAAATACCTTCAATGACGACGCCCAAAATGCCATCACCTGGACGCGAGGTATTTTAACCGAAGAAAATCGATTATATCTGGAAAAATTACCATCCAGTGCGCAGGAAGCCGAATTTACCCTGGCTCATGGCAGCCCCCGCCAGCCAGTTTGGGAATATATCGCTGATTCGCAAACAGCTTTCGCCAATTTTGAATATTTCATGACCCCCTATTGCCTGGTCGGCCACACCCACTCCCCGGTCGTGTATGAACAAGTTCGAAATGGAGAGGTAGTTCCCCATTTGCCCGTCTACGGTCAACCCTTTCCAATGGATGGATCTCGCATGATCATCAATCCCGGAAGCGTTGGTCAACCGAGAGATTACGATCCCCGGGCTTCGTACGCCATCCTTGACACGGAAAATATGACTTGGGAACACAGGCGGGTGCTTTATTCCGTCCAAGAGACCCAATGGCGCATGAACCATCATCATTTGCCATTCCGCCTAATCGCTCGACTGCAATTTGGTTGGTAAAGTTGGGCAGTTTGGAACCACCTTCGATTGGAAGCCGTCTATTAAATATGACTGCGAATTGAATGGGAGGTCTATCATGGATGGTAACTTAAGATTGCTGCTCACTTTCCTGTTGGTCACTCTCATCCTGGCTGCTTGCGCAAACCAGGCACCTGATGAGGCTGCATTTCTAGCTCCGCCCGAGGAACCCCTTTTTTTGGAATCTGCAGCGGAAGACGAGGCTTTCGCCCCCCAAGAAGGTGCGGCCAATATATTGGGTGATGTAGGCCAAACCAGTTTCCAAGTTGGCCAAGCTCAAGAGCGGCTGATCATCCGGGAAGGTCAGATGAGCATTGTGGTCGAGAATACTGACGAAAGCCTTAAGGTAATTGCCATTCTGGCAGCCGCCAAGAATGGTTGGGTTGTCGATAGTGAAGTCTTCCAATCTGGCAACGCTAAATCGGGCAGCATTACCATCCGGATACCGGCTGAAGAGTTTGATACTGCCGTCGAGGAAGTTCGGGATTTAGCGCTTGAGGTGACTTCAGAATCAACCAATAGCCAGGATGTGACCGAAGAGTTCGTTGATCTGGAGGCGAGGGTGGCCAATCTGGAGGCTACGGCCGACCGGGTGCGTTCTTTTTTGGATGAGGCCAAGACGGTGGAAGAAGCATTAGCCGTCAACGCAGAATTGAGCCGATTAGAGAGTGAGATCGAGTCGCTAAAAGCTCGAATGAAGTTCTTAAGTGAATCGGCGGCTTTTTCTCGTTTAACGGTTTTTATCACGCCAGATGAATTATCCCGACCGATCGAAGTTGGTGGTTGGCGGCCGGAAGGAGTGGCATTATCGGCCGTCGAAGCGTTGATCTCGGCTCTCCAAAGTATCGCCAGCGTGCTCATCTGGGGAGTGATATTCTGCTTACCCCTGGCCATCATATTCGGCATCCCAGCCTTCTTTCTCATCCGCTATGTTTACCGGAGACGGCGCAAAAGCCAAGACGAGGCCATTGGAGCTTTGGAACCTGATGATGGTGAATCCGAAGAAATAGAACCAAGCCAAGGCGAAGAAAAAACTCAAGAACCAGAATAATGGTCTAAATCAATCCTCCTCAATGGCGGCACGGACGGCGGCTACACATTCTTGGAATTCGATTGTGCCCTGGATTTTTAGTTGGCGCGGGCGAGGTAAGGCAATGGGTATTCGAGCGGTGACGGTACCAGGCCGGCCGGTCATGACCAGCACTTCGTCGGCTAAAAAAACCGCTTCGGGGATGCTATGGGTAACCATAAAAACTGTCACCGGCAAGGCGTGCCAAATCCTTAATAGCTCCTGGCTCATTCGTTCCCGGGTCAAGGCATCCAGAGCGCCAAAGGGTTCGTCGAGAAGCAGCAATTGGGGGCGGTGAACCAAAGCCCGCGCCAGAGCCACTCGCTGAGCCATCCCCCCCGAGAGTTGGGCAGGGTAGCTATCTTCAGAACCCTCCAACCCAACCAGGGCTATCATCTCATCTACTCGTTTGATTGCCTCATTCCGGCGGACACCCTGTAGTTCAAGTGGGAGGCGCACGTTGTCGACCACAGTTCGCCAAGGCATCAGGTTGTCCCTTTGAAAGACGATGCCTATCGGATCCATAAAATCGTTATTATGTTTGGGTTCACCGCCATTGACAAATACTTGACCATTGGTGGGTTCCAATAGACCACCAAGTGTCTTCAAGAATGTTGATTTGCCCACCCCTGAAGAACCAACCAAACAGACAAAGGCACCAGTAAAAATAGTCAGGGAGATACCGTCAATGGCTGCAACGCCATCAGAAAAAGTGTGGCCAACCTGATTTACTTCTAAGAATGGTCGTCGGTGGCTGTGCATCGTCCTGGCTCACAATAGACGCCGGTGTCCATACCTGTAAAAAGACCCGGTTTAGGGCTGAGCTGAAAGTACAAATTCATTGGTATAGGCTGCCTGAAGATCCTCCAGGGGCGCATCAAGAAAGCCTATCTCTAATAACACTTCCTGGGTACGCTGCCAAGAATCGCCTTCTGTTAAACCCAATGTGTCTGCCCGCCACAAATCAAGGGATGATTCCAAGACATTCATGCGACTATCATCCAAACCTTCAACATAATTCTTGCTGATCTCGTAGGCCTCTTCAGGATCGGCCAGTGTATCGGCGAGACCACGTAATGTGGCCCGGATGAATCTTTCGACTAATTGTGGGTCTTGGGCAATCTGGCTCTCGTTGGTGATGATGCCATTGGCAACCATATCGGTGAAGTCGGCCACATAAATGACATTGATTTCCTCGCCCTGGGCGGCTAACTGTACAGGTTCATTATTGGCGTAGCCGACCACAGCTGCGACCTGGTCCGCCTTCAGCGTTTCGATTTGAGTGAAGCCGATCTCGCTGGCGATGACATCGTCCTGGGTCAGGCCATTAGCTGACAGAAGCCCGGCATAACCTACGTAACTCGCACCGAAAAAGCCCGGCAAACCCACCTCCCGGCCGGCCAAATCCTGCGGATTTTCAATGCCGGCGCTGGCTTTACTGATGACGGCGATAGGGAAACGCTGAAACCACTCCATCACATAAACAACCGGTAATGATTGAGCTCTAGCCAAGATGACTTGTTCCCCACTTACGATGGCAAATGGCAGCTCATTTGCCCCAACCAGGGCCATGCCATCTGTTTCCGGGCTATAGTCAAATTCGATGTCCAAACCCTCTTCGGTGAAATAGCCTTTTTCCTGGGCCACATAAAAGGGTGCATATTGGGGATCGGGGATAAAGCCCATGGGCAAACGAATCGATGTCAACTCTTGAGAATCAGTCGGGGGTTCTGCCGCCGGAGCACTATCACCACCACATCCGACCAGGAAAACCAGAAATGCTACTGCCATAAATCGTCTTTTCATCGAAATTCTCCCAAACCAATTTTGAAATGAGAATTGTGGATGTTGAATTGTGAATGATAATGATTTCATAGGTCATGTTTCAAGAATCACGAATTAGGGGTCATTTTTCAAGTTCTTATTATGTACCTCCCTTTACTTACCATTTGCTACCTGCCAACGTAGCAGACGCTTTTCGAGCAAAGTGACCAGGCCGTACATGATCAAGGCCATGGCAGCAAGCGTGAGCAGGATTACGAATACCAGGTCTGTCTTGAACTGATAACGAGCGGTCACGAGCAGATAGCCCAAGCCCTGGCTCTTGGGTTGGACGAATTCACCCACCAAGGCACCGATAACGGCCAAGGTGGCACCGACTTTGAGACCGGCCAATAAGATGGGCAACGCGGCCGGTAACTCCAATTTGCGGATCACTTGCCAACGGCTCGCTTGCAGCGAGTTCATCAAATCATACAGCTCATCAGGTACAGAACGCATGCCGGCAATCGTATTGATGGCGATGGGGAAAAAGACCACCAGCACAGCTACCAGCACCCGGCTCCAATAAGTAGACCGGATCCAGATGGTCAACAGGGGTGCGAGGGCGATGATCGGGATAGCTTGCGAGGCGATCAGGTAAGGTGAGAGCAAACGTTCGGCCAACGGTGACTTGGCCAGCAAATAGCCCAAGGGCATGGCAATGAGACAGCCAATGAATAAGCCAGGGATCACCTCGCTTACGGTAATTAAAGTATGGCGGGTAAGCCGACCATCGGCAATGACAATCTGTAGCTGTTGCCAGACATC
>Ga0111142_1139_pt1 | contig 12721 bp, 7 predicted proteins | sample DeeMarSeWOR28_12_FD_80398 | JGI IMG/M metagenome (GOLD analysis project Ga0111142, IMG submission 80398) | Anaerolineae bacterium SG8_19 | reverse complement strand
CCAGTAAAAGAGCCTCATCGCGCTTAAACTCTACCAAACCAGGCTGGCCCATGCGCAAGAAGGCCGCCAGCAAGAGGAGGCCAAATAAGAGAACAATTTCCCAAATCGGGATCGATTTCCTTAGCCTGGAAGCCATCGAAACAAGTCTAACCGAGGCCTTAGAGCTCCCACTTTTGCTTGGCCCCTGGCTGTGTGATAGCATTGACTCACTCCAGACTGAGAGACTGTCCTCCAAAGGGGTCGTTCGAAGTGGAAAACCAGGCTGATGAGTCGCCAGCAAACCAACCGAAAGTCATCGTCGTGATGCCGGCCTACAATGCGGCGCAAACGTTAGCTGACACGTACCGCCGTATCCCCGAGGGCTGTGTGGATGAAGTGATACTGGTAGACGACGGTAGCGCGGATGAGACGATTCAGGTAGCCAAAACGCTAGACTTGACCTTGATCGTCCATCCCCACAATGCTGGCTATGGTGCTAACCAAAAAACCTGCTACATGGAGGCGCTGCGCCGGGGTGCCGACATTGTTATCATGCTTCATCCCGATGGACAGTACGATCCGCGTATCATCCCCGATATGATAGACATCATTCGCCATGACCAAGGTGATTTCGTGCTGGGTTCGCGTTTTCTTACTAAGGGCGGAGCTCTTGAAGGTGGAATGCCCCGCTACAAGTACCTGGCCAATCGTTTCTTGACCGGCGCAGAGAATCTTGTCATGGGCACCCATCTGTCTGAGCTGCATACTGGTTACCGGGCTTACAGCCGGGAAGTTTTAGAGCACGTCCCCTGGTTACGCAATTCTAACTCCTTTGCCTTCGATACCGAGATGATCTTTCAGGTGTCCCATTTTGGTTTTCGCATCTGCGAAATCCCGGTCAGCACGCGTTATTTCAACGAAGCCTCGAGTATCACCTTCCGGGCCAGCGTCGCTTACGGTCTTAAAACCCTTTATACAGCTTTTCGTTACCTGCTGCATAAGAGTGGGATATGGCCTTATCCTCTATTTTCTGAGCCACTACCAGGTGCAAAAGTCTCTTCCCAACCATCATAATCCTCGCGATTTAAGAATTTCTATGTTCCATGGTTAGTTGGTTATCCATTCGACGCCCATCGGTTATACGTGCCACAATCTCGCCGGCGAATTTGCGTTGGTTTTTATTCTTTGGTCTGGCATTAGGGATCTGGTTATCGTCAACACTGTATGTCGATACCTTAAGCCTGCCATTTTTTGAAGACGATCCGGGGCATATTCGCTGGCTGTCCCAATTTAGCAGCCCTTTTACTCCCTTCATTACGGCTGCGGGTATTCCAGCCTACCGGCCGTTGGGCGAGATGCTGTTGAAGCTGTGGTATATATTCTTAGGCCGACATGATGCTGCCTGGCTGCGGTTCCTCAATATCAACATGCATTACCTGAACGTGGCCCTTGTAGCAGCGCTGGCCTGGCGACTGGATGCTGGACGCTGGCGGTATGTCACCGCTGGAATAGCGGCAACCCTGTTTGGGGTCCTGCCTTTCGCTTACCAGGCTATACCCTGGATCAATGTCTTCTTTTACCCACTGAACAACCTGCTGCAGTTGCTGATGGTGCTGGTTTATTGGGAAGCTCGGATCAGGCGATCCAATAGCCTGCTCGTCGTGGCCCTCTTCTTGTGTGCGCTATCGCCTTTCGAGATCGAATATGGGCTGATGAGCAGCGGGCTGCTGCTTGCAGTGGAAATTGTGATGGTATTGCAGCGAAGGCAAAAGGCCCTGTGGTTAGGTGGTCCTCTGATGGGATTACTCCTTAATGTGGGCTTCCTCCTGATCTGGCTGTTAGTACCCAAAAGCGCTTACCAATTCGGCCCACCAACGCCGGAACGGGTGATGCAGATCAGCGCCTATTTGCTGCAAGGCATCACCTATCCCGCTGCTCCATTGGCCCTAGCTCTAAAAACCCGGTTTGGCCTAAACGATTTATTGTCTATCGCCCTTGTCGGCTTATCAGTGTTACTATTGGTCGTCGCCGTATTAGCCTATCGTCGCAAGTGGCCGACCCTGGTTATGAGTCTTCTCTGGTTTTTTCTCCTAAACCTGCCGGGTTTGATTACTTTAACCTTTGACTACGTCATTAATTCACCGCGACTGCTCTATCCATCGGGACCAGCCCTGGCCTGGCTCTGGGCAGCGTTCTTCACGGCCTTGGTTGAGCTTCCGAAAGCGCGAGCATCTCGATTCATTTTGGCTGGAGCGACCGGATTAGCCATCTTGATAATTGTGGTCATGAACGTCGACTTTGTCGGCACCCGAATGGAACACTATCACATAGCTGAAGAACCGATTCACCAATTGGGGACGATTGCTACAGAAGCTGCGACAGATGACAAGTTGTTGGTGGTGAATATGCCCTCTTGGGTGACGCCTTCTGAAAGAACCTTTGCTTTGGGTAATAACGGCATCCAGCTCATTCCCTTTTACATCTCGATCGAAGACTTTGTCTACGCCGCCAACGATCGTGACCACCCAACCAAAGCCATTCAATTTCATAATATCCGCCGGGAGCAGCCGTACTACTATGGATTACATGGCCAGCGGGTCAGTTGGGATGAGTTGCAGGAGAATTTATCCCAAGCTGGTGATGTTTACTTGACCCAATATGAACCAAGTAACATCGAACTGGTCCCGGCCGGCCGGGTAACGGGCATCGATTGGGAAAACGTGACGGAGGGAGCCGAAATCGTGACAATTGACGACAGGTTTGATTTAGCTTTGGCTGGGTACCAGATGGATGGCGATTCCCTTCAACTTGACCTGGCCTGGAATATTCGCGAAGCAACACCTGATGATTTGACTGTCTTTGTCCATTTATACAGCCCTGACGGACACTTAATGAGCCAGAATGATGGCTACCCACTTCGAGGCTTATCCCCATTCTGGTTATGGGAGTCAGGGCAGGTTTTGCGTGACCGGCGAACCCTAACCTTTCCGGCCGATTCTCCTTCCGGCAGCTATGCTGTGGCTGTTGGTCTGTATGATCCAGACACCGGCCATCGGCTATCTGCCGAGGATTTAAACGGAAATCCGTTACCTGATGATGCAGCCATCCTGTTACAAATCGAACGGCCATAAAAGCCCATGCCTGTGAAAAACAGATCAAAAGTTATTCCCTGGGTGCTGTACATTATCTGGTGTATGGTCATTACTTTATTAGCTTATGGCACGGCCTTCAGGCTGCCGCTTTTCTTCGACGATTTAGTTCATCTTCCTTTCGTAGATAAATATAGCCTGGTCGAAATGTGGCAGACGGCCGGCAGCCTGGCTTATTACCGCCCACTACCATTTACGGTATGGGATATCATGTATACCGCTTTAGGCCGGCATGATCCCCTCCTTCAGCATGGCTTCAACCTCCTGTTACACATGGTGAACGGCATCCTGGTTGGCTGGCTTGCCGGACAGCTTTGGCCGAAGTTCGCCCTTTATAAGGGTCAAGATCCGGCCGGGTGGCTACGCAGCTTCTTAAGCGCTACCCTTTTTCTGTTATTTCCCTTTAGTTATCAGGCAGTTCCCTGGGTTGGCTCTCTGGCCCACCTTTTTGTCACCTTCCTTGTTCTGCTTAGTCTAGCTACATACTGGCAGTATCGCCTATCCGGTCGAAAGGTTTGGGGCGCGCTGAGCCTGGTTTTTGCCTTTCTGGCTCCCTTTGCCCATGAAAACGGCATTCTGGTTGGCCCGCTCCTGGCTGCGATTTTGTTCACTGGGCAGGATTGGCGCGATCGGCTGATGCGAAATCTCGGCCATATCCTCCTGTGGAGCCTGCCGGCGCTGCTATGGTTGCCCATCTGGTGGTTTGCGCCCAAAGCAGTAGACGGCAGCATCGTCATCCGCAATGGCGAGACGATGTTTCAAAATTCAGCTTATTTCCTCCAGGGCGCCACCTATCCCTTAACCTGGCTTGGTGGATGGGTTCGCTCCCGCTTGGGTATTAACGACATGACGGTGACGGTTGTTCTCGGCATGATAGCCCTCGCCGGGGCGGCTTTGATCCAATGGCTTGGTAGGGCCACCCGGCGCTCGTTGCTGCCTTGGCTATGGGTATTCATTGCCGCGATACCAGCCATATTATTTTTGAGTTTTGATTACGTGATCAACGGTCCACGCCTGTTAATGTTGGCTAGCGTTGGGGCGGCTTGGTTGTGGACTGACGTGGCTTTAGTGGCTATCGGCTGGATTCATATCGTGGACAGGCGTTCATTAAACCGACGGTGGCCTCGAATGGCCCTGGTGCTTGCCATTTTTGGCGTTCTCTTGCTGCAAAACTACATCTTTATCAAAAACCGGATGTCGCTGCATGAAATCCTTGGCCAGACGCAGCAACAGGCTATCTCGCTGACGACGGCTATAAACGCGGCCGGGAGGAAGGCAGTTTTCGTCAACTTGCCGACCTGGCTCGCGCCAGGCACCACGACTTACGCCCTTGGGCATGAGGGTGTTCAATTCTTGCCCAACTATGCCCCACCGGAAACCCTGGTTAGCGTCAACACTGGTCTGCCGGCCGAACTGGTGATCATCCGTTATGAAGCTATTCGGCCGGAAATGCCCTATCATTATGGCTTGGGCAGCTCAACCGCTGACTGGCCGGAAATAGCCGAAACCAGGAGCGACGTTTTCGTCGCCGACTATGATCCGGCTGGCATCACATTCCGCCCGGCCGGAGCATTTTTACCCCCGCCGACATCAGATGAGCCTTTGGCATTCTTTTCTGACCCTATGGGCAGCGAACGTATTGAGCTCCTCTCCGCCAAAGCGATCCGTGATAAAAACGATCTGCAGGTTAACCTGACCTGGCACGTCGAAGGGCAGGCACCTGACCAGGTTACCGTATTTGTTCACGTAATAGACGAACAAGGTCGGCTGATTTCGCAGTTGGATGGCGATCCCTTGGGTGGCAGTTTCCCCCTGAGCCAGTGGCCACCGGGAACTTCGGCTGAAGATCGGCGGGTAATCACCCTCGAAGATGGTTCAGAGACAGTTCTTATCGGTCTGTATGATCGGCTATCAGGAGAACGTTGGTTGGCTCTATCGACCGAAGAGGATTCGTGGCCCGAGGATGCAGTGCCGATCCCCGTGGAGTAAGCCGGGGGGTGATTCAACCGGCCGCTTTCACTACGAGGGTCCATTGAATGGTATCTCCCGTCCCTTCTGCCAGAGGGACCCGTGCCCCTGAATCCGGATTATACATTCCAACGGCCAGACCATACTCTCCGGGGGGCAGGTCGGCCGGTAGCAGCATGGTATGTTCATCCAGGATCTGCTCCCCAGCTTGCCATAGGGTGGTTGGATAATCGCCGTTCACGGGAGGGCTATCGGCACCGGCAACCTGATTGCCGGAAGAATCGAGGAGGTGGACGAAGACAGTATACTCCTGTAAAGGCGTCGCCATAGCCTGCCAGAACAGCGTCAGCTCCAAACTTTCGCCTGGACTGGGAGACTCTGGGTTCAGGTCGTAGCCTTGCAATCGGATCCCGTCGGCGAGGGCCACGTCCAACTCGTTGGTCGCCGAAAACTCCGGCTGATTGGCTTCCAGCCGGGCTTCACCTACCAACAGTAGATCGATTGGCAAACCATCTGGGCTATAGGCAGGCACGTCGCTTTTTTGAGTGGGATCATATAGAGCAGCGCGGATATTCAACCGGGTTGGCCCTGTGGCATCGGCCGACGGAAAAAGCCGGTAAACATCACGCCAGATCTGCCCGGCTTCCCACTGGCTTGTCGGCACCATTCCCCCGGCTGGATAACGGTTGACGTGGCCCACAGATTGGCTACTCCGACCCAGGATGTTAACTGCGCTCAATAGATCGCGCTCAATTGGTTGGCTGGCCATCCAATAAAGAACTACCACGATAGGGTCACCGCTGGGAGCCACGCTCTGGCCAGGTGGCACTTCCACACCCACCAGCTGTATCTCGCCGTCATCAATGGGAAAATGGATAGGGCCAAACTTTGTTTCTTCAGGCACACTCGTCAGGGGTTCCGGAAAGGCATAGGCCGGACGAATGGTAATCCAAGGCAACGCGGCCGCCATCAGAAAAGCTAATAAAGCCACGAGTTGGGTCAGGGATCGCCGCCTTGCAGGGCTGACCCAACTGAGTAACCCAAGGGCCAGCAAAACATTGAGCGCGCTGATAGCCGGAAAGAGTAAGCGTCCTTGAAAGGCAGGTGAGATGATATTCCACCGGATTAGCAAAATGAGGATGAGGCTAACCCAGGCAACTAATAACCATAAGCCACTATCTAAGAGCATTTGGCTTGACGAACTTGTTTGTTCTCCGGATTTGGTGCCTTTGGCCACATCCTCTGAATTGGACGATTTCTTGCGCCATCGCCACAACCAAAGGACGAATCCTGCCATGCCGGCGACGAAAACGGCATTGTATATCCAGTAGAAAGCACTGGGTGCAGCAACATTGACGCCACCAAACAGCCCCCAGAAACTGCGATAAAAGGTCCCGAATTCACCGACCCAATCCGGCCAGGTGATAGGATTTTCTCTAGTTCCCTGGACTTCAATGAAAACACCCATCGCCGTCGGATCGCCGTAAACCCTTGTGTTGCGCACATACCAGGGGGCGGCGATGGCTAAGGCAACCAGGAGCACGATCAGACCGCCAATAATCAAATACCCCCACTTTTTGTGGCGCCAGCTTAATAAGGCTAGGGCCAGACCGGTTAATAGCAGCAGGCCGGCCAGGCTTAGTTTGGTTAATAAGCCCAGCCCTAAAATCAAACCTAAACCGAGGTAGCGTTGCCAGGAACGGCGCGGATCAGGCGCATCCCGCCACAGGGTAACGAGCAAATACAAGCCCACACTGCCCAGGAAGATCGACAAGGCGTCATTGTTGACGGCCGCGTGGACGAATAAAAACATGGGATTAAAGGCTGTCAAAGCTGCTGCCAATAGGCCGACCAGGGGGTTGATAAGAAGATTACCTAGTTTCGTGGTGACCAAAATAGTGCCCACGCCGAAAGCTATCGTGGCCAGGCGAATCAGATAGATGGCCAGGATGCTTCCCTGCCAGGGAAATGCCTCCCGTTCGGGTTGGTGGAGGATCAGGTTCTTATTCATTATTTGATTGGGGTTCAACGAAGGCGTGGGGGTTTATCTGGTGTATCTCTTCGAGATCGCCACTATCGATCCAGGCAGTTAGACCGGCCATTATGAAATAGTAAAGCGGTGCCTGAGCTCCCTCCTGCAACCACAGCCCAGGCTTGTCAGGTTCAAGAACCGGATATTTGCCCTGGGTTTGGACATATTGTACGACCGGATAATGCTTATATTCATCCGACGCCTCCAGGGGCGGTGTCGAGAGGGTATAGAGGATGGCCAGTACCAGGTAACCGGAGATGATAAGTGGCAAAGCCCATCGTTGGTTTGTTGAGAGTTCCACCGCCAATTTAGTTCCCTATCTGTACCATTTCTAACAACAACCTGTCATCCAGCTGTTGCACGCCATCGATGAAGATAGGTAGCCGCTCATTCGTGGCAGGATCAAAGAGGCCGACCCACAGATTGTAGGTTCCCGGGGCCAACTCGGCCGGCACCTGGAGGGTATGGTCGTCGACGATGACTTCATCCTGGCGCCAGCTTGTTGTCGGTCGGAAGCCGCCCATAGGCAGACCATCGCCCTGGGCCAGGATCTGCTCCTGCTCATTTACCAGATGAAGAAATACGGTGTAGCTGGCAGGAATACTCTCCACAGCCGATCGCCAGATCAGGCTGATATCAACTGAGTCGCCGGGCGCGATCTCTATCGTCGAGGTTTCATAGCCATGAAATTCAACCAGCGGCGGCTGCCCAAAGTCCGCTCGGAGTGGATGGGAAATGGGCGGCAACTCAGTCTCTTTCGACCAGGGCTTGACCCTCACCGTACCCAGTGGTAATGAACGGCGGCCAAGTGGCCACCCAACTGGTAGCTCCACATCGGTATCCGGCTCGATAAGAGATAGAAAGAGCTCGTATTGTTCCTTTTCTGCCTGAGCCGGGATCATGATGCTACTTTGTCCAAATATCAGTTGGCCGGGTTGCCATTGAGTTGGCGGATAATCAAATCGGCTGAGCGATTCTTCAGGAATCAGCCACGGTGCGTCCATCTTGGTCGATCAACCTTAGTTGTAGCAGGTAGTCACTCTCCGGATTTTGGCGGGCACACCACCATAATTTAAGTGGCAGTAGATGGCCTGGCCTGTACTCTTCCTCTGGCCAATCATAACCCTGTAGCTCAATCTCCTGTCCCAGCCGGCTCCCTGACACAAAACGAGCCCTAAATTGGTCGCTATTTTCTCCGCAGGAAGCTGCATCTACGGCCAGCTCCGATAGATGTAAGTCAGACTCTCCGTTCGAAAGGGGAATAGCCCGGCCACTGGCTGTGTCTAACAGGCGCAGCCACACCTGATATTGGCCCGGTGGCAGCCCGGCCGGGAGTAACAATTGCTGATCGTAGCGCATCAATTCATCAGGTTTGTCCGTGAGTGGCGGAAAGCCACTCTTGATTACCTTGTCCACCTGGGCCCATTCCTGCCCTTTTTCGTCGATAAAGCGAAAAGACAGCGTGTGCTCCTTAGCCTCAGCTTGCTGTTGGGATAGGTAAAAGGTTAGCCACAAGTCGGCTCCGGAAGTCGCTTCGGCCGGTATTTCATAGCCCTCCATCCGCAGTACGCCGGGCCAGATGATTTCCTTCGAAGCCGCTGTTGAGGGGATGTTTGCCACTTCCGGCTCTGGCACAAAGGCACTCAGCCCCACCTCGAGCCACATCCACGGGAATGAGCGTTCGAACACTTCCGGCCAGTTCTCCCTGATCCACTCGGTCAATGCCTGTCGTTCAATTCCGTTTCGGGGTGTAGGTTCCTTCAGAAACCAGATCCGTTTACCGGGTTCGACGACACTCCTCAGGTTGTCAATAGCGGTTTTTGCATCGACCTGGTGATAAAGCGGGATGGAGGTCACTGGCGCAGATCCATGATAATAATAATCAAAGGTAAATCTTATCAGGGTGTCATGGACCACGATAAGATCGTTTGGTCCGGCATAAGTGTTCAGGTATTCGGCAACACCGCGTACATCATCACGGACCAGCCGGGGCGATGTGAATTGAACATGCAACCAGTCGACCTGGCTGGCAACCAGCAAGATGCCTAACACGATCACAAAGAGTGACCAGACGAAGTCGAGGTGTTTTGTCATTGGCCGGCGAATTTTCTGTAAAGGGCTTACGACACCTTCAGCCACAAACAGCAGAAAGGGCGGCAAACCGATGAGTAGATGGCGTGTACCATTGTAGAGTGGGTTTATTAGGGAAAGACCTAGTAATAGGCCTAGGGGAATTAGTTGGTAGCCAAGTAAAAGCAGCGTTGCCCGACGCCGGGTGAGCCAGCCGATGATGATGCCCAAAATGGCCAGCAAAACTGCCGGTACCACGCGCCACCAGGGATGAACCAGGCTCGGATCCATTCCCACGCTAAAAGCGCTGGCTGCCTGATAAATGACCTTGTGGATAGGAACAAAGTAAAAATCGATTTGCGTTCCAACCAGGAAACGGTTTATTGAAATAAACAACGCGGGTAGGGTTACCAGCAAGGCCAGAACCAAACCAGCCCATAGCCATCTTTGTTGGGCCAAGTGCCTGATTCCCCATTGATGCAACGCAAACAGAACCAGACTAAGCAAACCGAAGGCGAAGATGAAGAAGCTAAAATAATGAGTATAAATCCCTATGAGCGCAGCCCCTGCCCAAATAACCAGCCATATTATCCGCCGTCGCCCGGGCTCTGACAATATGAATCGAAACAAGCCATAGATAGACAATAGGTTCAGGGTTAAAAGCATTCCGTAATTGCGGAGAACCTGTGTTTGCCAAACGTGGAAAGGCGAAATGGCCATGAGAAAGGAGGCTACGAACCCAGCATAGTGACCAAAGGTGATCTTTCCTAGCACATAGATCAATGGAACAGCCAACGTGGCCATGGCTACCCCTAAGAAACGAAGCGCAAAGATCGTCTCGCCAGTTGTATTCCGCCATAAATGCAAAAGCATGAAATAGAATGGCGGATTTGTGTCCCGTGTGTCAATGCCATCGACTGTGATGATATTCTGGCTAATATTTGAAAGGGACAAACGTGCCCGGTAGAGGCTTAATCCCTCATCGCTCCACATTGACTGTCCCTCAAGGTTATGCATGCGCAATGCAAAACCCAGGAGCAGCACCAGAATCAGAAGAAAAGTCCAAAATCGAGACCTGGGGTTGGCGACCGGTAGTCGCCGTCCCTGAATCTCGGACGCGCTCATGGTTGTACCTCGACGGAGCCCAGTAGATACTCGCTGCCGAAGCGAACACCCGATGCCAGGTCGTAAAGACCTACATAAAGTTCATATGTGCCTGGTGGTGTCTCTTCTGGTAAAGGAAATGATCGATTATCGGTGATGATTTCACCGGCCGGCCACCGGGAGGTTGGATACCAACCATCTAATGGCGGACCATCGGCCTGGGCCACGTTCTTTTTTGTCTCTGGATCTCGTAAGTGGGCGAATACCTGGTAATCTTGGCTCAGACTACTTAACACGCCCCATTGAAGGGTAAGGTGATGATCCTTTCCTACATGCCATTCTTCTGGTAATTGATAATCAACAATTTGAGCGGCCTCTCCATTTTCCTGGGATGTCGTAAAAGGCACTTGCGAATCTTTGGCAAATATCAATATATCACCCGCGAAAGCAACCTCCACTGGGTTGCCCAGGGCATCGTAAATTGGAATACGCATGTTTTCTTCTAGATCAAGCATGGCCACTTCAATTTTATAAACAAGCGTTGCCGGCACGTTTTCCCACACGATTAATCGAACCGTGTCACAAAAGACATCGCCGGGCTGCCAGATTGTCGTTGGATAATGTCCCAATCCCGGATAGGTTCGCCGGTTTGTTATCAATTGATTTTCGGGGCCAATAACATGGATTAAAACACTGTACGGTCGTTCCGATTGAGCCAAAACTAACCAACAAACTTCGACCATCATCATGCTACCGGCTTCACGCGATTCCTCGAGTGGTCTCACGCTGATCAGTTCTGCGACAGGCTCGTCAACCGAAGGACCAAAACGCCAGCCGATGGCCGGTTCTAACTCTGCAATCTCGGCCTCATCCAGCGGTGTTGGCATCGCAAAGGCCGGTTTCAAGAGCCAAAATGGAGCAGTCAAAGCTATGAGTGCGATTACCCCAGTAGCTATATAGGGTAGCTTGGAATGGAGGCTATACCAGCCGGTGACCATCAGCACCGCGATGGCCGTTAAGGCGGGAAACATGAGCCGGCCGTAAGAAGCGACGACCCGGCGCATCCACAGCTCCAAAGCAAAGGCCACGGCAATTATGGATAACGTTAAAAGGGCTAATAAGATGATTGTAACCGTGATCGTGTGATTCGGCCGTCGCAGCCAGCGCCAGGCAGCCATGATTAACCCCAATCCAGCAATAGCGGAAAAAACAAATAGGATGTTGTATAACCAAACCCTTGCCCTGATCGTTCCCCAACCGAACGATACCCAGAAGGATCTAAAGACATCCTGCCAACGCGCATAAGGTGTAAGCAATTTGGCTCCTGGTTTTCCTATGGCCCAGGATGTCCGGTCATGTGTTCCTAACCCGAGAGGTGAATCATACAGCATCCATGATCGAGCAAACCACCAACCGGCGATGAGCAAAACTCCCAAAAGTATCAATATTCCATACCTGAGAGTGTTAGCAAAAGACTGCCGGCCGGAAAGCCACAACCAACCAAGAGCTATCGCAATAGGCAAGGCCAAAGCCATCACACTGGTTTTGGTTAGAAGGGCGAGTCCAAAGGCAAGGCCCAAGCCAGCCGCCCGCCAGTTTGTTGGCCCCCGTTGGAGGAATATGGCCAATAGCCAAAGGGTGACGCCGCTCAAAGCCGCGGCCGGGATATCATTCGAGGCAACACTACTGATAAATAGGACCTGTGGGTTGACTGCCACCAGCAGCGTCGTCATCCAGGCTAATTGGGGAATTTCGGGAAACACCTCTCTGGTCAGCCCGTAGGTGCTGATCAACAATATGACGCCAAAGGTTAAAGACAGGAATCGGGCTAAATAGAGAGCTAACCATCCACCGGTCAGCGGCTGACCATCGCCCGGATAACCATCGCCCGGATAGTGAATGGCCCTATTATCATTGTCAGGGAATGCCGGTGGGCCGACTCTGCTGAAAGCATGGGGATTTTCCCGGTAAATGATAGGGGGATTCGTTAAACCCACCAGCCTGGCCGGAATTGAAGCGAATAAATAGTAGAATGGCGACTGGCCAGCCTCCTGTTCCACAGGGGTTTCGAAGGCCGCGTCACCTTGGGGAGGGAAGCCTTTTCCGGTGGCAAGCCACTCGATGTAGGCAAAATGTTGTCGTTCGTCTGGTCCTTCAAAGTGCGGTGTCTGCCATATATAGATGCCGGCTACCAGCACAAACAGGGCGATGATGGCCGGTAATATCCACCGCGAGCCGGTATCATACGGGCTGCTTAGTTTTTGATTAGCTCTTCTCATCTAGTTGCATTTGTCAGGATAGTCGTTAGTTTATAAAAGATCTTTATGACGAATCCTGATTCCGATCTTGTAATTGTTCGAGTTTATTGTGCGACCGTTCAAATGCAAAATCACTTAACGCAAAATAATCGGACCGGGTA
>Ga0111142_1067_pt1 | contig 12803 bp, 8 predicted proteins | sample DeeMarSeWOR28_12_FD_80398 | JGI IMG/M metagenome (GOLD analysis project Ga0111142, IMG submission 80398) | Anaerolineae bacterium SG8_19 | reverse complement strand
ATGAATCCTCGCTTCGGGGGTGGTTATCCGTTTTCTCATATAGCAGGCGCCAATTTACCGGCTATGCTCTTAGCTTGGGCCAATGGCAACCACCCCGTTGCATGTTGGCACAAAGTCAAAACAAATATCAAGGCCGCAAAATACGATCAACTTCTTGTTTTGAAAGAAGATAGTGACCGTGAGAGGGAATAACCCGTAAATCTGGCCTAGATCCCGTGCCTCAACTACGTATCCGCCTTGACCGTCATGGTTGAATAATCTACATGCCATGCAACCCACCTAAAAGATATTCAAATGGTGCCTATAAGATCAGGAGGGGACGAGCAAGTGTCTAATGGTAAAAGTGGACCAAAACAAACTAACATTCCAATGACAATTCCCGAGAATCTCAACGATCTGAGTCGTGAAGTGCAACACTCCCCGATCCTAATGAGCTCTCCCGACCTGACCCGGGCTGAGCGCGAGGCCGTCGATCGTGTCCTGCAGACACCAAGTCTCAGTTTAGGCCCGCAACTCGAAGCTTTCGAGCGGGCTTTGGCCGACTATACGGGTACGTCACATGGCGTTGGCGTTAATTCCGGCACCAGCGGGTTACACCTCTGCGTAATCGAATCTGGTGTGCGCGATACTGACCTTGTCATTACTCCGCCCTTTTCCTTTGTCGCATCGGCAAACTGCATCCTTTACGAACGAGCCATTCCGGTCTTTGTGGACGTGGATCCGTTAACGGGTAATATTGATCCAATTCTAGTTGGTGAAGCGGTAGATGATCTTGCTCGCGGCGGCAAGGCGATGGCGCGTTGGCTTCCCCGTACACTTAAGGAATCGATATCCACCACGATTGGAGAGCTAAAAGCGATCCTTCCTGTCCATGCCTTCGGTCAGCCGGCTGATATGGATCCCATTGTGACAGCTGCTCGTAGGTATGGTTTGATGGTCATCGAGGATGCATGCGAAGCGATTGGGGCTGAGTACAAAGGGCGTAAAGCGGGCACCCTGAGCGACGCCGCTGTTTTTGCGTTCTATCCTAATAAGCAGATGACCACCGGTGAAGGCGGCATGATTGTCACGGACGACGAGGCGCGGGCCGATCATTTTCGCTCCCTACGTAACCAAGGCCGAGATGTATTCGACGCTTGGCTGAATCATACCCGCCTGGGATATAATTACCGTTTAGACGAGATGAGTGCGGCGCTGGGTCTGGTACAGCTTCGGCGGATAGAGGAGTTGTTGGCCAAACGGGCCCAGGTCGCACAATGGTACAACGATCGTCTGAAGGAAGTGGAACTGATAGAGCGACCCCATATCGCGCCTACGACTACCAGCATGAGCTGGTTTGTCTACGTTGTCCGAGTTTTGCCACCTGCCGACCGGAATGAAGTGATGCGCCAGCTGTCCGCGGCCGGCATCCCTTGCCGACCCTACTTCAGCCCAATCCACTTGCAACCATTCTATCGAGAGAAGTTTGGCTACCGGCGAGGCAATTTTCCCGTGACTGAGAGATTGGGTGATATTTCCTTAGCCCTACCTTTCTCAGGTGTGATGACCGAAGACCAGGTGGAACAGGTATGTTTGGCACTACGACACGCGTTGATTCGCGTAACTAGTTCCTTGACTTGAAGCGTAGCATGCCTGGTTAATGGTATTGGCCAAAGACCTCGAGGACTAGCCGATCTGCTCGTGGTTAAGTATACTGTCAGCCTGACCAATAGGGAGTCAAATGCGCTAAACGGACACCGGAAAGACGGCCCCCAACATCAAAGGCCGGTAGATGAGGAAAATGCGCCTTCCGAGGTATGGTTTTTGGAGCGATTAAGTTGGTATGTTGACACCGATGATCGGAACAGAAAAGTAATTGTGAACGACTTCGAGGAACTGCGACGAGTTATCGAAGTGGTGGCTCGACGGTGGTGGTTTGTGATCCTGCTGAGCGTATTGGTAGGTGCGGCTGGCTACGCCATAAGCCTAAGACAGCAACCTGTTTACAGGGCTACCAGCAGTGTCATCGTTGGCCAAGCCATCCGGGCTTCTAATCTTGATACTCGTGATATTGAGACAAGTCAACAATTAGCCTTGACCTATGCCGATTTTGCCAGGCGCCAGCCAGTCTTACAGGCCGTCGTTGAGACTCTCAAATTGAGCGAATCCTGGCAAGAACTAAGGCGACGTGTGACTGTTAGGCAAGTGCCGGACACACAACTCCTTGAGATCTCAGTTGATGCAGACTCTCGACAGGAAGCCGCATCGATCGCCGACGAGATTAGTCGCCAATTGATCCTATTAAGCCCTACTTCCTTGCAGAATCAAGAAGACGAAAGCAGAATGGTTTTTATGCAGCAGCGGCTCCTGGAGCTGCAATTGAAGATTGAGACTGGCCAAAGCCAGCTTGATGAATTGACAGATGCACTAGCTGCGGCTTCATCACCAGAACAGAAAGTCGAGATTCAGACTGAAATCGGAAATCTGGAGGATATGATTCTCGGTTGGGAGACCACCTATGCCAGGTATTTGGCTTTTGCCGGTAGCGAAGAATCGACCAACTACTTAGCGGTCGTCGACGAAGCACACGCCGGGCTTAGCCCAGTTCGACCCAACGTTCGCCTGAACACGCTCATCACTGCAGGGGTCGGCTTAGTTTTGGCTATCGGAATAATCTTTGTACTCGATTTTCTGGATGACACCTTAAAGACGGTTGAGGATATCAGCCGGAATCTGAACTTGACTCTGTTGGGTACTGTTGGCCGGCTGGACGGTCGAAAGATCCAAGATATGATGATAGTTTCGAAGAACCCATTTTCTCCAGCATCTGAGTCCTACCGGATGATTCGCCACAGCATCCAATTTGCATCGGATGACGGGCCGAGAAGATCGATTTTGGTAACCAGCTCTGCAGATGGTGATGGCAAATCAACTACGGTGGTGAATCTTGGTCTAGTCATGGCATCTAATGGGCTAAGAACCATCCTTGTGGACGCCGATCTTAGGCGGCCGATGCTGCATGATGTCTTTCAGGTGTCCAACGACCAAGGCCTGACGGATTTGATCCAATGTCCAGTATCAGAAATTGGTGCTCACCTTCGCTCGACAGAGACACAGGGTCTTTGGTTACTTACGGCCGGGGGTCTATCACCAAACCCCTCAGAACTACTTGGTTCGCAGCAAATGATGGAGCTAGCTGCTAGATTAATAAACGAGGCGGATTTAGTGATCTATGATAGCCCTCCGGCAGCCTTTTTTGCTGATGCCACGGTCTTGTCGCAGAAAGTTGACGGAGTAATCTTAGTCGTTGGAGCGGGGAAGACAAGGCGCGCTGTGGCCAAACAGGCTGTTTTCAATTTGCAGCAGGCGGGTGCCAATATCCTGGGTGTTGTTCTAAATCGAGCTACCGAAAAAAGTGGTGGATATTATCGTATCTACACTCGTTCCGCCGATGAACATAAATTTGCTGACAGCCGAATTCTTGCCGGGCTGCGACGCTTTCGTGAACAGAACCTTAGTGTTGCAAACAAAGTCCTGGGAAAGCCAAATACCAAACATGAGATGGATTTAATTCTCCTTAGTGTTCCTGGTATCGGCCCCAGGCGTAGCCAATTGCTACTTGAGCAGTTCGGCTCGTTGGATGCCATCCGCAGGGCGACGGTAGAAGAGATCGCCGCCGTGCCTGGTATAACGCAAAGAGCGGCCCTAGCCGTCAAGGAAAAGCTGGCCTAGAGCAGAAGCTCTGCGTTGATTAATTCTTTGGGCTTAAGTGGTCGAAGTAGGTGTTGATCAGAACTAATTGGAGAGGGTAGGCTTGCCGTGCAACAAAGGTAGAATGTCCAGGTTTGATCTCTACCGTTCTCGCTGAACAAAAAGTGCTCTTGAAACTGAAAGGCCCGTCATAATAGATGGGTCTTTTTTTTTGTTTGAACCGAGATCTTGGAGGCACACACCACGCTCGTCGCGCATTAGGCTGCCAAATAATCTAAGGTCATATTTGGACCGATTGTCGCGCCAGCAACAGGGTAGCTGTTTCCCATCGCCAAAGCCATTGTTTTGCCTATGGTGTACAGCCCATCGATCCCTGTTCGATCATGGCGAACCACCTGTGACCATTCATCGGTGGTTAGACCACCTTAAGTCTTAAGATCCCGGTCATATCGTCACGGCGTAGAAGGGCGGTTCCTCCAGCGAAGCCAAGTTGACATTCGGCTGTACGCAAGGATTATCGTAGTTATCGTAGGTGCTGTCACCGCGTCCAAAATCGAGGTCCTTACTTGTGCGGCCAAACAGGTTAAATCGTTAGACTGTGCCGACCAGGTTGACATCATAGACACCAGTCTTCTTCTTCAACGCGGAAATTGTTGCAGAGCGCCGGATATAGCTGTTGTTATAGTTACCCTCTGAGTAGAAGGAGTAACTATGCTCTGCACAGGATAAACTCCGCAACCTGGAACGTGACGTTTCCCGTTATGTCAACGATCTGGACATAGCGCTAATCCTGCTGACCCAAATGTCGAAACTTTTTGAGAGACTTGATGACAAAGCCAAAGCCAATCTTTTGCAGATACTGACCAATCTGATTATAGTAGATCCAGATGGATGCATAGTTGACCACGAGCTTAACCGGCTTTTTGGCTATTTGAGAAAGCTCGCGGACGATCCGAACATCAAACTTATAGGGACCAAGCGGTTCGAAGCAGGTCCCTTTTGGGGTGCCTGATTAAAATGCTTGAGAATTACCCAGCATTGCTGGGCTATTTCTCTCTGGTCTTCAGTTCGAGTCTCGAGTGCCGGTGGAGGAGCCTTTCAGGAGAAGTAAGCCCTCAGCGGCATCAGACCAGAGCATTGGCTGTCGACGAAGATTTGCCCCAAGCCAGTATCTGGGCGAATAACACCTCTCCCCACATATTTCCTTTACACTAATTGGGTGACCAACGCCAACAATACACCACCGGCAATCACACTACCTAACTGTCCGGCCGTGTTAGCGCCCATCGCATGCATCAACAAATAGTTATCGTAGTCATACTCTTGACCGACGCGTTGTACAATGCGAGCAGACATAGGAAAAGCGCTGATTCCGGCCGCGCCGATTAACGGGTTGAATTTCTTGCCCGAGAGCACGTACATTAACTTGCCAAACAGCACACCGCCAAAGGTGTCCATCAAAAAAGCGAATAAGCCAATCGCCAAAATATAGAGCGTTTCGACCCGAATGAACGTGTTGCCATTCATGGTTCCACCTATGGCCAGTCCCAGGAAAAGGGTTGTAACATTGGTGATTTCATTTTGCGCCGCATCACTTAAGCGGTCCACGACTCTGGACTCGCGCAACAAGTTACCTAGCATCAGGGTTGCAATAAGTGGTGAAGCTTGTGGAGAGAGCAGCGATATCACTAGCGTGACGATTATGGGGAAGAGGATGCGGGCGGTTCTGGAAACCTTGCGCTGAGTGTAGGGCATCCGCACTTTCCTTTCCTTGTCGGTCGTCATCAAGCGCATGACCGGCGGCTGGATGATAGGCACGAGAGACATATAACTGTAAGCCGCCACCGCAACCGCCCCAAGTAGCTCAGGAGCCAGCTTGTTGGTGACATATATGGCAGTCGGACCGTCAACCGCACCGATAATGCCAATCGAAGCAGCCTCGTTCATCGGGAAATTTAGCAACAAGGCCAGCATCAGGGTGACATAAATACCTAATTGCCCGGCCGCACCTAACAAGGCCATTTTTGGGTTCTCCAGCAATGGGCCAAAATCGATCATCGCGCCAATTCCAATAAAAATTAGTAACGGGAATAATTCGTTAGCCACACCGGCCTCGCGCATCACGGCCAGAAAACCGTCTCCTTCCGTGATAGCGGTCAGGGGCAGGTTGGCTAGGATCGCACCAAATCCAATTGGCAGTAAAAGTAAAGGTTCATAGTGCTTGACAATCGCCAAGTAGATCAATAGCGACCCAACGCCAATCATCACCAGGTTTTGCCAGGTGAGCAGGGAGAGCGATTCAACCAGGAAGCTGAATAGGTCATTGAAACTCATCGGAACTTACTCTAAGGTTACTAAAACCGTGCCATAGTCAACGGCTTGACCGGCGACGACATCCACAGAGGCGATCACCCCAGCGAGGTTGGTGTGGATCATATTTTTCATCTTCATCGCTTCCAGCACACAGACCACATCTCCAGGGTTCACACTGTCACCTGCCTTGACTTTGACCTCCACAATGTTACCAGGTATCGGCGCTGTAATTGCCGAGCGCGCGGCTGCCGGCATGTTAGGAGCAGTCTTCTTAGCAATTGGAGCAGGTGCATCCTGTCCGGATGATAGAGTGTTTTGCTGCGGCACCTCCACGTGATAAGTTTTTTGATTCACGACCGCTTTGATCGGAGATTCTCTTAGGTCTCCGACTTCGATAATATATTCACGCCCTTCAACGATCACGGTTACCCGTTTGCTCATTATAAATCCTTTCAATAGTGAACAATTATTGAGTCCACTGAATAAAGCTCACGGTGATTCATTAAGGAGCACACTAACCAGAGATCAATGGCTGGGTCATCTGTGGATTTCTCCGGAGACTCATTTTTGTTCCAGTAATTTACCGAGAGAGGGATCCTGGTATTCTAACGCACCGCTGCGTTCTAACAAACAAATACCTACTGCCAAGGCAACGGCCATTTCCTCCAGGCGTTGTTCGTCAACATCTTCAGCCTCAGTTGGACTCGTTTCCAGATCCATTTGCTCGATTACGCTTTTATCCGGAAAAAAGCGTAACAACAATACCATCACCAGGATCAACAAGCCCAATGCAAGAAATGTGACGCTCATGCCAATGACACTGAGGCGTAAGCCATTGATCAGATCACTGCTCATAATTTAATCCCTTACAACGGTATGTTACCGTGTTTCTTTTGTCGTACACTGACCTTTTTGTCACGCAACAATTCCAGGGCGGCGATCAAATTTGAGCGTGTCTCGGCCGGAACGAGCACTTCATCGATATGCCCACTGGCCGCCACATTGTAAGGTTTGGAGAATTTTTCACGAAATTCAGCCACGATCTCGGCTTTGGCTTCTTCCGGATTCTCTTCCTTTTTCAACTGCTTGGCATACAAAATGCTTACCGCGCCCTCAGCGCCCATTACGGCTACTTCGGCGGTCGGCCAGGCATAGACCATATCCGTTCGGATATATTTACTGCTCATCACAATATAAGCGCCACCATAAGCCTTGCGGACGATCACCGCCAGCTTCGGCACCGTCGCCTCAGAGTAAGCATAGACGATCTTAGCCCCGTGGCGGATAATACCGCCATGCTCCTGGTTGACGCCGGGCATGAATCCGGGCGTATCGATCAAAGAGATCAGCGGGATATTGAAAGCATCACTAAAACGAATAAAACGGGCGATCTTGTCAGATGCGTCAATATCAATCACGCCGGCTTTGTGTAATGGCTGATTGGCTATCACGGCAATCGTTTGTCCGTGCAAACGAGCAAAACCAACCGTTACATTCGGTGCAAAATAGGCATGCACCGGAAAGAAACTGCCTTTATCAAAGATCAGTTCAATTACTTCATTGATATCGTAGGATTCACTCGGGTCAGTCGGTATCAGGGTGTTTAACCGCTCTTCAGCCCGCCAAGGGTCATCAGTCGGCGCTACTGAAGGGGGTGGAGAGGTATTGTTGGAGGGCAAGTAGCCGAGCAGTTTGCGGGTGATCGCCATCGCATCGGCTTCATCTTCGGCCGCAAAATGGGCCACACCACTGACGCTGTTATGTACGATCGCCCCACCCAAAGCGTTTAGATCAACCTGCTCGCGGGTCACAGTCTCGATCACCTTTGGGCCGGTTATAAACATATGGCTGGTACCCCTGGTCATGATGATGAAGTCAGTCAATCCCGGTGAATATACCGATCCCCCGGCGCAAGGTCCCACCATGACACTTATTTGAGGCACAACGCCGCTGGCCTGGGTATTGCGCCAGAACAGTTCGGAATAAGCAGCCAGGCTGTAAACGCCTTCTTGGATGCGGGCGCCAACCGAGTCCATTATACCGATCACCGGCACACCTGAATCCATTGCCAGGTCTAAAATTTTGGCAACCTTTTGGCCTTGCACCTCAGAAAAAGAGCCGCCCAATACCGTGAAATCCTGCGAATAGACACACACCATCCGGCCATCGATCTTGCCATATCCGATCACCGCGGCATCGCCCTTGTAGCGCTTCTTATCCATACCAAAATCGGTATGACGGTGAGTCCAATAGGCGTCGATCTCGCGGAAGCTGCCTTTGTCCAAAAGCTGCACGATACGTTCGCGGGCAGTCTGCTTGCCTTTTGCACGCTGGGCATCGATCCGTTTCTGACCTCCGCCTAGCTTGATTTCTTCCCTTTTTTGGATTAATTCATCGATCAGTTCTTGATGGGCTGGGTCTTTATTTTCCTGAATCATTTGGATTATTCTTCCATTTAATAAGCGTTTAGCTTTTATTGGTAGGTCTCATTTGAAAACTGCCAGCTGATTGCGATGAGTTATTGCGTGGTTCGGCGATGATCGGCATACCATTTCGTTAATTGGTAATGCCTAACTTCCATACGGGAACCAGAAATCTTTGGGTTGGTCGTCGAAATCCCAATGGACGTGTTTCGTTTCCAAAAAGCTTTCCAGCCCTTCTTCACCTAACTCACGAGCATTCCCACTTAATTTCATGCCGCCGAAAGGACCACCATAATTGTCCGTGAGTGGATCGTTGATCCAAATCGTACCGGCCTGGACCTCCTCGAAGAAGCGTTTAGCCAGCTTCGCATCATTGGTTCGCAAGCAAGCTCCAAGGCCGTAATCACTATCGTTAACCAGGCTTATCGCCTCCCCGAAACTCCGGTAACCCATTATCGGAATCGTCGGTCCAAAAGTTTCTTCACGCATACACATCATATTGTGATTCACGTCGATTAGCACGGTCGGTTGGTAATAAAAACCGCGATCGAATTCTGCCGGTCGGCCTCCGCCACAAAGTACACGGGCTCCACGATCGATAGCGTCCGCGACATGATTCTCAACCTTGGAACGATACTTTTCATCGGCCATCGGACCAATATCGGTGTTGGAATCCAGTCCAGGACCAAGTTTCAATCCAGATGCATATTCTGCCATCGCCTCAGCAAACGCCGATCGCTTGTGGTCGGGCACATACACTCGCTCAGTCGATGTACAAACTTGACCGGCGTTAATTAATGCTGCATAAGCCACTGCTTCAACCGCCATTTCGATATCGGCATCTGGAGCGATGACGAATGCGTCCTTTCCTCCTAGCTCGAGGTGAGTACGTTTCAAACGATCGGCCGCCATAAGGGCTATTTGTTTGCCCACCTTAACCGATCCCGTAAAGGCGATGACCGGCACATCGGGATGCCTGACCAGCGCTTCCCCAGCTTCCGCTCCACCGGTTACCACATTCAGAACACCTGGCGGAAAGTGGTCGAAGGCGATTTCGGCCAATAACAAGGTTGCTAGGGGTGTCTGCTCGGCAGGTTTTATGATAACCGTGTTGCTAGCAGCAAGAGCCGGTGCCACCTTCCAGATCATCAGCAGTAGGGGATAGTTAAATGGAATGATGCAAGCCACTGGCCCATATGGTTCCTTCATCACAAAGTTGAATTGGCTTCTTTCGGCTGGGGCGAGCAATCGTCCGCGATAAGTCCGAGCCATTTCAGCATAATAATCCAATGTTCCAATAACCCACTCTACTTCCTCCTCGTTTTCAGGAAGTGCTTTGCCCTCCTCCAAGGTCAGAAGACGTGCAATATCATCAAAATGTGCTCGAATCTTGGCCCCCGCATCATGCAGCATTTCGGCCCGTTCGAGTCCCGTGCTCCATCGCCAATCCTGAAATGCGCTCGATGCGGCCTTAACAGCCCTATCTATATCGGCAGCATCCCCCACTGGAACGGAATCTATCACTGTCTCTGTTGCTGGATCTAGAACGTCGATCTGGCGACCACTTGAGGCAGCCACCCATTGGCTATTGATATACATTTCCTTCATCTTCCACTCCCTTAGGTTCATTCGACAAAAATTTAGTCGTTCCTTTGTATCACATGATTACTCGAGGAAACACTAATAATCGATAACACCTAACAAGATACTGCCGTCAGCATTTGGTTGAACGCGATCGGATTCGGCCGTCAATCGCAAACCTGTTTCCTCGTCATACCAGCCAATACGGAGTTCATAACTTCCTGGAGGTACATTCTCCATGAGCATTTGAATTGTATCTTCGACCACTTCCCCTTTTGCCCACCAACTAGTCGGATAACTCCAACCTCTGGGAATGACATCAGCCTGGGCGACGACCTCGTCTGTGTCAAGGTCCACCAAATGAAAATACGCAACATATGAGTTTTCTATTTCTTCATTAGCCTGCCAGTACACTGTGATTGGTAACATTTTAACTTCTGGATCGACGTCTGGAAGGTCGTAGCCAAGCAGGCTGATTTTCTGGTCCCACAGGATTGAGGTCGAGACCTCCGGCGACGGAAGAGCGAATACGCGTTTGTAAATAGTCTGGCAGGGTGGTTGATTCTGCAAATCAGCTACCTTAAAAACTGTAAGTTGACTATCTTGATAGAAAGGTTGCAATGGGAAGTAATTTGCAAATTGGACAGGGATTTCTGGTTCCGGATGATGAACGACGATATAACGAAAATTATCATCGATTAATTGATCCAATGCAGACATGATGCGATCCCAGGTCAGCGTATCACAATCCAAAGGTTCGCCCGCGGACCAATTCCGAAGTAAAGGATTATTATGAATATATTGATATGCTTCAAGCGGCGTTCGAGCACTTAATCCTTCTACAATTGGTTTTTGATGAAAAATCTGTAAGTATAAGTAACGTTTTGCCTTCGTGCGACCCATAGGTAATTGAATGATAGCAAAGTCATCTGGTTCCTCAGAAAGTTGTTCGAAAAATGGATTTACATTGACAGAAATGCCTGGAAACTCTCCGCTCCAATATTCAACCAAAAGTAGCCCGGGAATAGCAATCATTAGCGCAATCTGAGTCCTTCGGCTTCCTTCTAATGCTATTAGTATTCTGTCAAATCCGAACGCTGCTAATACGGCAACTGGCAATAAAATGCCAAGGACAAAAAAATCCGGTCTTCCGACAGCCCTAATCGGCGGAAACCATGACAAATATTGTGCCGGTAATACGATGTTATCGTACAGGTTTCCGTTAAAACGAAGCACAGGCCCTAAGCTTAGGATGAAAAAGATCAGTCCAATAGAAAACCAAAGCAACACGGTTTTACGTTGCTTTTTCCACAAAAGAGCAACAATAGACAAAGCAATGGGCACAATTCCTAGGTAAGCTGGCCAATTTGAACTCATATAGCCGAAGCGTGAGGCTATCCCTTTTGTATAAGGGGCAAAGAGCGGATTTAAATGAGATGGTAAAACATACGACATCAGATCGGTTTGGCTGCGATCAGCTGTGTACTTTGACTCAATTGCTTCAGTCAATGCGCTGGTGTCGCGTAAGATCGGAACCAAACGGATGCTCAGTAAGAGTACACTGACTACGCCAAATACAAGAACAACCTGCCAAATTTTCGGTTGCGACCATCTATGCTCGTCTAGAAGCAAGAAGACCAAAACAGGTCCAATCGTCAACAAGGCAAAGACCATAATATATAAGCTGGTAAACCCGGCTAATCCAATCAAAAAAGCCGCTCCCAGCGCAGCGGGCACACTCGGTCGAGTAAAGGCAGCGTACAACAGTAGAACAGCAAGGGGAATTGGAGCCAAGTGAACCAAATCGGGATGGCCCCCTGAATGGGCCAGGTGATAGGGGGCGAAGCTGTAAATAGCTCCTGCCAACCAGGCTGCTGCACCATAACTTACGAAAGGTCGAACAAGTAGATACGCAGCATACGCAGTTGAGAATAAGGCGACAAGAATGGTCAGATTGTACGCCGTGATAGCATCCGTGACTATGGTCAAAGCCCATGACAAAAATGCAACGGTCCACGAAATACTATGATACGAGAGATCAAGGCCACTTGGATGGAACTGCAGATTTGTGAAGTTTAGTGAAGGCCCGTTGAAGGCGTGATTTTGCAACCACCAATTGTCCCAAATTTTCACAAAGGTATCGGTGTCCCGTAACGCAAGCCAGTGGCCACCCAATTTGAAGGCTAAGGGATAACTCATCAAGATCGTGGCAATTGCATACGACATAATCACGATACCATCGCGACGTAACCATGCCTTGATACTAGCCCAAATAGTGATAAATAATGGGACCTTCGCCTGGGTTTTCGTTTGCCGTTTAACCGTTGTTTCTGCCATATTAGAAAACTGGAAAACCGTCCATTCCAGATTTATTATTCGTGTCGAAACGTTTCAAGAAATACCGCATCGTCGGGGTAGCGATTGCCCTCTGAGGAGAAAACCTCAAGTCGTTGGCTTGTATCCGGGTCGTACATGCCAAATTGTAGCCGGTAAGTGCCAGGTGGTAAGTTCTCTATCGGAATTTCCACAGTATCCTGAATGATTTCACCAGGCTGCCACGTATTGGTGGGGTAAGTCCAATTTCGAGGAATGTAGTCAGCTTGAGTGACAACCGACCCCGTGTCTTCGTCGATTAGATGGACGAAAACCTTGTATGAGATATCCGTTGGCTGCGCCGCCTGCCAGTAAAAGGTGATGCTTAACTTATCAGCGGAATCTGCCAGATCGTAGCCCAGAATATCGAAGAGATCACCCCAATGAGCATCTAGAACATGGTCCGGTTCACCACCATCGCCC
>Ga0111142_1109_pt1 | contig 12936 bp, 11 predicted proteins | sample DeeMarSeWOR28_12_FD_80398 | JGI IMG/M metagenome (GOLD analysis project Ga0111142, IMG submission 80398) | Anaerolineae bacterium SG8_19 | reverse complement strand
CATGACGTCGATAACTTCATAAGCGAAATACAAGGTCAGGATCACTATGAAAAACTCGGCGATGAACAAGGTGATCGAAACCAGTGTTGCCAGTAGACTCATGCCCTCAAAGATTATGGCCGAGATAATACGAACCAAGAATAAAATCTGAGTCGCCCCAAAGGTAGCCAGGAAGACATGACCGCGTGAATTCCAGTCGGGAAAGGCTAGCCAGAGTAAAACAGACAGCAACAGAAGACCAAATGATAGGATGACTGCCAGTTGAAGGTCACGTCGCAATAGGAGGAAAACAATACCAGAAAGGCTGGCGATTAAGCTGATAATCAGCAATCTCAGCCATGTTGGCTCGTCCTTTGGACGGTAACCGGTTAAGAGAAGCCAAAATAGGCTGATTCCTGTCGCTACGAGCAAGTAATAAAGGATTTCTTCCACAGTTAATTCAAGTAATTTCTAACCAGCCCTAACTTTTTCCGCGTCCTAACAATAGACCAATAACAATGCCTAAGCCAATCAGAATTACAACAGCGCCCACCGCAAAGGCTACCCACACAGCGGAAATCGTCTCTGGTGAAGTTGGCACATTGTTTGGTTCCACGGGGGTTGGATCAACGCTAGATTGTTCCTCTGGCTTGTCCGCAGCGATTGTCGTTGGGGTTGTCTGTTCCACAGGTTCTTCATTTGAAGTTTCTTGCTGTAACAATTCATCCGCAGTGACATCGGGAATTGGAGATGGCTCGACAGGCATCGTGGTTGGGTTAACTGGGGCTAGCACCGCCTCCGAACCTGGTTCCTGGCCCCATACGCGCTGTCCATCTACATTAAGCGTGACCCGATCCCACTCGACATACTCCGTAACGGGGCTAAAACTATAATCATCACTCTGTTCAAGTGGTGACCAATCATTTCTGTTGAAACGAATCTTGATCTCACCAGATTCTTGTCCTTGCTCGATAACACCTGCCGCCGGTCCAAAGTTGATGCGCAGATATTTTTCCCCGTCTTCTTTGGCATCGAAACTGCCTTTCACATTGCTACAACCGATAGCGGCCCAATCGCAGTGAAAGATCAGTGGTTGATCACCCTGATCCTCCAGCCAATATAATAGCTCGATCCGACTCAACGGTATCGCCGTCGTACCCGAGTTATAAATCACAAACTCCGGCTTGGAATCCTGGGATCGCTCCTCTACATTAGCTGTTCGATATTTGACTAGCAACGTTTGAGGATCAATGAGGATCGGAACAGATGTCTCCTCAACCGGTTCAGGAGTGGGCAGTTCCACAATCGATTCAGGAACGGGCACTTCGCTGCCGATGCTTGGAAATTGGAATTCAGATAGTAAGTCCTGCTTTTCGGTATCGATACTCTGCCAATCGTCCAACAATAAACCGCCGGTATCACCTGAATTCGGGTTGAGGGTCCAATAATAATAGCTAAGATTATTGTCCCTTAAATAAGAGACTAAAGTACGCTGCCAGATACCTTCTGGATCTTCGCCAACCGAACGCCCCCCAAATTCGCCAATGATGATTGGGGCGATATTCTCGTGAACCAGATAAGCCCAATGAGATTCCCAGATTTCTGGCAAGTTCTCTGGAAACTCGGCATCCGAAAACCATGGCTGTGGGTAAACACCAGGACCATAAACGTGGGTGCTATAGACCAGCTGATCGGGTAGATCCAAACGCACTGGATAATCTCCAGCACCTATCAGGTTGCCGCCCCACCAATACCAATCGCCTTCGTATTGTTCAACGCCCTGGACTATGATTAATAAATCCGGGTTCACAGCCAGGATGGCATTTCCAGCCCGTTCGGCCGCCAAGCGCCAATCGGTCGTCAGATCCCCGGTTCCCCAGGTTGCCGGGCCATGGGGTTCGTTGTGCAAGTCCATGCCGATCACCGTATCATTCCCTTTGTACCGCTCAGCCAGCATCACCCAATCACTTATCCATCGTTCCTCGTCGACCATATCCGTGTACCACAATTCGGACTGAGCGTGGCTGTCAGGACGGTGGCGATCCAGGATTACTCTGATACCCCTCGAGCCAGCTCCCTCAATTATCTTATCCATGATTTCCAGGCCGGTCAGGCCTTCCAGGTCTGGATTTAAATCATAGTTAATACTATTAGGCAGGCTGGAAGGTTCAAATAGCTCGTTACTATAGGGAAGGCGGATCGTATTGAAGCCCAATTCCTGGATTTGATCCAGAAAGCTTTCCAAGCTGCGTGCCCAAAGTCCATGGGGAGCAAAACTCTCTGTCTCCAAACCAAACCAGTTGATCCCGGTCAAAATTACCCGGTTTCCATTGGAGTCGACAATCGCACTTCCTTCGGTATGAAGGTAATTGGGTGCCTGCGCTCGAGAAGGGTTGGTTACACCCATGGATGCCCCAAGGGAAATGGTTATCATTCCAAAAACAAACAACACACGTAGGAGAGGTCGGCCGGTCTTTTTGTATGGAGCTTCGCAGATGTCTTGATCAAACAGTCGCTGTCGCAGCAATTTTAGGAGGTGATCAAAGGTTCTCATCGGTTACCCTCATGTATTGACTCGAGGCAAGAGAAACCACCATTTTGATCAGACAATCTTAGAGTGAATCTTGATACGTTTGACGATCAAAGATCCGGAACAAATTGTCAGTTTCTTAACTGATGAGGATAGGATGCTCTGTTTTGTGGCTGGTTGCTCGATCAATCCTGCAAACCTCGGCGAGTTACTCATGGCAACGGAAACTTATCAGCAGGGGATAACAGCTAGTATCATGGTCGAATTGATGGAATTCGACAAAAAGCTGCGAAATGAGGGTCCAAGTTTCATCCATGAGGCGAAAGACGCTGGAAATTACGTTCCTGGTTATCGATGAAAGGACTGAACGAGAGGCACTTGTTCCCAGAGAATGTGAGCTGGTCGTCCTGGATCTCGCCCAACACAACATTGTCGCTACTGAGTCGTTGGATATCCCCTTTTCTGACGAAGTTCATATCTATAACGGTCAAACACGGACGGACAAAACTGTCACCTATATCCTGCCCCAAAATTGGACCATTGAGCCAATAACAAAATAATGTTTTCTTTGGGTGATGGGTATCCCACTTTTGGTGGTATCCCTTTACTATGTACGTCTTAATTCCAGCCATTTGGTTACGGTTGAGGTAAGTAGAACTTACAAAATCCATCACCTAACGAACAGGTATGGATGATCTGGTCGCCTTGGAATACTTGAAATTCTTCATCCGTCTCGTCAGGTATCCAAAATATCCAATCCTGTTCATCGGCGACCGACCAATTTTGCAGCGAATCGCAATTCGGAAGTAATATCGGATTAGGGGACAGATCTCCCAATACATTCGTTTGATGTAATATCTGATAACAATCTCCCGCGGGAAGAGTGTCCCCTGATCCTTCGGCAATCTCTTCCCAAAGATTAACGGTCACGGTGACCACTTGATTGTTATTATCTAAGGTACGACTTAAAACCAGGCCTTCTAATATGAGCGGAACAGGGGACAAATTGATCGTAGTGACTGCTGCATCCGAATAAACTAGCATCACATTGGCTTCCTGGCTCATTCTGGCGGCCGCGGCTTTTGGATTAAGCCGGGCAATCTCTCCAGATCGAGCACTAGATGCCCGTCTGGTCTCGGTAGTGGCCTCCGAACGAAGCAATGTCTGCAACGTGGGAGCCCTAATCAGGCTTACGACAACGGCCGCGCAAAGAATACCAAGCAGGCTTATCAAGATAAAAAGGACAACTGGCTCCTCGCCCAGGCGTTTTTCTATGTCCTTGAGGATACTCCTGCTTTCTCCAGTTTCCACAGCGTCCACCACTGCCGTATGTTCCATCTTTGGCGTCGTTAATAAGGACGCTTCTAAGGTTTCAGCCTGGGGGCTACTGGCCGGTAGGTTATCGACAAGGTCTTGCTCCGCAAGGACAATAGCGGCATCGATTTTGGTTTCTTCTTCCAAGGAATATTCGAGATCGCAAGCGCGGTAAAAAGCCTGGGCAAACGCCGCTCCACTCGAGTAGCGTTGGGCGGGATCTATGGACAGGATTCTATCGAAAAGTGGATCGAGGGTTGAAGGAAGTTCTGGATTTTTCTCTCTGGGTGAAGGCGGTGATTCCTGTACTCGTTTGATCAAGGTGACAATCGGCGTGTCCTTGTCAAAGGGCAAAGTTCCGGTCAATGATTCATACATTGTTATGCCTAGCGAATATAAATCACTTCTACCGTCGATTTCTTTTTCCTTGCGTGCTTGTTCCGGGCTCATATAGGCTGGTGTCCCACTGAGAACAATCCTGTCTTGAGTGAAAATTGTCGACTGCAAGGCGATACCAAAATCGGCCAGATAGGCATCGCCATCCTGGTCAAATAAAATATTGCTAGGCTTCAAATCAAGGTGGACGATACCCTGGCTATGGGCATAATCCAGGGCCGCGCCCACCCGCTTTATGATGCTCCCTGTGTTAAAAATGGATAGGGGACCTTGACGGATCCGATCTGCCAATGACCCGTTCGGCATATATTCCATCACGATAAACAGCTTGCCTTCTTGCTGTCCGAATTCGCATAGCCGTACGATGGCTGGGTGGCTGAGTCTGGCGATGGTTTCAGCTTCACGTTCAAATCTGGCCCGGAAACCAAGATCGTTCTGGTATTCCTGACCCAAGACTTTAATGGCTACAGGGCGATCTTGTTCGGGATCATAGGCGTGATAAACGGCCGCCATCCCCCCCCGGCCAATAAACGAGGTGATCTCAAAGCGGCCAATTCTCTCATTTACCATGAGGCATACCTCAGGTTACATCAAATGACCTGAGGTATTATTATACAGCTTTAAGAATTTTATAAGTCATTTTCTAATGAAGAGAATATCCTAGCTGCGAAAATCAGTTCCCCTATTCCCATGCCCCTAATGCGCTTCCCCTCGAGCCAGGCCGGTCGGTTCTGATTCTTCCCGGCCGGGTTTGATATATTGTACAGCCAACACCAAGAGCAAAGCCAAGAACAAACCCCAAATGATGAAGGGCGCGGCCGGGCTGATGCTTTGGAACAAAGCGCCGCCGACGATGGGAGCAATGGCGTTGGCCGCGCTTAAAAAGGCGGCCGAAATGCCTAACATACCGCCCACTTCGGCCAGATCAACTCGTTTAGTGATCAGACTGTTGATGGCTGGCTGAAGGATGCCCCCACCGACGGCAATGGGTATCATGGCGGCTAAGATCCAGGCTAGACCCAACCAACCAGTATTGTCGTCGTCGGGTAAGTCGATGACTACATTCTGGGTAGGCGGGGTTTCAGCCGGCAAGGCCCGATCGGCCGTCAGTTCCGCCTCCAATTCAGCCCGCGAATACCAGGGCGGCGGCTGTTTGATGGTGAAACCCAACAATAATAAGCCGATCGCCAGCAAACCCAGGCCGGCGTAAACAAGCCGCCGGTCGCCAAATCGACGACTCCACCGGCCGATCAGCCCGCCCTGGACGGCGACGACGATCACCCCCACGTAGACGAAGATCACCGCGTTGCCAGAGGCATTCAACCCCAGGTTGCTCAGGGTAAATAGGGCTAATAACTGTTCGAAGCCGCCGAAAGCCAGTTGTTGGCCGAACATCAACAACAATAACAGGCCCACGGTGGGGTGGGCCGCGGCCCGGCCCATCGCCCTGATGGAAAAGGAAGGCCTTTCCTCTTTCTGTCCGCGCTGCTCTTCGGGTAGCGTTTCCTGAAACCAGAAGCTGGTTAACAAGATGGACAGCAGGGAAAAAAAGGCAGCTACGAAAGCCGGCACGTGGTAATTATTGTCGCTGGCGGCCAATGAGACGAAGGCGATGATCGGCCCAATAATAAAGCCGATACCAAAGGCGGCGCCGATCAATCCCAGGCCCTGGGTGCGGGTTTTTTCGGTGGTGCTGTCGCTGATGGCCGCCTGGGCGGTGGCGATATTGGCCCCGGATATGCCGTCGATAATGCGGGACAGGAACAACATCCAATAGGTGCTTGCCAGGCCAAGCATGATAAAGCCAACCAGGGTTCCGATCTGGCTGATGACCAGCACCGGTTTCCGGCCGTAGCGATCAGACAGGCGGCCGAGGACGGGCGCGCCGATGAATTGCATGACCGGGTAAGCGGCACCCAGGATGCCGATCATCAGCGGCGTAGCCCCAAAAGAGGCGGCATAGAGCGGTAACAGCGGAATGATGATCGTCAGTCCCATCAAGTCGATCAGAACAATGACGAAGATCGGTAAAATCCGCTTAAAGTCTAACTTTTCTTCAACTGTTTCGGTTTCCACATTGTGTTCCATTGCTGAGGGCTGGGGGCTAGGGTTTAGGTATCGGGTCGCCTCTGACCACTAATCACTGTTCTAGCCCCATCCTTGCGGCAATACGAATACACCGGCGACGATGAGTAATAAGCCAACGGCGATGGCCAGGAAGTTGTTCCTGAATTTAACCGGATCTTCCTTGTCTCGCCAGAGGCGGGTAAGATGGGCTAGGACAATAGCGATTATCATGGTTATAGCATGTTCGATACGATAGCGAACCAAGGGGCCGCCAAAAAGCAGGATGATACCTAAGAGAATTTGAATGTCCAAGAGGATGGTATACAGGGTCATCAGCCGTTGGTCCAGGGGCTGGTAGCTGGATTTGGCCAACCAGCCGACCAGGAATTTAACGACCGAGATAAGACCGACGGCGACGATGAGCCAGCGATTGAGGGAGTGGATGGTTAGAACGATGTCCATGATGTTGTCTCCAATGTTAGAGAGGTGGGCTTCTTCAAATCGACGCGCATAACCATATAGCGCTCGACGAAGTCGTGCAACTAATAAGCAGGCATCTTTGCCCCCTTACGCCAGTGGTTCTTTCCGGCCGTCAGCGTATTGGCGATACTTTTGCAAAGGTTCCCCGGCCCGCCACACGGAGACCAGGCGGTACTCTTCTTCGTATTTAAAACTACCCGCGCTATTTATTTCGATGGCGAAGAGGTGAAAGTGGGGTTCATCAGGCTTCCAGCCAATGCGCTGGAAGATGGCCTCGCGGTAAAGGGCTCGTTCGGCCAGATCGTTGATCTCGACCGCCCGGCCGTGAAGCTTAAACTCGCCGCCATCGCCAAAGCGGTTATGAATGAGACCGTGGATCGTACAGCGCGGGTCTCGTAGCAGGTCCAGCGCTTTATACGACTGCCAGATCATGCCGAAGTAGAGGCGGCCGTTGGTGATATCCGGCTCGGCTGGGCTTATGCGGGGCGAACCGTCGCGACGGACGGTGCCGATCAGGGCCACCTGGTCGCGTTCGAAGATCGTTCTGCCTAATTGGGCCATCTCGGGCGCAGCCTTTTCGAATTCTGCCCACTGCATACTTACTGATCCTTCACATCAAAAATGGAATGATACCTCCTCAATGTTCTGGCTGACCAGGCCATTGCCGTTGAGAGGTATCTATCCTGCCAAAGTAGGAAATCAAATTCTACCCTTTTTAGGGATTTTAAGGTTGTTAATGACATAAGGGACTAACAAAGTAGTGTTACATCTGCAGCAAGCAATGGGACCAGAACCTGGTGCCTGGGGGAGCCATTTATAAAAAGACAATATGGCCTACGTAAGGCATGCCACCATCCCTAGTGAAAAACATGAGACCTGGCCGTATTGTTGCTCGAACCCAAACGCCGCGTGGCGGGCATGAATGGCTTAAATGAATCTGGGTCTGAACGGATCGACCGACTAACCGCCCGCCTGAAATCCCCTGACTGAAAGGTGATAATCGTCACTATCCACGTGTGCCGATCAACACTTCTCGACCAAGCCCCAAGCTAGGTATAGTTGTTTATATGGGGGATTAGAGGAATATACAATGAAGCAAGGATCCCATTGGGTCGAGGAGCTACTCGTTCTCTATCAACGGCCAGATGAAAGGGCCGGGGTGCCCGGCTGGCGCCCATTCAAAGAAGGCGATTCCTTAGAAGAGATCATCAGCGATCACAATCTTCAATGCCAGGAAATTGTTAAACAAAATATCCCTAGCCGATTGCTGGAATGCACCAAGGCGATCAGGCCAAGTTTGAAGATCGCCTGGTGCGAATTAGACCAGGTACAACAGTCGGGGAGCCTGCAACTGGGCCGGCCGACCATCTTACTGCTTGACCTGGATGCCATCCAAGGGGATGTTAACAAGCTGGTCCGATTTAGGGATGCTCTAGACCGCCAGCGGCGCATAGTTTACCTGCTACAGGTACGCCGATCATTTCCAGGTGAATCCCTCCTACCTTTCTTCAAGAATGCGTCCTGTATCCTGAGTACTGGAAAAGAGATTTGCGAGCAACAATCCGATTTAGAATCCTTTTTGGCTGCTTTTCGCCAGGCTCACGGCGATAGTTGGATGGGCATCAGCCAAAACCCATTCGATGCACCTTGCCAAAAGGGAGCTTATACTGAGCCTTACGTCCATCCCCGGCATGGCCACTTCATCAATCCAATGAGCGAAGAAGGGGAATCCATCAGGCGGGTGTACCTGGCTTATCATGATAGGCTGCCGGTACTGGCGGCCGAGGCCCGGGACGTAACCATGGCTCGAAAATTGCCGGCCGAACAGGCGATCAACCTGGGCCGGGCGGCGGCCATCCAGGAGTTATTGTTAGCTTTGATTGCCGAGAAGGCCCGCCACCGCCCAGTCTACCCTGTATCAGTTGAAGCGATACGCCAGCCATTGCTCAACGTAGCGGCAAGCCAACCCTTCGAGTTAAACCAAATAAAGGAATTCAACCTAGTGGCTGTCCATTTACCACATGTCCGGTTGCAGCCCACCCTAGAAGAATGTGAGCAGTTGGACGGTTTAGGATTGGCTAAAGGGGCTTTCGTCGCCGTTCATCACGATCGGCCGGCTATCTGGGAAAGGATCAAACGCCTGGAAGGAGTGGTTACAACCGAAACCTTCATGGCCGAGTTGCCGGATTGGCAGGTGGCACCTGGCCCATGCGAAGTGGGTCTGAGTGAGATCTGTTTCGGCGTTAGGATAGAAGAATCATTTTCGAGAGGCATCGATCACGGTTATATTCTAGAGTAGACCCTGACCGGAAGTTGACCCCGATGTCCTGCTTATTACTGAAACGGAGTCGAAAAAGTAGCATGATCCAAGTTACCAGGTGTCCCGTTGCAACCTGGTAACTTGTTTTGGCACCCAGGGTGCCCCTATTCTACCAATTTAGTGGAGGTAAAAGCATGTTGAAAGAATCCCCTGTCCAAGACTCCTCTAAGGAGTCCTTGAATCCGTTTGCCATTGCTCAGGCTCAGCTTGATGAAGCGGCCGAAATATTGCAACTGGAACCGGAGATGCACGCTTTCTTGCGTCAACCGATGCGTGAATTTCATTTCACCATCCCAGTGCGTATGGATAGCGGCCGCTCGCGAGTCTTCCAAGGTTTCCGCGTGCAATATAACGATGCCCGTGGTCCGGCCAAGGGCGGCATCCGGTTCCACCCGGACGAGACCGTCGATACCGTTCGTGCCCTGGCAGCCTGGATGACCTGGAAGACGGCTGTTGTCGATATACCCTTGGGCGGCGGCAAAGGGGGCGTCATCTGCGATCCGCGCTTGTTATCCCAAACTGAATTGGAACGCCTGAGCCGGGGATATATGCGGGCTATCGCTCGCTACGTCGGCATCACCAAAGACGTGCCAGCACCGGATGTCTATACCAATCCCCAAATCATGGCCTGGATGATGGACGAATACCGGGTCCTGGTGGGCCATCATGAACCGGGCGTGATCACCGGTAAACCGCTGGAGTTGGGTGGCTCGGCCGGTCGTGGCGACGCCACGGCTCGAGGTGGTATTTACACCGTGCGTGAAGCGGCCAAGATTCTGAACCTGGATCTGGCAGGGGCTACGGCCGCCGTCCAGGGTTTTGGCAACGCCGGCCAATTCGCCCATAAGTTGGCCAACGAGCTTTTGGGCCAGAAGATCGTCGCCATCAGCGATTCGCGTGGCGGTATCCTCAATTGGGATGGCCTAGATTTCGAAGCGGCCGTAAACCACAAGAAGAAAACCGGCTCTGTGGTTGGCTTTCCTGGCGCCGAAAGCATCAGCAATGCCGAACTGCTGGAGCTGGACGTGGATGTGCTCTATCCCTCTGCCCTGGAGAACGTCATCACGGCTAAGAACGCCGCCAAAATTAAGGCCAAGATCGTGGCCGAGCTGGCCAATGGCCCGACCACGCCGGCGGCTGATGATGTCCTCTATGAGAACGGCATCTTTGTCATCCCCGATTTTCTATGCAATGCTGGCGGCGTGACCGTCTCTTACTTTGAGATGGTCCAGAACGCTTACCAATTTTACTGGGATGAAGCATTGACTCACGAGCGGCTGGATCAGAAAATGACCAGTGCCTTTTACACGGTCCACAAGATGGCTAAGGCTAAGAAGGTAAATAACCGGGTTGCCGCTTATCTGGTTTCGGTCGATCGGGTGTCTCAGGCGGTGCGCTTGCGGGGCTGGATTTAGTCAGGTCAGAGCTGGAACATCGTTGCTGGCTGAGTCACTATCTTAATTATTAAATTAACCTCTTGCCGGCGAATATTCCGGCAAGAGGTTCGTTATTCAAGAAGGAGAAAGGAAAATGGGTAAGGAAGTCGTTCTTTTTGAAAGTGAGGAAAAAAGAAGCTTGGCGGATGTGGCTGCTTTTCTGCATCAATTAGGGGATAAGGTGGCACAAGGCCAGGTCATCTTACGCCAGGGTAAGGAGGAACTCGCCCTGGATCTGCCTAACAACGTCGTCTTGGAGCTGAAAGCAGAGGAAGAGGCAAAAAAGAATAAGACCCAGCGTAGCCTGGAAATTGAGATTGAGTGGATCGTTGGCGATGATTCCGGCGGTTCCGTCACATTAGGTTGAGAGTAACCTGCATTCGAAGATTGCTGTGGTTGGTTTTCCATCTCTTGCTCTTTTTGGCTGTCCCTTGGATCACGGCTGCTCAGCAAGGCGCCGAGACCGCGGTTCAGGCCATACTCTATTGGAGCTACTGGTGATCGGCGCCATCTGTGCTTGGTGTCTTTCCTCGGCTGTTTTGACGACGATCCTGATGCTACTTGACGTTCAGCCTTTGGTGGAGTCTGCTCCGCCATTGGAGACGGGTAAGCCAGCGGCCGAAGGCACCGCTTAAAATATGAAATTCATCTTTGGCCCGGTTCCGTCCCGGCGCTTGGGTCAATCATTGGGGATCGATCCGATACCCCTAAAAACCTGCAACTGGAACTGCATTTATTGCCAGTTGGGCCGCAGCGTCCCCATGACCAATGAGCGCCGGTCCTACTTCCCCAGGGACGGGATCCTGGCCGAAGCCCGGGAGGCCCTTAACCATCACGATCCGGCCGAAATTGACTGGGTAACCTTTATTGGCTCTGGCGAACCAACGCTGCACATCGATCTCGGCTGGTTGATTCGCCAGGTTAAGTCACTGACTGACCTGCCCGTAGCCGTTTGCACCAACGGCGCGCTGCTTTATCTGCCGGAGATACGCCGGGAGTTGGCAGTGGCTGATGCGGTGATGCCGACTGTAGCCGCTGGCTCGGCTGAACTCTATTGGCATATCCATCGCCCATATCCGGGGTTAACCTTTGAAAGGCTCGTCGAAGGCTTGTTGGCTTTCCGCCAGAGTTATCGAGGTAATTTGTGGCCAGAGGTTATGTTGCTCCGTGATATAAATGACGGGGAAAAAGAGCTACGGGACATCGCCATGTTACTGGAACGGATCCAGCCTGATCAAGTCCACATCGCTCTGCCTAGCCGCCCACCGGCGGAAACTTGGGTCCACCCACCTAATGACGAGGGATTGATGCGCGCTTTGGCTATCTTAGGTCGAAGTTCGAAGGTGTTGCATCCGGCCGAGGGAGCTTTTGACCTGGGCGAACATGAAAATGTCGTCGACGCCGTGGTCGAAATCATTACCCGCCATCCGATGAGCCAGAATGACCTGGAAAAAGCCTTGGCTCGTTGGTCACCAGGCGAGGTCGCCCAAGCCCTAGCCGAATTGGAGGGCAGTGGAAGGGCGCAGATTGTGGAGCGATTGGGAATTCGTTTTTGGAGCGCTTCACCGGCCGCTTACCCGGGGGAGGAGAAAAGCCAGGCCGTGTCCCCTGATCGTTTGCGGCCTCGCCTACGTTACCATCAACCGATTCCGAAGACGAATTCAGGATCCGAGATAGATTGAGCGACCAGCCGGTGAGCTGGCCTGATTGAATGATTTCTGGAACAGTGGGAGCCTGGGGATCGTCTATAATAGTATCAGCAATCGCCGTGCATTGAATTACATGGCTAAAGCAAGAAAGCTATTAAAATATGTTAACAGCAGTCGTTTTTAGGCTTTTTGAGACATTTTTGTGCGTTTTAACGCACTTCCTCTCCTATTGGTTGTGGGTTTCAATCCACCACAGTCGAACAAGGATTGACTTGCGGAGGCAGATCGTGATGAACAAGGGCAGTATAAAGCATGTGCTTTGGTTAGTGGCCGGTTTGGGTCTCTTGATCTTGGCCGTCGGTTGTGCCGCATCGGTTGCATCAGGCGAAGTTAAATCAGATAAAGAACGCCTGGAGGTAACGGCGACAGAAGAAGAGACGGCCGAGTTGGTGGCCGGGAACAGCGCCTTCGCCTTTGACCTTTATCAACGATTGAAGGGCAAGGATAGCAACCTTTTTTACTCACCTTATAGCATCTCCATGGCCCTGGCCATGACCTATGCTGGCGCGCGTAGTGGAACTGAAGCTGAAATGGCCGATACCTTGCACTTTGAGCAGCCACAACCACTTTTACATCCAACCTTTAACGCTTTAGACACCACCCTAAATACTTATGGTCAGGGAGATGATGACTTCCAATTGAACGTGGCCAACGCCATTTGGGGACAAGAAGGCTATGAATTTTTACCCGAATTCCTGGATCTGT
>Ga0111142_1153_pt1 | contig 12959 bp, 13 predicted proteins | sample DeeMarSeWOR28_12_FD_80398 | JGI IMG/M metagenome (GOLD analysis project Ga0111142, IMG submission 80398) | Anaerolineae bacterium SG8_19 | reverse complement strand
TCCTGTACGATAGAAAATGAGCCGCTCTCAAGGCGTTTCACCTGGCGATATTGGTGTCGCAGACGAATTCGATATTGTCTGGCCAATAAAAATAAAATGGGCGAGATACCCAGGGCCACAAGTGTGAGCGGACGGCTGAGACGGCCGATAACGTAGAGCATAGAAAAAAACGTTAGAGAAGACGTAATAAAAGGGATAAATCCATCAATAGCCAGGTATTGAATTGCCGGGGCGTCATAAAAAATACGGTAAGCAGTATCAGACGTGCCCTCAGAATCATGGTAGGCAAGGGAGAGTCGCTGCGCATGGCTAAACAGCCGGCTGCGAAAATGCAACACAATCCTCTCGGCAGTACGAATGCTGAGAAGCTGGTAGCTCATACTCCGTAGATGGCTTAACAGGGCGATCAGTATCACAAGTACTACGGCGAAGATGAGTAACCCAATTGCAGATTCGGCGATTCCGGGTAACAATTCCGTGAACCAGTCGGGCAAAGGCTCTGACCCAAGGACATTATCGACGACAATCTTTAGCGGAATGGGCACCAGTAAGGCCAGGGGTATACTGAGCAGGCTCAATATGAGTAAGCCTAAAACGTTTGGCCAGTAAGGCTGTGCCTGTCTTAGCAATCGCCGGTATATGTGAGAGGCGGTATAGGTTTTTTCCGTCATGAATCGGTTTCTGTCTTGGAAGATTGTGCCTGGGCTTTTTTAATCTCTTCAATTTGTTCTTGCGCTATATCTTGACACACTTCAAAGACTGCGGCCGTGGTCTGAGCGCCCTCTACGAGGATGCGGGCACCGATCAACAATAGCATAAAAGTCAGGAAAACAGTAACCCACCAGAGGCTTCCCAGACCCACGCCCACGGCCAACAAGATAAGAGAGAGCAATAGTATTCCCATCGTCTTGGGAATAGTGGGCCAGATACGACATCGAATCAACTGATGACCCCCACCATGTTCCTCTATTGTCGTCAATAGACGAATATAGCTCAGTTGCCCAGTGTGCACTTCCAGGTCCCAGCGATCGTAATAACTATTTCGCTTGACCACTGCATGCTGCTCTCGCAGCCTACTCTCGATCATGTGTAGCCAATCGATATTGCTGCGCCAAAGCTCGCTCCAGATTGTTGTGGTTCTTGACTTAGGAACCAGATAAGGCATCATAGCACGATGTTTCCATTCGCAGTCGCGTCGCCTGAATAGCGTCAATCCGGCAGGCAGCCGTCCAGCCTGCCGGGCTATTGGCTGCAGCAGGAAAAGGGGCGTCAGTAACAATCCCCGCTGGATCTTCTCACCTCGCGTGGCCCCCTCCGCAACATATTTTGACTTTGCGGAATTAACAACGGCCTGGATCAAGACCAATGCTGCTGCTAGCAAGAATAGAGGTGCGGCAATGAGCAACGGCCGCCAAAAGAGACCGAGGATCGACAGCAAACCAAGCACAGTTACGATTAAATACCATTCTGGCATCAGCACGATGGCCAGCAGGCCGGTATGCGCTGGCTGATAGATGGATTGGAAGGGAGCAGTACCCCATGTCCCCTGGTAAACTCTTCTTCTTCGCCAGGGAAGCCACTCTTTTACACCGTTCCCATAGACACGGCCGTTCCAGGTAATATGGCCAGCAGCATTGTATTTTTCGGGCCATTTTTGTTCTAGTAATGCCTCTGCTTTGCCGTAACCGGCTTGTTGCTTCCAATAGTTCCGAATCGAATCACGCCGATGGTGCCAGACGACCGCCGCCGGATTGAAACCTAACTCCCACTCTCGCTCCTGGAGCCGCCAACAAACATCCACATCGTCACCGGCAGTGCGGAACTGCGGATCAAAGCCACCAATCTCTTGCAAACACGTCTTGCGAAAAGCCATATTGACGCCGGGAATATGCTCGGCCAGTGAGTCGGTCAACAAAACATGAACCGGGCCTCCGGGGCCGGCGCCAACGCACTTTGACAGCAGGCTATCATCGTCGGGTGTTAAATTTGGCCCGCCTACACCTACGAAGGACGTGCTTTTAAAAGTAGCGGCTAAATAGGTGAGCCAGTGCGGATCAGGAAAAGCATCGTCGTCGATAAAGGCGATTATTTCGCCGGTAGCGGCTTCTATACCCACATTGCGCGCAGCACTCAGACCCTGATTATCGATGCGAATAACGCGAAAACCGGCTTCGACAGCGATATTACCCGTGCCATCGTTTGAACCATCATCGACGATAATTACCTCAAAGTTCGGGTAATTCAGCAAGGCCAAACCATCGCAACACGCCTTAATGGTCCGTGCCCCATTGTAACTGCAAACCACGACAGAAATGCGTGGCCGCTCATTGCAGTCCGGAAATGGTATTTCGGCAAAAACATTACTAACGGCAGTCAAGGCAGGCTTTGCCTGTCGATCACGGCCGGTGAGGCCAAAGTTCCAATCAAGGATATCTTCACCACCCCGGTGCCACTCATCTGTCCAGGCAAAGATGAACGCGCCCGCACAACCCTGGGCGAAAGTCGTTCGCACCTGCCAATCGAGTGTTTCCGCCTGGGTTTCTTCCCCATTTCTCAAACTATCCAGACCAATTTCGGCCAGGATAAGGGGCTTGTCCTCGGCCACATTGTGCAGCCGGGCTATGTAAGCCTCCAGGCGATCTTGTTGTTCTAGATAGACGTTGAAACAGGCAAAATCTAGGAACGGAAGCTGCAGGTACTCGGTTGTGGGGTAGTTGACGTAGGTAACCAAACCATCAGGATCTTCATTCTTGGCCGCCTTATACAAACGCTTCAGAAAGCGTTCGATGGCGTGACGGCCGTGCCAACGGACAATGGGAGATGGGATTTCATTGCCTATGGCGTAACAAAGAACAGCAGGATGCCCGGCACAGGCCTGAACACCTTCTCGGATGCGCTCCTCGATGGCTCGAACGCGTACTTTATCGTCCAGGAACGTTATGTGCTGTTCCCAGGGTAGGCCGATCATAACCCGCAGTTCATGTTGCCAGGCAATGTCAAGCAACCAAATTGGCGGCACTGTATAGGTACGGACGGTGTTTACGCCGATCGACGCCATTTGGGCGAAATCGCGTTCGACCAATTCCGGGTAATGATATTCACAGCCATCCTCATCCGGTCGAAATGGGCCGTAAGTTGTGCCGCGTATGTAAAATTTCTCTTCCCCAACAAAGAGAAATTTACCATTAACCGTTGGTCGAAGATTCGAAACCATGAATTCTATGCTTAACTATTCGCCACCTGGGTTCATTTTTGAGGAGCTTACTGGTCACCGACCGCCAAGAAGGGTACCAAACAGTTAACCTCTGGGCTTATGAAGGTATAGCTCCGGTAAGAAACGGGCAACACAATATAATACTCGAGAAACGCTATTAAATATGGGTGACCCCATGAAAGGCTCTTGACCCAAAGTACATAGTACTCAAGTACTGCTATTATACAGAGTTATTAGAAGACAGTTTGATACTATTCGCGTGATCCGATCGTTTTGTACACTGTCCAAAGGAATGGAACGACGTCTCAGGTTCCAGCCGCGGGTGCTGTATGAGGTACCTAAAGAGGCTCGTCAAAGGGATGCCAGCAAGGAGGGCTAGCGGCTTTACGCTAAACAAGCTGGCGTGGAAGGAACGGTCTCCCAAGGAGTCCAAGCGTTTGGCTTCATGATTTCGCCAACAAAATCTGATAGTTATCCTCACTGGTCGCAACAGCGCCGACATGATTACTCAGCGATTTTAAAAACCTTATCCCCGTGACGTACCCGCTCTTCGACCAGCATCGCCACATCTTGCCCTGGACCTGCCTCTTCAACTGATTGATGCTCAATTTGTAGCGAGGTGATCTGCTGTCGAAAGTCGGTGGTGTGGCCGAGAATGTGCACCTCTTCCCCAAGACGTATCGTTTCCGCCAGATCGAGCACTGCCACGCTTATGCGATTGTAGAAATGTGTCACTTCCCCGATGTAAACGCCTTTCATTTCATCACCCTCCAATAACCCATTCGCCCATCACTCCGGCTAAAGCAATTAGCTGGCCAGGTTTCGGTGACTGGCATTCGGTATTTGTCGTTCAAAGTGGAACCTGTTCAGGCCGTTTATTAACTTGGTTTTGCGACTTTCAAGAGCAACCAGCCTATGACCCCAACACTTAAAAGGCCGAAGATGGCCCCTATCACCGCCGGGCCAAATGGCATTTGATACCCAAATCCGAGACTGATTCCAGCCCCAGCTAACGAGCCAAACATGGCTCCCAGCATCATAAAAGGCAGTATCCAGGCAATTTCCGGAAAATCATTTCCATCCTGGCTGCTTTTTTCTTTTCTGTTCCCGCCTATTTTTTTACTCACAATACAAGCTCCCAAGCTCCTACAATCTCCGCTAACTCCCTACCCCCTCTTATAATATCATATCATGTGGTCGATACTGCTGTAAACTATGGAAAAAATGCGGCGGCCCTTGGAGATCTTCTCTCGCAAAAGACCACCGCACTGCTATCTTTAAAACGTAAAGATACCCCTATGTGGCATACAAGACTTTGTCCTCTCCTGTTCCATCAATAAAGAGTTCACTCGCCTTCGCCAACATCATCCAATATTCCTGATCGGCCATAAGCCTGACATTAGCAGCTTCAATTGCTGCCAGATTTTCATAATCATTGATCCAGTATATGGTGTTGAAGTCGCCAAAACCCTCCATAAAGACCTGAAGGGAAAGTTCTGGGTAATTGGCATTAAGATACTCAGCCACTTCTTTGGACCATTGTAACGCCTGTGGAAATTTATCGTTCTGTGCTCGTGCTTTCCGAATGAACCTAACCATGTCACCCTCTCCTATTGACTATACACTTTTTACTACAACATCAACCTTCATTTCCAATTTTATCAAAAACTCGTATCGGAAATTTATAATGAGACGTCACCTCCTTGAGACTTCTGAATAGACCAGCCCAATAACTCGCCAGAAGCCAATCAACTCCTATTCGGTAAGGATTTTAAAGTGATATGAACCAACCCAAATAGATTGGCCATCAGCCTTGTCGGCCGGTGGTTTTAGCTAATGCAACGAGTCATAAGGGCTCCTCAGTTATTAGGTCTGCAATGTGGACATCGACTGAACTGCTGCAATCCCTTCGAGGATATAGGCCGATGATGGTACTCCCTGTCATCAGCGCTTATACCTCGGGCTCCTATACAGGATAACATAGAGTAAGTCTTCCTGTCACGTATTTGATTCAACAAATTGGGGCTGACCAAACCCCACCAAACGATGACCTATTTTCACTCCCCGGCCGACTCTTCAAACAAGCCGCTGCCCAACCATTACCTATCAAGCACTAAAATAGGAGGTAAGTACTAGGACAAAAGGGACAATAGCCAGTGTACGCCGTTGTGTTAACTTCTTGGATTTTATATACTTTTATTGACTCGCCGCCGGGTCATTCTCAAATTGACCACGCCCGTGGACGCTTGAAGGAGGGTTGGGAGCATATCGGGTGATCAAAAACATAGGCATTCATACTGCGACAAACGGCCGGGCGTCCGTCCGGAAACAACCCCTTCTTTCTACTCGTCAGGAGAGGTTGGAGACATTGGATATGCGAGATGTATTCGGTGTCATTTTGGGTGGGGGTCGCGGCACAAGACTTTATCCCCTAACACGTGATCGTACAAAACCAGCGGTACCGCTAGCCGGAAAATATCGCCTGATCGACATCCCGATGAGTAATTGCTATCACGCGGGCATCGAAAAGATAGCCATCCTGACCCAGTTCCAGTCCGTATCTCTGCACCGGCACATTCATCGCACATACAATCCCGACATGTTCACCACTGGTTTCGTGGAAATTTTGGCGGCTGAACAATCCCATCAAAATGGCGATTGGTATCACGGAACGGCCGATGCGGTTCGCAAACAATCCGCACAAATCGAGCCGGTAGGTACCAGGTTCATATTCAAAAAAAGGCGGATGTGACAGTTGCTGTCCAACCAGTCTCCCGGGAAGACGCCCCCAACTTCGGCATCTTGAAGCTAGATAGGTCAAGGAAAATCACACAATTCGTGGAAAAACCCAAATCTGAGAAATCCATCGTCGACCTAGAAAGCTCTGATGATCCCGAAAAGCCGTGTATGGCTTCAATGGGCGTCTATGTCTTTAACACAAAGACCCTGTTCAAGATGCTAAGAGATGAACAACTCACCGATTTTGGCAGGCATGTTATCCCAGGGGCAATCAAAACACATCGCGTTATGGGTTACATTTTTGACGGTTATTGGGAAGATATTGGAACGGTTCGTCGTTTTTACGAGGTGAATCTCGACATGGCTGCCCCTTTGCCCAAATTCAACCTCTATGATCCAGAACATCCTCTCTACACCCGGCCGCGATTTCTGGCAAGCACAAAGGTACAAGGCGGATCACTCCACAATGCTCTCATAGCCGATGGTTGCCGCATCCAGGAAGCCACCATCCGAAACTCGGTAATAGGGGTAAGAAGCATCATCTCCCAGGGAGTCACCATCGAGCGCAGCCTTATCATGGGTGCAGATTATTATGAGGCCCCAACAAGTGCTTCAGATTGGTGGAGGCCAGGCCAGCCGAATATTGGCGTTGGTCCCGATTCAGTTATTCAAGGAGCAATCGTCGACAAGAATGCGAGAATTGGCCGGCAAGTGATTATCCGTCATATTCCTGAGCGACGAGATGAAGAAAATAATAATTGGATGGTCCGCGATGGCATTGTCATCGTTCCTAAAAACGCCGTTATTCATGACGGAACGGTGATCTAGTCTTCTTTGCAAGCCGTTCGATCTCATCCTACGGTTAAGGATCTGGTTGTTCTGCCTCCGAGATTTCTGTATCCGGCCCCTTCTCCAGGATCACTTTGTCCACCCGCCGGCCATCCATATCGGCTACTTCAAATCGAAAGCCGCCATAGCCGAAGCGGTTCCCCGGCGCAGGTAAACTGCCCAACATAAAGACCACAAAACCGCCTAATGTCTGGTAGGTGCCCTCGCCCGGTAGCGTACCTATATCGAAGGACCGCTTAAAGTCGTCCACTGAGATCAGCCCATCCAGCCAGGTGCCATCCGCGCGTTGGACGATAGGTGGCTGGTCGATTTCGTCCATGGTCGGGATGTCGCCGACGATGGCTTCTAAAATATCAAAGGAAGTGACCAATCCCTCGATGCCGCCATATTCATCCACCAGCATTGCCAGATGAACGCCCGTCTCCCGGAAGCGCTCCAAGACTTGCAAGGCTTGGGCATTCTCCGGGGCGAACAGCGGCTCTTGCATGACCTGCTCGCACCAGGCCTAGGGCTTTATCTAATTGACCGTCGCACACCGGGAAGCGGGAGTGGCTAGAGCCTTTGATTATCTGGCGGATCTCCTCTTGGGGCGCATTCACATCAAGCCAGACGATCTCCGGCCGGGGAGTCATGATTGCCTCTAGTGGCCGATCACCTAGCATAAAGACGCTCTCCACCATATCTCGCTCCACCTCTTCGATAATGCCCGCCTGGGCTCCCTGCTCGACCAGCATGCGGATCTCTTCCTCGGTCAGAGAGGTCTTGGGCTCCGCCTCTATACGTAAGAGAGCCAGCACGGCGTCCGTGGCCAGCCCTAATAGGCGGACAATTGGCCAGGTCACGACAGAGAGGGCACGCATCGGCCGGGCGATAGCTACCGCAATACGCTCGGTATTATGCAGAGCGACTCGCTTAGGTACTAGCTCGCCCAACACCACGGTTAGAAGGGTGATAGTGCCCACAACCAGGAACAGGCTGATGGCGACGGCGTAGGGTTCGAGCACTGGAAGTTGAGCCAGTAAATCAGCCAGGGCCCGGGCAATAGTAGCCCCACCAACGGCGCCAGCGAAGATGCCCACCAGGGTAATGCCTACCTGCACGGTGGAGAGAAAGCGGTTTGGCGTCTCGACCAGTTCCAGGGCCACCTCGGCGCCGTAATTGCCATCCTGGGCCATCTGTTGCAGGCGAACGCGGCGCGAGGAGACGATGGCCATCTCGGACATGGCCAGCAGGCCGTTCACGGTGATGAGTAAAAGAATGACGACGGTTTCTAGGAGGATCTCATTCATGGTATCAACTTTTGATAATTGGAATCAGGAGACTTAACGGTTGTTTTCTTGAACCAATAGAGTTCGCAGATGGAATAGATTGCACTCCAGATTTTGGGGTGGCACTTAAGGTCCATATATATTCTGAGTAATCCGTGTTGGCTCTGATTATAATGCCGTATCTATGAATTTCGTAGGTATAGCTCTGAATTAAATGATTTGGCTGGATAAACACCCCGTGATTTAATCCTCTCTACCAAACGACAAGATGAATTTTAACCTAAAGATTTAACATAAAGTGCTTCCGTGTTGCTTTTATTGAGGCTGAGAATATGAATTTGAGAGTACGAACTTTTTGGACATCATTGCTCATTTTCCTGTTTATTGCAATGGCGATTGGATCACAGTTGCCAGTCACGGCCGATCCACCAACAAAGGACGACTCTCAAACTACCATTGGCGAACCAATAGAGATTTCGATATCAGCAAAAGAAGGATATCCTGACTCTCATGTACTTGACATCAGAACACCGTTCCTCGAGTCCGAGCTGGACAACCTGGCCTATTTGCCACTTGTTACAAATACCCCATTAAGTCCTGAGCAGCAAGCAGTGGTCGACCTTGTAAATGCCGAGCGTTTCCAGGTAGGTTGCGCCCCTTTACGCGTGAGCGATCAATTGACTCAAGCCGCAGACGGTCACAGCAAAGATATGGCCCTTTTTGATTTCTTCTCTCACACTAGCTTTGATGGTAGATCTCCCTGGGACCGAATTCGAAAAACGGGATATGATTTTTCTTCAGCAGCAGAAAACATCGCAGCCGGTTATTCAACGGCCGCATCGGCCGTTTCTGCCTGGATGAACAGTAGCGGACATCGGGCCAATATTTTGAATTGTGGATTAGAGGAAACGGGTGTCGGTTATTACTATCTGGAAAATGACACAGGTACCGTAAATTATCGTCATTATTGGACGCAAGTATTCGCCTCGCCTTAAAATATTTCCCCACATCCTTTAAGAACCATTAACCTCAGTAACCATACCATATTGACGTTATTAGGTTCAGGTTGTTCGGCTCTAACGTTATGTCTAGCAATTAAATTGATAAAAAGCCAGGCGGACGGCGAAAACCACCAGTGATTTCCGAGATCTGACCAGCAATAGCCAGCAAGCGTTCATCACACCAGCGAGGGCCAATTAGTTGAACGCCAATCGGCAAGCCTTTGGCATCCTGAGCAAGAGGAATAACCACAGCTGGATGACCTGTGGCAGCCGCGAGTCTTAAGGGTAAGCTAAAATCTTCCTGGTTGGTGACCTTGCTGTCAAACCACGGCGCTTCATCGGCGTAGGGTTGGGCAGTGACGCCGTAGACAGGACAGAGAAAGACATCCCAATCGGAGAAGAAAACTTCCCATGCTGCGATGAATCGACTGCGCTTGTTTAGTAGCTGGAGATAATCGTTAAGCGAAGGAAGATCCTTCCCGGTCACACCATGACTGACAGGCTGGAAAAGGAAGTTGAGCATGACGCACACGAACAGGCAGCGGTTGATCTCGGCTTGCCTTATAAAATCGACCGCTGGCCGGCAACACCTGATTTTGGCGCCTGATCTCTCCAGCTCATCAACCAGAGTCTCGATAGCCTGGCGAATCTCACCTCTGATCTGGGTACCAGGTAAGGTCGATGTCCAGGCAATGCGCAGCTCGGATAGGGCGGGCGGTCCGACTTCACGCCAGGGAACGGGCGGCACGTCGCAATCTCGACCGTCCGGCCCGGCGATGAGTTTCAGGGCCAGCTCTAGATCAGTTACAGAGCGGGCCATGGGCCCGAAGACGGTTAAGATACGAAACGGCTGGACAGGCCAGGGAGACGTAAGTCCAGCCAGGGAAACCCGATGTTCGGTCGGCCGCATACCAAAGATGCCGCAATAATGGGCCGGGCCCAGGATAGAGCCACTGGTATCTGTACCAATATCGAGTGGGGTTAGGCCAGCGGCCAGGGCGGCAGCAGCACCGCTGCTCGAGACGCCGGGACTACAAGCAAGATCCCAGGGATTTCGGCTCAGTCCAAAACAGCCGAAAGGGAAGAAGACCGCGTTGGTCTTGCCGAGCAGGATGGCACCTGAAGCCTTGAGCCGCCGGGCGACAGTGCTGTCTTCCTTGGGCACACGGTCGACAAAGGGCGGATATCCGCCCATGGTGGATCGCATGCCGGCTGTATCCTGGTGGTCTTTGAGGGTGAAAGGTACGCCGTGAAGAGGTCCCCAACATTGGCCACGAGCCAGGGCGGTGTCGGCTCTGTGAGCGCGGCCGCATGCACCTTCCTCGTCAAGGATGACGATGGCGTTGAGTACGGCGTTATGCCGGGCGATCTGAGCCAGATAGAGCTCAAGCAATTCGACAGCCGAGAGCCGTCGTTGCCGGATCAGGGCCGCCAATTGGTAGCTAGGTGCAAACAACAATTCTTCCACTGTCGCATCCCCAGCCCCTCCAAGGTTCTCCATCCCCTGGCTCCGGACACCGTATCGTGTCAAGTAAATTGTACAACAAAAGTAAAATGGTCGCAGAGAATCACTATCTAGAATATTAGCCGCTGTGTACTCAACAACTTGCCTTTACGAGCATAAACTTCGACCGTTAGCCCTTCCGGATCGGCCGTCAGCCTGGTGAAGTTATCAGTGGAATGCGTGGAACCAACGCTGGAATAATTGTAAACGTTGTCCGATAACATGGACTCTATCCGGCCTTGAAGAATGAATGCCTGCTTTGGCGTATGGGGGTAAGGCCAGAAGAAGGCCGACGAGATGACGCTGAAGATCTTGAAGCCGGCCGTCGTCCCAGGGCTGGTCATCTCGGCCGTCATAGATGCGTGAACGTCGCCGGAAAGAAAGACCACGCGGTGGATTTCGTTATCGCGTATGAAGTCGAGTAGTTCACTACGTTGCCGGGGGAAGCCGGCCCACTTATCTTCGTTATCTGCCTTGGTATCCGGAAAAACAGGTACAGATGAGACGATAAACTTGATCCGGCCGGAACCATCGCCTAGCCAATTCAGCACGGCTGCTAATTGCTCGTCACTCATGATTTCGTTGTCCGCGGCCGGTTCAGTCAGGAATCGTTCGGTCCTGGTGGAGGATGGTTCGGAAGGTTTTGTCTCCATGATTGTCAAACCAGGAACCGCCAAATAGCCTTAGCAGGTATTGGCAAGAACCAAAAACGAAGGAACGAGTAGCGAAATCGTTCACGGAAGCTGAGGTGAAATCATGGGTTGGCACGATTCCCCAATCGATATCCCGTGTGTCTTCGACTTCGTCTAGCTCCTTGTCTGAAAAGAACCAACCCATCTGATAAAGGTAACGCGTATCAGGCCGTAAGCCATCGAAGACGACGATTCCGGTCATGTCAAAATTGGGATTCATCTTAAAGAATTTGGGGGCACCAAAACGAGCGTCGGCGGACCGTATTCGGGCGACACCAAAGCAGCGTCTTGGTCCTGATTGGATAAGTTCCAATTCACCCCGCCCCCAAAGGCGAACATCTTCTCCATTAGTGGCTCCAACGATAGGTCCAACAGTTAAGGGTTTTATTTCCATGATTATTCTCCTGAATTCGTGTTAGGTAAACCCCAAAAAGTTTTAGCTTGAAACATGACCTTTAATGTTGGGGTTTACTCGAGCCCTAAGTAAACCACATTAAGTTTTTGAAAATAAGAATCTATTAGAATGGGTCAGATCATTCTGAATAGACAGCACCTTATCAACTGAATCAATCAACTCATTAACCTGTCTGAACAAGCGATTAGCACACGCCGATTCTTTGAGGTGCTTCCAATACCGCTCGATAGGGTTAAGGTCCGAGCAGTAGGGTGGTAACCAAAACACCATGGAGCGATCTTCGTGGTAGGCCAACATGGCTTCAGATACTTGACTATGATGGTAAGAGGCGTTGTCCAAAACAAGCACAATGGGTTTGCCTTTGGGCACAGATTGCATCAGCTGCTCGATGAATAGGCAGAAATGAGCCGAATCCTTTTTGTCGGCCGGCATGTAAATGATCTCATTGGTGCGCCAATTGTAGGCGCCAAAAAGATGATGCCATTGCTGCGTGCCAGGGGTAGGGATCCGTTTCTGGTTCCCTTTGCGCATCCAGCATCTGACCAGCACACAAAGCAGCCTCAGGGTTGTTTGGTCCACAAAGAAAAGTTCGATTTCTTCGGCACAGGCCTTTTTTTAAGCGCATCAAGCACTTCTTCGGCTCGCGCTTTGGCGTCGGCGTCTTGCAACGAGGTCAAATCATGTTTTGGTCGACGATAGACGTAATCCATTTTTCTAAGTAGGTTGCGCAGGGTGTTTTCATGCATCCGAACGCCCATTTCCTGGTCCAGATAGGCCAACAAACGGGGGATGTTCCAGACCGTGAAGGCATAGCCCAATTCTTGGGGGTCTGTCTCGAGAACCGCCTCCAGTTGGGCTAATAGTTCCTCATTGCCAATGGTCGGTCGACCACTGCGCGGCTTGTCCGAAAGGCCGGTTAATCCTTCTTCGCGCCATCGTTTGTGCCACCAGTACACTTGGCCGCTAGATATGGAGAGCAGTTCAGCCACCTCTTGATGATTGTGTCCTTTGTGCAGGAGGCGAATAATCCGTGCTCGTTCACGCACCCGCAGGTCTTGATGGTTTTTGATGGCTTGTTCGATTGTTAAGAGTTCTTCTGTTGATAAGTTGTAGTTAATTTTCTTAGGCATGTATGGAATCATGCCACATTTTACCTAAATTTCAAATAGTTTTTGTAGATTACTTAGGTAAACCCCAAAAAGTTTTAGCTTGAAACATGACCTTAAATGTTGGGGTTTACTCGAGCAAAACCGGGCTTTGAACCTTTCCCTTTTTTC
>Ga0111142_1118_pt1 | contig 12962 bp, 13 predicted proteins | sample DeeMarSeWOR28_12_FD_80398 | JGI IMG/M metagenome (GOLD analysis project Ga0111142, IMG submission 80398) | Anaerolineae bacterium SG8_19 | reverse complement strand
TCATGATTGAAATTTGGCTTTTCGGTATGTTATCCTATTTGAGTTGTTGCCATACTGGTATCTTAAATGACCTGGTACAAAGAGAATTGACCCTATACACGTGAGTGGTCGACTCCCGTCGCTCCCGTTGAGTACAGATGTTACTCAATTAAGAAGCCTGCCTGATAGGGTGGGCTTTTTGCTTTCCGGGAATTGTCCAGGTGCCGGAGCGATTCTGTACTTCGCATCGCACGCGGATAACGGCTCGATGTTTGCTCCGCATAGTTAAACAGGTTTGGTGGGAATCTGCCTGCAAGCGACGGCTCAAGAGATAGGGTGCCAACGCCATTTAACTAGCCCGTCTACCTGCATCTGGCTAGCACCGCTCTATCGATATGTTACACGCTTTCGAGAGAAGGAGGAAGGCTAGACTGAGATCGCCTTCGAATTACCCACAGCAAGCGAGGCCGTCCCAGACTCAGTCGACTGATGTTGACGTGTGGAAGGTGAATAGTGCCGACAGCGCGACAGTCAAGGACACCAGTAGGAAAAGCGTGGTTCGCAATGCGCCACCCTGTTCGGGATTGGTGAGACCATTTTGTGTTAGAAATATGATGTTGAGAACGAGGTAAGTGCTGATGGCAGCAATAGAAATGTTCCGAAACCGCGCATTCAACCAACCAGCCAGTGCAGCGATTATCCAGACGATAATAACAATATTGGAAGCGATACGGATCGGTTCAGCCTGATCCGTCGACACATGAATGATAAAGTCAATCAGTTGAATCAGGATGATTACAACCCCTAGCAATCTCAAACCATTAGATTGTCTTGGCATATTTATTTAAACTGAATGCTAGCCTAACAATCAAGAAGATTGGATCAGGTACTTGCCGTCAATAGCTGCTGCATGAACTGCTTCGGCGTGCGGTCTACATTGAATAGACCCCAGTGCTTCTCAGGCTCCATGGGATCAGGCGATCCCTTCCAAGGCTCATCAAATGCTTCAAAGACAAAGGTCAAGATCCCTTCGACCTGTGTCCAGTCCATCAACTGCTGGCAGTATCGTGCCTGCAACGCCTCAGATGCGTTCTCTGGCTCAATGCCCCGTCCGTTTGAAGCTGTTGTCCAACCTGCTTCGGTGATTACGACTGGTTTGTCGGGAAAATGGTCAACAACAGAGTAGTAGTTCTGTTTGGTGTACTCGAGGGCGTCACCAATTGTGCGATATTCCCAGACAGGGTAGGTGTGGACCGAGATGAAGTCCAGTTCAGCCACAAGCGGTGCTAGCTTAGAAGTCCAGGGAACATAGTTTTCACAGAACGTAACCGGTTGAGCCACCGCCTTTTTGAGCCTGCGAGAATAGGATACGAGCTTGTCCACGGGTACCAAATGATCTGTCCAGGAAACAGTGGCTTCGTTGCCCACTGACACCGAAAAAACGATGTCGGAGTATTGGTTGGCCAGCGCGATCAGACGATGCAGATCGTCACTGTTGGATTGGCGGTTGGCAGCCAGTGTTTCATCACTGTAATCGGCGCCCCACGGGCAATTGGGGTTGCTTAACTCAGCGGCCAAATCGACCCCAAGCATTACCTTCAGATCCAGGCCTTCGACGCGGATTACGCGTAGCGTGGTCTCAGCGTGTTGGCTGGGGTCATACAGGCGAAGATACGACCAGTGCGAGTCCAGAATCAAGAGATCTTCTAGTATCTCCTTATAACTTGGGAAAATGCCTTGCCTAGGATCCTGGCCTTCACGGTAGCCAGAGTAACAGATGGCGTTGCCTGGGTTTCGCACAATGAATCGTTCAGTCGTGCGCTGCTTGCCTGCCATGCTAGGCATATTTCAGATTCCCATCTTTGTCCCACAATCCCCAGTAGGCACCCACATCCCCTTCCTTTTCAACCTTCCACGCTTCGTCGAAGGCGGAGAAGTAGATGATATCGATCTCCTCTTGCTCAGCCCACTGGTAGGCATTGATGAAGAAGCGGATGGCGTTCTCGAACGATGGTACCGCACCGCGTTCAGGGGTACCGATGTTTGGCCAGCCGGTTTCGCTGATAATCACCGGTTTTCCCTTCGCAGCCATGCTAGCCAGCCGGTACATTTCCTTCATGTAGACCAGGGCGTGTTCGGCCGCAATGCCTTCCCAATACGGATAGCAGTTGGCAAAAATCACGTCGCAGGCATCGCTGACTTGCGGGTGAGCGACAAACTTGAAGTAGGCATCAACATACCCGACTGCTACAGCCCGCGCCCCTTGCCTGGCCCGATTGATGTAGTCGATCAATTCGGCCTCAGACATCTCATTGCGTAATAGCACCTCGTTGCCGACGGCAAGCAGATCGGCGTAGCCAGCCCTGGCGATTTCGATGGCATTTTCGAGCTCGAAGGCGTTGTGCTCGCGATCGCCGTCCAGCCACACGCCCACCATGGTCTTGAGACCTAGCTCGGCGGCGATCTGGGGGATCAACTCGTTTCCTTCAGTACAGGAAAAGGTGCGCACTAAACTGACGTGAGGCTGCACGATAGTGAGCCGCTCACGGATTTGCGCGGCAGAGATCGGCGTACCCGGTCCCTGGCCATCCAAGTAAGGACTGAAGGCAATGCCGTAGATCTTCTCGTCCAGAATGTCGCGAACAATCTCTTTCAACTCGTCGATGGTATATGAAGAGACATCAATTCCTGCCAACGTCTTATTAAGCCTGTGCAGTATTCCCACTTGCTGCCGCCTTTGTGAAAACCCGACTTTGTAGCATCGAATTTCTTACTGTATGGCGCGATCCGCAGAGCCGCCATAATGCCATTTTTGTCCCCAATATTTCGGAGCGCTCTACAGTTTCATAAGCGTCTCAGTTCAAAAGATTGACAGCAAATTATACCCGATTGTAATAGGAGAACACCTGCTGGGAGTGACCGGTGGAGCAACTGATTGCGAGCTGCATGGGTTAGCGGCCGCACTTTGCTTGTCTCGCTCATTGTTATCCACGATTGGCATAACGGTGGCTGAAGTGTTCTAGTTCGTGTAAATGGGCACGGTCGATCGATTCTCGGGTTGATATTGCCTGGAAAGTCCATCAATTTCGATGAGATTGAGGATATTCTGCGGATGCGCTATGATCAGACTTTCGACGAACTCATAGCCTATGTCGTGGGCTACCTACGACAAGACCCGAATGAGACCCACACTGCAACTCTCAAGCCCACGCTGCGCTATTTCTATCTGCATTCCGAGATCGTCGAGCTGCTTATGCTAGCTAAACGCATCGATATCATTCAAGATTCGTTTCGGGCCCGGCCACAAACATTCAAGGAGCTGGTTGTCGCTCGCCACGGGAACGCGGAGGAATATGTGGACTATGCGATTGCCATTCGGATCGGCTTCCGAGTATCTGGATTCAGTGGATCGAGAATGGCAAGTGACACGCGCCAGATGAGTTGGTAGAAACGCTTGGCGCGATGATTGGCTAAATGGTGACGCTAGACCAGTTGTTATGAGTGGGGGTCTTGGCTATCCCGCCATAAACAGATGTCCTTTCGTCGAGCTCTAGCAGGATTTTCGGCCCGCGCGAACCGCCGATGAAACGGGCTGGCTGAGAATGCCGGGTGTGAACAGGACCGAGATCATTCGCGTGAGTAACCGACTCCCGTCGCTTCCGCCTATAGTAAAAGCCATAAGGATATGAAGAGCTCCCGATTTCAGGGTGCCTTTTGCATTTCTGGGTGTTGTGTCCCCTGAATCGGATGGCCCATAGTTGGTTGAAGACACCCCTGTGGGTGACTCGACGTTTGGCCAACTCCACTTCATGAACGCCATTATTGCCTGATGTGTCAGGCTAAATGCCGAAAACGACAATAGATCGCGGGAGCGACGACTGTACCTTGCATCATCGTCCCAACAGCACTGATAATGCTAACCGCGGAGCTTTAGAGGGATACGACCGATTCAGCGGTCGTGCCCACAGAGGAGTTGGGTTGTGCTCGCTGCAAGTGAAGCGGGCGTTAGGCCGAGTCTTGGTCAATGAAAGAAGTTGCCTTATCATGGGAAGGTAAGGCAAAGACGGTTGAAGTATTCTACGAATTCACGGAGCAAAGATATGACGTGGAAGGAGAAATTGGCACTCTATGATCAGTTGGTCGCCAAATGTCCCCGATTTGAAAGAAAAGGAAAAACGGTGCCCTACACCTCTGCAAATGGACATATGTTCTCGTTGCTAAACAAAGATGGTGAATTGGGATTTAGGTATTCTAAACAAGTTCAGGAAAAGTATATCCAGGAATTTGGCACGACAATCTTTAAATCCCATGGGTCAGTCATGAGAGGCTATGTGCTAATTCCAGATAGGATGCTTGAAGATCTGGACGAATTATCCGAATATCTTAACGAAAGTTATGATTATGTCATGACCCTTGAACCAAAATGAGGACTGGTCCTCTAGGAGAGGGGTTGCACTTCATCCAGGAGGATCGGAACCACGAAGTCGGTCAAGCTCTGTCCCAATGGCTCGACGCGTTGGAGCGCTAGCCTTGGCTGAACATCATGAAGTGGGTTCCTTGATTTGGCTGCAGTATATCGTGGCCTAGAGGGTGTGGGATTGGCTATAAAGATAGGTGGTTGAGTGATTCCGATCTACCCGACCTAATACTACCTATTCGGAGCTTTGTGTGAGTTGGAGATGTATTCCAGAGGCCGGTGTGGTTCAGGCGGTAGGTCGATCTTGATGGTATCACCGGGTCGAACCTCCCCGTCAGCTAGCACAACAGCCATTACTCCCGCTTTTCGGATTAGATTGCCTTCCTCGTCCCAATCCAACACAGCTTTCAGCATGCCTCTTTGAAAGTTATCGATCTGGTGGCAAGGATTGCGCAAACCAGTTACCTCAATTATCGCTTCGTCGCCAATTTGCAGCTTTGCGCCTGTTGGCAAACCGAGAAGATCGATGCCTCGCGTCGTGATATTTTCACCTAGCTGGCCTGGTCCTACCGAAAACCCCTCCTCGTTTAGTCCATCAAGCAATTCAGTGTGAATCAGATGGACTTGGCGAAGATTTGGCTGCGTAGGATCCTTTTCAACAAGGTATAGATGCTTAACCGTTTTCCCTGCGTGTGCGTCACCTTCAACGCCTATTCCAGCAATCAATTTGATTGACACCTGATTTGGTTTGCTAAAGGCATGCCGCGAACTTCGACTCACCGCGATTACTATAGGATCCATCAAACAACCTCCAGCGTACCTTCTAGCTAATGGCTAGTCACAAGATATACAAGATAACTGCCAAGTATCTTGATTATTTCAGACTCTGAGTTTGTGTACTCATTCCGAAATCAAAGTTCGGATTCGACAATCGGCAATGCGTAACCGGACAGGCTCCCGATGATTGCCCAAATCTTATAGTTCAACTGATTGTACAAATGGTTCGCTCTTGTCATAATGTCACCGCAATTTGAAATGTTCGATTCAAGTTGTAGCGAGATGATGTTTGGAATGGCCGACTAGATCAGAAGACTCTTGAGTATGGAATGCTAAATACGACATTTACGGAGCTGGCGAAGTAAATCAGCATTGTCGTTATGAATAAGGAATGTGTCCCATTCAAAATAATACCCTTCAGGATCCGTGCTGACGAACAAGCGCACACGTTCACTTTCATGTGTTATTTTTGGGGTAAGCAAATCGAAATCATTCCAACCTGCAGCTCGTTGAAACCAGCTGTCAACATTGTCGGTGATAAATGAAACTGTTACGCACTTCTGTTTTGTGGGTTTGTGCAAGCCGTGTTCACCATCCACAAATCCAATAAAACCGCTGCTGGAGATGGGATAGACCTTGGCCCAACCTTGATCAACCAAAGGCTCAACACCCAAAAGACCTTCATGAAATTGTTGCGCTGAACTCAAATCATGGTAGTAAAGCCATAACACCGTCGCCTTAACACCCAACTCCTGAGGTCGGTTGCCGTGTGCTGCGTATGTCGTGTCCAAAGAAGAAAGCAGTGGCAATAGCGAGATGTTTTCCTGATGCGAGTTGAAGCACTCAAATTCCAAGAAGTAGCCTTCAGGATCTATAGTAACAAAGCCATCGTGTGGGCTGCCGGCACGAATCTCGAGTTTCCTATGCATAGGAATGCCTGAAGCGACTAGATAGTCGTACCAAGCTGTCACCTGTTCAGTCACCATTGCCAAGGTCACACTTTTGGGTTCCTGCGCATTGTGCATACCTGAATCGGAATCCACGAGCGTTACAAAGGAAGTTTGCGCCACGCGCATGATTTTGGCGAACCCATAATCAGCCACTGTCTGAAAACCGAGAATGTCCCGGTAAAAACACCATGCGTTTTCTAGCCGCTTATAGTAAAAGAAAGCGTTAGTTGCCAGAATGTCACCAACGCCGAAGTTAGACTCTGTATTTTTCATATTAGCCAGTCCATCATAGTCGGAACATCAAAAAGCGCAATAGCAGCTACCTGCTCAATGACGGCGTTGAAACTCCCCTGAGTTTGGTAAGGGGCAAGAAGATTGTGACCAGCGCGGGGAATTAGTCGTTTTCGCGGTCCCTCCCAGGCGAAATAATGCAGATCTCGAAATCAAGGTACTAATTCAACCGGCCAGTAGATTTGGTGATCGAATACTCCTGGCCGATATATCGAGGTAGTAACATCACCACCGTGGGTATACGCGTGAGTGGTCGACTCCCGTCGCTCCCGCCTAGTCCACCATTTAAGCCAGAGTAAACAACTCTGGCTTTTTTTTAAAATCAGTTCTCCGTTCAAAATCTTATCCCAGAGCACCAGATTTACCAATCCAATCACCAAACCAAGGACCCATTTTGATTGATAACCAAAACAGGCTAGGGTGAGTCGTGGTGGCTTAGTTGTGGACGTAAGCCTTAACCTCCCAATTTTTATAATCGCTTGAGAGCTGTTCGACTAGCGGCTGGATCAGATCAATAGCGAAAAGCTGTGTTGCCGGGTCGTCTTTGTTGGCTTGTCTCAAATAGTATATCGAGCAAGGCTTAGTTGCCTTTCTGGGCCGGTCCCGATGGCGACCGTTGGTAATAAGTATGGTTTAGCTGAGTTGGGCGCTTTGGGTCAGCCTGATCATGGTGATTGTACCGAAGTTAATCGTCTTGCCCTTCAATTGGGCCATCTCTTTATTTCTTTGTTTGGGTGGGTGACAATATTGATGAATCTCAAAAGTATTATATCATTCGACCTGAATTCGATCGTGCAAGCTATTACTTCAAATGCTGACATCCAACTGCTGTTTTATGGTACTAACTGGGGAAAGAGAGCGGCAAAGTGATATTCTGCCGCTCGATTTAATGTTGTGCCGGTTGTTCAGTTACGTGCAACGAACTTTACCAGATCGCATGAAAGGAGGTGAGGTGCGATTCATCCGATTGAGAAACTGATTGAGATTAGGAAATAAACAATTCGATTCCTAGAGAGAAGGAGAAGTCAAATCATGAAGAAGCTTAAGTACCTTTTACTGCTATTGATTATTGCTTCGATGGCTCTGGTCGCTTGCGGAACTGGTGCGGAAGAAGCGCCAGTAGCCGAAGAAGAAGCACCAGCAGCCGAGGAAGAAGCGCCAGTAGCCGAGGAAGAAGCGCCAGCAGCCGAGGAAGAAGCGCCAGCAGCTGAAGCGCCCGGGGAACTGCTATTTGTGGCAATCAACAAGAGCGCCGACCAGCAATACTTCATCGACCTGCAAAACGCGTTTGTGGAGACGACCGAAGGCACGGGTGCACAGGCGCTTAAATTCGATGCCAAGCTGGACCCGAGCCTGGGTGTTAGCCTGGTGAATGACGCCATTTCGGCCGGCGCCAAAGGCATCGCCATCACCGTGCCTGACCAGACGATCGGCCCAGCGATTGCCCAAGCTGCCAAAGAGGCGGGCGTCGTCTTGATCGCTACTGATGATGGCATCGTGGATGAAAATGGAGATCCCGTCCCATTCGTCGGTTTCGACGGCAAGGATATGGGCAAGAAAGTCGGCGAAGCTGCCGCTGAACTGCTAACCGAAAGTGGTTGGTTAGACGATGGCGACAAGAAAGTCGGCGTTCTCTCGGTCGAGGTTCAGACCCTGTCCGTATGCAATGACCGAACCGACAATGAGAAAGCGGCCGCCATCGCTGCCGGTGTGCCGGAAGACCAGGTTTTCCCAGTTCCTTACACGGGTGAAACTCTATCGGCCCAAGATGCGGCTGGCCCGATCATCACCGCCAATCCAGACATCACCAATTGGGTTGTCTTCGGATGCAACGATGAAGGCGTGTTAGGCACCTTAAACGCACTGGCTACGACGGGTTACAGCCCCGACGACATCATCGGTGTCGGCCTCGGTGCCTATGAAGCCTGTAAGTTCTGGGCGGCCGACCAACCGTCTGGCTTCAAAGCCGGCCTGTTCATCTCCGGTCTGGATGTTGGCAATACTGCGGCAACGGTTCTCTATGACGCGGTTGTCAACGGTGTGGAACCGCCGGAAAACAGTTTTGCCCCAACCACCATTGTGGATCCTGACAACTACACTGATGTCATGGATGAAATCTCGTTGGGGAACTGTTCCCAATAATTATTACTAACCTGTCACCCTTGAAGGGGCTGATAATCTCAGCCCTTTCAAGGGTCTATCGCAAACGAGCCGATAAATAGATGCTCAACCATGGCTGAAGAGAATAATATCCCGCCTGGCACCCTAAAAGTCCGCAACATCAGCAAGGCGTTTCCCAATGTCCAAGCGCTGGAGGATGTCTCCCTTGATATTCGGCCAGGAGAGATCCTCGCTTTCATGGGTGAAAATGGCGCTGGAAAGTCTACGCTGCTCAAAATCATCAATGGCGACTATCAACAGGACATCGGGACCATCTCTATTGACGAAAGAGAGCTTTCATTTTCAAATCCAAGGCAGGCCCACGAAGTAGGTATCCGAGTCATTTACCAGGAACCTGAAATTGTCCCGGGTACCACCGTTCCAGAAAACATCTGGATCGGCGAGCTCCCAAAGCGATATGGGGTCATAGATCGCCGCGAGCTTAATGAGAAAGCTCAGAGACGCTTGGAGGAATACGGGTTCGAAAACGTTTTACCGATTGACCTGATGGGTGAGGAACTTTCATCCGCTCAACGACAACTTGTCGAAATTATGCGCGCTCTTAAGAAGGATGTCCGAGTTCTGGCGCTAGATGAACCAACTTCGTCCCTGACTGACGAAGAAGTCGATCGTCTCTTCTCCCTGGTCCGGCGCTTACGCGATGATGGCGTCGCTATTATTTATGTATCTCACCGAATTAATGAGATAAAGCGCTTGTGCGATCGCATCGCCATATTACGTGATGGACGCCTGATCACTGTGAAGCCAGCATCAGAAATGACTGAGGCCGAGATCGTAAGCCTGATGGTCGGCCGTGATCTATCGGATGTTTTTGAGCGACACCCGGCCGGAAGCGACCAGGAGGTTCTGAGAGTTGAAGAGTTGTACAGTAAATGGCACAATGGTGTCAGCTTCCATATAAATGCGGGGGAGGTTGTAGGTTTTTCAGGTCTCATCGGAGCGGGCCGGTCTGAACTGGCAAAAGTAATCTTTGGGGAACTACCGAAAAGCGGTGGGCGCATTATCCTTGATGAGGAAGAAATCACCATCCACCGACCTGACCAGGCTATAGCAAAGGGGATCGGCTTTGCGCCTGAAGATCGCAAGCGTGAGGGCTTAATCCTGATGCGCAGCGTTCTTGAAAACACCTCGATGGCCATCCTGCGCCAGCTCAGCCGCTTCCACATTGTGCGCCGGACCCTGGAACGCGAAGTTGTGGGAAATTTCGTCGAAAAACTCAACGTGCGCACGCCCTCGCTGGATCAGGATGTCGGCAAGCTTTCTGGCGGCAACCAGCAGAAGGTTGTTTTGTCGCGCTGGCTGGCTGCTAGACCAAAAATTCTCATCCTTGACGAACCAACACGTGGTATAGACGTTGGCGCAAAAGCGGAGATCTACGGCTTGATCGACGAATTGGCCAATGAGGGGCTGGGGATCATGTTTATCAGTTCCGAAATGCCAGAAATTCTCGGATTGGCCGATCGCGTTTATGTGATGCAGAACGGCCGAATAACTGGGGAACTCTCCGGGAGGGACGCTACTGAAGAGGCGATACTCGAACTCGCTATGGTCGACGATCTGTCAACGGCTCAGAGTGAGACCGCAACACACATACAAACTTAACATAATATGAGCAACGAAACAATAGTCCAACCCCTGACTTCAAAGAAAAGCAATGGCCTTTTTCGTCGGATTGTCAATGCTATCGGCGTTGATAACTTGACGCTCATTATCGCCATATTGATACTTCTTTTTCTTATCATTGTCGTAAGCGGCTGGTTTGGATATGACGGTGGTAGCAAGTTCCTGTCCTGGCAGAATCTGATGAACAGTCTGGCCCAGGCGATTGTGATCGTCGGCCTGTTGGCGGTTGGCGAAACGGTAGTAATCATCGCCGGTGCACTCGATATCTCCGTCGGCTCTATCGCTTCGATTGGCTCGGTCGTCGCTGCATCGTTTTTGGTGGGTGTGGGAACCTTCGGCGTGCTAAGTTTCCTTCCCACAGGTAACGTTTTCTTCGCCGTGCTGATGGGCATCTTAGGCGGTATGTTATGTGGCGTTATCAACGGCTTTGTTGTTACTGTCTTAAAGGTCAACCCGATCATTGCCACCCTTGGAACATTAGCCGCTTTCGGAGGCATTGCTTTCTTAATAGCGCCAGAAGGTAAACCGGTCGGGGTGATGACACAGCCGCAATTCACATGGCTTGCCCAGGGACGTTTCTTGACCGATCTGCCACTCCCACCTTTAGGCGAAACAAATTGGCCCGGTATTCCTGTACTCACAGTGATCTTATTGATTGTTGTGCTTGTCGCTCATTTCCTGATGAGTTATACCGATTTCGGCCGGGCGATCTACGCCATAGGCGGCAATGATGTCGCCGCTCGTCTCGCGGGCATCAATCTGTCGCGGGTACGCATGTTGATGTATATGTTTTGCGGTAGCGTTGCCGGCCTGGCCGGAGTACTTTTAACGGCACGGACGACCTCAGGCAACCCTATTAATGGGGTTGGATTAGAGTTGCAGGCGATCACGGCCGTATTTCTTGGTGGCGCGGCTACGACAGGTGGCAAAGGGACGGTTGTGGGTACTTTCCTTGCCGTTATCCTAGTTGGCATCCTCAATAATGGCATGAATCTGCTCGGATTCAACACCTTTGTCCAGCGGGTTGCACTGGGCTTGTTACTTATTGCTGCTGTCGCACTTTCTCAGTGGCGCCAGGCACGTGCTGAACGTGCTCGAACAACGATTGCCTCCCAAGGTTAATTTATTGACAAAACAGGGAATTTACGTATGGAACCACTTCTTAAAGAGATCTATGATTCAATTTTAGAAGGCAATGCCAGTTTGGTTACCGAAAAAACGCAGGCGGCATTGGATAATGGGTTTGCCACGTCGGTCATTTTGAACGAGGGTATGATCGCGGCTATGACAGAGGTAGGGCGTCTTTTCGAAGAAGGCGAATACTTCGTCCCCGAAATGTTGATTGGGGCACGGGCCATGCAGGCCGGGTTGACAGTACTAAGGCCATATTTAGTAGCTGACGATGTCAAGCCGATTGGGGTAGTCGCATTAGGCACCGTCAAAGGGGACTTGCATGATATTGGCAAGAATCTGGTAGCGATGATGGTGGAAGGCGCCGGATTTGAGGTCAACGACTTGGGCACCGATGTAGATCCTGAAGCCTTTGTCGAGGCGATTCGAAAGGGCGCAAGTGTCATAGGTCTCTCAGCCTTGTTGACTACTACCATTCCCATGATCGAAAAGACAATTATGGCCATTGATGTTGCTGGACTGCGCGATCAGGTCAAGATCATGGTCGGGGGTGCCCCTGTGACGGCAGACTTTGCCCAACAGATTGGTGCAGACGGATACGCTCCTGATGCCAGCCAGGCGGCTAAACTGGCGAAATCGTTTGTCGCATAGCTGAGTTTGAAGATATGCAATGAATGTCTCAATCAGTCATACTTCCTGGTATGGTCAGGATGCCTTGGTATTAGAAAATGATACCCTTCGAACGGTAGTAGTCCCCGATTTGGGCGCAAAGCTGGTTTCGCTATTTGATAAGCGCACCCAGCTTGAATGGCTGGTTGGCCCTGGCGACCGCCCTGTCAAGAAAGTTCCCTACGGTGCCAACTTTGTCGACCAAGATATGAGCGGATGGGATGAAATGTTCCCGACTATTGTTGCTTGTGAGTATCCTGCTCCAGGTGAAAATTTCGGTGCTCCGTTACCCGACCACGGGGAAGTTTGGCCGTTGTCCTGGACATTTGAGCCAGCACGCCCGGACTCATTACGGCTCAGTGTAGAGGGGAAAGCGCTCCAGTATCGCCTAACCCGTACGCTTATGTACAACGCCGCTGACACGCTGCACATGTACTACGAAGTGGAAAATTTAGACCGGGAGAGGATGGCGTATATCTGGGCTGCTCATCCGCAATTCGTATGCGGCGATAAGGCAGAAATAATTCTTCCCCAACAGGTGAAGGAAGTGTGCAATACGATCCCCGCAGAGTACGGTTGGGGGGAACCGGAGACGCGCTTTGATTGGCCAGAGACACTGAGTGTAGAAGGGAAGCGGGTGCGCATCGATCGTACTGGTCCAGCTTCCTTAAATCAGGCGCGTAAGTTTTTCGTTGTTCCAGAGACGCCTGTAAGGTGGGCCGGTCTGGTTCGTCAGCCGGCAAAAAATTGGCTGCGCCTTGAATGGGATCCAGACCTGGTGCCCTACCTGGGCGTGTGGGTGGACGAGGGCTTGCTAAATCACGAATCGGTGGTGGCCCTCGAACCGATAACAGGTTTTTATGACAGCCTCGCGGTGGCGTGGGAGAAGAAACGAGTTACCATGATTGAACCTGGGGAGATAAATTCGTGGACGTTATCAGTGC
>Ga0111142_1135_pt1 | contig 13035 bp, 12 predicted proteins | sample DeeMarSeWOR28_12_FD_80398 | JGI IMG/M metagenome (GOLD analysis project Ga0111142, IMG submission 80398) | Anaerolineae bacterium SG8_19 | reverse complement strand
GCCCGTAAACGTGCAGGATTTCACTATTCTCTTCGGCCGCAATTTGCCTGGCCTTTGCAAATCGTTCGGGTCCACCACCCTCAATTGAGCCTCTATACTTGAACAGGGTAACGTTGCTTGGCATCATATCCTCCTTGCAATCTAGGTGCTTAAGGATATGAAGTCCGCTGGATCAGCATACCTCTGTATCTCAGCCTTGACATCCGATGAAAATCCGAGGTAGCAAATAAAGGTCGATCGTCAGTTTCTCCGCTCACCCCTTCTTACTTAATACAATAGAACTCCAAAAATTTGTTGTCAATCATCCCTGCCATCGGGCCATCTGGTATGCGTCCCTCTCCTTGACGGAGCGCGGCCATCCGTCTAACTATCATTCACTACTGGAACGTACTGAATCTACTGCACCAACTAATTCAGAAAGTTGTTATCGAGATTCCTGATAAAATATTGACAAATATTGTACAATATGATAACATACCAAAATAGATATGGTAGAAGTGTGTAAAGCTAATATTTGGATTCACAGTGATGAGGTGCTAAATGATTTCGAAGAATGGGAATGGAAGTAATAACAACCAACCAATCGTATCACTCAAAAATATCGCCAAAAGCTTCCCGGTTGGGAATGACGAGGTGACCGTATTACACGATATCTCCCTGGACATTCACAAGGGCGAATTTGTTTCGATTGTGGGACCATCCGGTAACGGCAAATCGACTTTACTGAACATGGTAACGGGTATCGACCGCCCCTCTGATGGCCAGGTGGTGGTAACCGGCCGTGATATCCACGCCATGAGTGAGAACGAACTGGCAAAATGGCGCGGCCAAGAGGTGGGGATCATCTTTCAATTCTTCCAAATGCTGCCCTCGTTGAGTCTCTTACAAAACGTCGTCTTACCGATGGAATTCGCCAAAAAATTTAACGCATCCGAAAGACGCGACCGGGCCATGCATCTGCTGGAAATGGTAGGACTGGACGATCAGGCCAACAAGTTACCCAGCATGGTCTCTGGCGGGCAACAACAACGGGCCGCCATTGCTCGAGCCTTGGCTACGGACCCCCCACTGTTAATTGCCGACGAACCAACCGGCAATCTTGACGCCGGTACAGCCCAACAGGTGTTTGACCTTTTCATGAGCTTGGTAGAGGAGCAAGGAAAGACAATGCTCATGGTCACCCACGATAAAGACCTGGCCGACCGTATCCCGCGCAAGATAGAAATCGTCAACGGCCGCATCGCCAATGATTTACGTGCCCAGAGCGAGATCGAGGTCGTGAATGCGATAGATAATGGTCCGGTGTCACAAAATGGAATCAACAAAGTACCTGTAAGCGCAGGGCTTAATGGATCCTACGTAAGAAATGGAAACGGGTTGTTGGTAGGAGCGTATAAATAATGACTTTGCTTTCGAAAGTTTGGTTCGATTTGTGGCAGAATAAGTCACGCACATTTCAAGTTGTCCTGGTCATCGCTTTAGGTGCCATTGGCATCGGGCTGGTCATCGGCGGCCGTAACCTGGTGGCCGATTCTGTCGCCACCGGTTCGTTGGCGGCCGAGCCTCCCCATATCAAGCTCAGCGTTTCTCCCCCATTAACTGATGAACAACTGGATAGAATTGCTAGGATAGAGGGGGTCGCCGAAGTCGAGGGCTTACAAAACGCTCCCGTTGAGTGGCGCCTTGCCGGCACTGAAGAGTGGCAGACGGGCTTGCTCAAGGCGAGAGAAGATTACCTCAATCAGAAGATGAGCCTGGATGGCCTGGTGAGCGGTGAATGGCCGGGTCGTAATACCCTAGGCATCGGCCAGGTATCCGTGGGTGAGAGCGGCGTCTTCGAAGGGGATATCGTGGAATTACGATTCGGCGACAGCGAACGCACGCTAGAAGTTGTGGCCACCATGGACCCGATTGGTCCTGAACCGGTATTTGGCGAGACATTCTACGCCAACAGCGACACCTTCGCCAAAATCACCGGCATCGATACCTACAATTTAGTTCAGACCCGCGATGTTGAATTTGACCAGGCCAGAGCCGAAGCTACCGATTTACTCATTCAAGATTATTTCGAGGAAATCAACGTCGATTCTGTCGGCGTATCCTTCCCGTTTCAAGATCGCGTCGTCCCGCCTGATGTTCCGCCAGCCGAAGCGATCTTGAATGCGCTATTTTTGCTCTTAGGCGTCTTGGGTTTCATCGTCGTCATTCTGGGTATTTTCCTGGTCTATAATAGCATTAGCGCCATCGTTTCCCAGCAAGTGGATCAGATTGGGGTGATGAAGGCTATTGGAGCAAATTCCTGGCAAGTCGTCTCCGGATATCTACTTCTGGTGCTTGGTTATGGGATGTTAGCGGCGATTATTTCCATTCCCATTGGAGCTGTCGCTGCGCTGGGGCTACAAAGCTTCTTCGCCACTTTCCTGAACATGGAGATATTTGAGATTAGGGTCGATACCACGGCCGTTTATGTCCAGGTCGCCATCAGTTTGGTCGCGCCTTTCATCGCAGCCCTGTTCCCGCTGCTCGCAGGCATGCGTATCACGGTGCGCGAAGCCATCAGCACCTATGGTTTAAGTGGCAGCGCCAGCACGTTGGATCGTCTGATAGCCAACGTTCGCAATGTACCCTACACGATTCTACTCACCATCGGCAATGCATTTCGCAACCGACGCCGGGTGATCATCATCGAAGTGGCCCTGGTCATGGCCGGTGCTATCTTCATGATGGTGGTTGGCGTAAATGACGCGACCAAATTCACCTTCGGCAACAAATTAGCCGGTATCCACAATTATCAAGTCACCCTATCATTGGAAGATACCGAACGGTCGCAGAAAGTTGAGACCATCGCTCAAGGGATCGAGGGCGCTGCGGCCGTCGACTCCTGGCTGATCTTGCCGGCAAGTGCCCGCCTGGCAACTCAAGAGGAGAGAGAAGTAACCGATGCACGTATTACTGTTTTCGGGCAACCTCAGGAAACAACTCTCTACCGCCCAGAGATTCAAGAGGGACGGTGGTTGCTCCCCGAGGATACCCATGCGGCCGTGGTCAGCAAGCAGATAACGGATGAAAAAGGCTGGGGTTTGGGAGATAAAATAACGATTGAAAATGAAGCAGAACGCGAGTTAAATGTGCAAATCGTCGGCATCTTATTCGATCCGGCGACGAACACATCCATACATATCCCCATCGAGACCGTTCAACGTGACTGGCGCTTGACTGGCCTGGTTAACACCTTATGGCTTCAAACAACATTGACCGATGCTGAATCGCAAGCGGTCGTGGCCGAGAGCCTGGAAGCGACGCTGGAAGCAAGAGGTATTTCGGTTGCGCCATCGAGCACCTTCGGAGAAAAGACCATTGCCGGCATCACCGACGGAGCGGGTGAGGGATTTGCCATCATCTTACAACTGCTGGCAGTCATGGCCATCGTCATCGCACTGGTTGGCGGCGTTGGCCTGAGCGGCATCCTCTCACTGAGTGTGCTGGAACGGCGGCGCGAGATCGGCGTGATGCGTGCCATTGGCGCCTCTTCCTGGCAGGTGATTCGGCTGTTCGTCGGCGAAGGTGTTCTGCTTGGCTTATTGAGCTGGCTGATTGCCCTACCCTTGAGCATTCCCATCGCTTATGCCTTTACAACCCAAGGCTTGTCCTTCGCGCTCAACCAACAATTAGCTTATCAATTCACCCCAACTGGAGCTATCTTATGGTTGGTCATCATTACCATGCTGGCTATGGTCGCCAGCGCGATACCCGCCCGTGGTGCAGCGCGAATCAGTGTGCGTGAAAGTCTGGCTTATTCGTAGATATCACTCATAGAGTATGATTTGTGCATCTCTCCTGATCAATGCTCTCTACCATCCTGGAGCGCCCTCTAGAAATTGTGGGCTGCTATTCGCCACTAATCCAGCGGCCGACGATGGTTAGCTCGCCATTGGCTACAGTGACCTCCTTTAACTGAACATCAGCCGGCAGATGTTCTAATGCTTCGCCAAGTGTGCCTTCGATAGCACTTTCGGCCGCCTCAAGCGCCTGTGGGGGCGCCTCCTGTCCGGCAACTGAGGATTCCTCGATGTCGAGTTGAAACCGCCCATCCTGTATTGTAGGCCGCATCCTAACCTGAACTTGGCCGGGCAGAGGTTCTATAATGGTGCCGGACAGGGTAATGCTACCATCTCTAAAATTCACTTCCTGGCTCTTGATTGCTGCCCCGAGAATATCGCCGGTGATGAGCTGTCTCAGCCGTAGCACGGTGTTCACCTCATCTTCGGACAACGTCGCCCGGTAGTTGCCATCCGCGTCAGGTTCGATGTTGGCCAGCTTCTCCTTCAGGAAATCGACATGAGGCGTAGCTACAGCTATAACGGTGGCTATTGCTTCACTGCCTTCCGTTGTAGCGAAGGCCGCTGCCGTTCCGGATAGATCGCCTGCCTGGGCGGCTGCGGTCTGGGCGGCAATACCTGCCACTCGGGCGGCCTCTTCAGCAGTTTCTACGGCAGGTGGTACAATTTCGGCCGGGTCGCCAGGCCAGAAACCACAAGCCAGGGATGTCAGCATAAGCGTTCCTAAAAACACGATGGTCACTCGTCGAAGAGACGGCATCAGATTCCCCTTTTCAAGCAGATAGATGTAACAAAGGTGCCTGGTTCCAGATTATAGCCCTCAGTAGTACGACCCAAAAGTGGCGGATTAGGTATCCCGAATGATGGCCCGAATTTATTTTCGGGAGATAATGACACGAAAGGCAACATCGTTACTAGCCGCAGACTGAAGCAGTCGTTGAAACGAGGCGATTTGGGCCATGGCCAGACAAAAAAGTAATCCCTTGACTGACCGCAAGGAGATCGAGGCAAACAAGAAAGGGGAGATCACCGATCGCCAGCGAAGGCTGGTGAGCGAAATGCTCAAACCCTTCAATTACTGGTGGTTAGGCCTGTTTTTCTTTGGTGCGGGTCTGGCGATCGCGATGATGGGGCTATTATCTGAGGAGCCCTTTTTGGGGATGGAGTTTCTTTTAATACTGGCTCTACTCACCATTGGCGGTGGCCTGCTAGCTATGGCAGGACTCATATTTCACGTTCGTCGCTGGTGGCTGCTTCGTGGGCTTGACAAGGAGCCAATCGACTCTGGATCCGGTCGAATCCGATGGCGGGGATCAGTCTACCGGGCCGAGATGGATGGGCGAACGTTGAAAGCGCCAGTAGAAATTAACCTGCAACCGGGCGATTACAAATTTTACACCATGCCCAAGCGCGGCTGGTTGCTATCGGCCGAACTGGTATCAGGCGTCAGCGACCAAGATTTAGCTGAAATTCAATCTAACCTGGCTCGCGCCATCCGCTTCAGCCCGAACGACCTGGCGGCTAATCGTGACGGAAATCTAACCAGTGGTCAGGCTCGTTCTCTCGTCATTCAATTGTTAGGCTCTCTTCTCATGTGGCTGATATTGATCGCCTTAGGGGCCATGATACTGGCTGTGCTGGTGAATGATTTCGTCCAGAGCGAACGATTGTCGCCAGGCTGGCTGATCGTGGCACCCTGCGGAGCAGTAATGGGTGCCTTTATTATCTTGGCTTCGATAGGCGAAGGTCGAAAAGAATTGCGAAAGCTGGTGGCCGACATTCGCGGCCGCAAGGTGTGGAAGTCCGAAGGCCAGGTCACGAAGTCCGTCCGTGAAGATGTGGATGATGAAGGTGGTGTCGATAGAAGTTACTATTACACCATCGGCCGGCGTCATTTTAAGGTTTCAAGAGTTGGCTATGCGGCGCTGGTCGAGGGTTTGACTTACCGGGTCTACTACACGCCCAAGACCAGGCGGTTGACTAGTATTGAGCTTATTAAAGAGGAGAATGGCACAACAGATCAAGAAGAGACGAGATAAAAGAAAAACTTACCAAGAAAGTGATGAATGTCACTGGTGCGAGAAGGACGGGCGGGGTTATCCTGCTAGGTAGCGATGAGTTTAGCAAAATGGAGGGAGCAAAATATGATAGTCATCCTGCTGCTACTTATCGTGCTCGGGTCTGGCTGCGTTACCTCAACGATAGAAACGCCAACCTCTGGACCAGTCGCGTCAGTACCATCAACCACGGTGATCTATGCTGACACCTTCTTCAGTGGCTGCGCTTATCTGGATGCCAACGCTAATGGAGAGATAGATTCCGATGACCCAATGATAGGCGGTGCCGCTTTTTCCGTGACCTTACAGGGTGGTGGAGGATTTGGCGATTTCACATCAGAAGAGAGCTGTGCTTTTGTCACGGTGCCGGGAGGATTAAGCGAGGAACATTGGCCAGTCAAGGCGAGTATGAGGCTTCCGGAGGGAATGAATTACGAACCGATGGGACCAGTGGAAATAGTGATGGAACAATATGAGTCACGGGCCGAGTTCTTGTTCGCAGCTCCGATTACCGAACCGCCCACACCAAATACAACCGGTGCCATTACAACGCCACCTGCCGAAGAGTCGGATGTCACCGGCCTACCAACGCCAACTATTCCAAGTACGCCACTGGCCGTTGTTGATGCACCGCTTTCCTCATCAGGACCCTGGCTGGTATTTAACACGGAGGAGGGAATATGGGCCATCAATCCCGATGGCACGGGCTTGACCCAGCTTGTTATGCACAAGCCCTACCTTCTTGTTGTTGCAGTTTCACCGCATGGTGGTCACCTAGCTTTTGTCAAAGCTGGGGATTCGGCTGGATTATTTGACTTGACGCTTGAAGTTCTCTCTCTTCCCAATGATGAGGTCAAAACAATTACAAGGCTCACTACAACTACCACCGAAGCAAACCCCGATACACCGCCAGGTGATGCCATCTATGACATATACATGGCGGTAGGAGATAGTGCCTGGTCCCCTGATGGAAAACAACTGGCATTCATTAGCGCCCACGATGGACTATCGGCCGATCTGTATGTATATTCACTAGAGGATAATAGTCTTACCAGGCTGACGGATGGACCTAGTCAAGCCTACTCCCCTAACTGGTCACCGGATGGGAGGCTAATCGTTCATATGGGAGCCAATAGTTTTGGAACAGGCGCAGGTTATAACATGGCTGGTGTTTGGGCTGCACAAGCTGACGACTCTGGGGTCAAGACCCTTTATGATCCCCAAAGTGGCGACGAAATCGTTGCCGGATGGAGCGACCCCAATACGGCGGTTATGTATTCTTGGCAGGCAAACTGCGGATACTTTAACTTGCGAACCATCGACGTCGAAATTGGCTCTATGAGCCCGCTTTTTGAAGAATGTTTCACTAACGTGGCCTTCGATCCGGTCACAGCTAGCGCGCTGGTTGTCGTGGATAAATATGTAGCCCAAGGCAACCCGGATGAACAGCTGGGCATCTATCTGGCAAAGGCCGGAACAGAATCGCAGCTAATCTCTGAAACCGAAAGATATCAGGTCACCTGGTCACCAGAAGCGAACCTGTTTTTTGTCCACGGGGGTGGGAGTGTATTGGCCTTTACCACAACTGGAGAAGCCGTGGAGCTCCCCGCTGCGATGGATGATCTCCCGCTTGTCGCACATGGGGGATCGGCTTGGGCGTGGACCGGGCCAGACTCACATGATCTCTACGTTCGTTTTTCCGGACAAGAGCCACGCCAGGTATCCGGCGGGTATATCTTCCGGCCGATCTGGAGCCCGGATGGCGAGACTTTGTTTTTTCACAGTGACGGCTCAAGCACCGGACTTTGAACCTGTTTGGATCACTGACGAGCTAGAATTAGACGGTGACAGCCTTATCGCCTGGGTTGAGCCTTAATCGGGAAGCTCCTTTAACTCTACTTTCCGGTAAGTGAAATGTGACAAGAAGCGGGTAACAACTCCATAATTACAGTTGTTGATCACAAAAAAGCTGTAAGGAGGAAGAATGTCAACTGCTTCACAAAAAACTATACAAGCCCTTGAGCATGTTGTAAAAACTTTGCCAGTGGGCACCAATCTTGCACTTTTACAATTGATGTGGGCAATGCTTAATGGGTCGTTTCTCAAAAGTCGTGGGGCCGTGATTGGTGCTCTGGCTGAATCCGGATTCACTGAAGAGCAAATACGGCGTAGCTGGCAAGCCTTGCGATATGGAGTGTGGTCTATCAGGGAACTCATCATGCACTGGCGTCGTCTGGTTCTGACTGCGGGACGATGGCAGGTACACAAATATGAAGGTTACTAACCTGTAGCCGTAGACATCACCGCCTTTTGGCGACCGCGATTGCAGGGATGGATGGGAAAGTTCTTCCACCGTCTGGCCAATCGGGCTGTCAAGGCAGTTGGGTTTGGTATTATCACCCAAGTGGGTGAAGTCGATGGACAACGGTTGCCCTTACTCAAACGAATCATCCGTGTAAAAACCAACGAGATGAGCGAAGCGGAACTCAAAGCCGACATTCTACGCCAGGTTCCTTACAACCTGGCTGAGCGGGAAGTCTTTGTCATTGATGGCGGCGTTCTTCGTTTATGGAATGGGCAAACTGGGGAGTTAGAACACCTTATCGTGGCAGACGATCAGGATTTGCTGGAGCCGCGCGGCGTATTAACCCTCAATTTCATTGAGGACGGTACATTGTTGCTTGCAGGGGGTGCGGATAATACAGCGCGTTTCTGGCGGGAAGAAACAGGCCAACTGCTAGTAGAGTTGGGGCCACATCTGTGTGGCGTTTTGGCTGCGGAATTAAGCCCGGATGGAGCCAAAGTAGCTACGGCAACGACAAATGGGATCGTACGTCTATGGGACACACAATCTGGAAATCTAATCGATACTATGCGGGGTCATGCAGCTGAGGTATTGACAATAGATTTTAATGCGGATGGAACACTATTAGTTACAGCCAGTAACGATGGAATGGCACGATTGTGGCCGATATTTCCAGGTACGATTAGGCAGATGTTGACCGAAGCTGCTCGACGGGCAAATCGACCCTTTACAGAAGCAGAGTGTGAACAATACTTTGCGGATACCTTGGCCGTGTGTTTAGGTGGTTCTCCGTAGGAAAGAGCTTCGTGATGGCCCAAGAGAAAATTAGGTTAGGGACACACCGTGAGAAAGCTGCACACAAGCAGACATAAGCCAACAGGAAAAACAGGCATTAGAATGCTATAGTACCAGATTCCAGGGCACTATGCGCCGTGGTACGACGAGATTTAAATGACTTTGAAGCGGAGAAAATACCTTGGTGATCACACGCTATGCTGATTTATGAGGAGGGGGATATGAGGAGGGGGGATCTGTTTAGTTTTAGATCTACTGAAACCTCATAACTCATCTAACCCCCTTAGCTTAACAATGTAAAAGCGCATATTAGGGTACCAGGACGAAGCGTGGGTTTTTATACGCTAAGCAGGTTTTTACTAGAGGTAGCCCAATGTCTGGGGCCCCAAAAGAAGGATAAAGGCCCCTTTGTCGCCTGTTTAGATCTCATCGCTGACCTCTGGGAGTTTCGCCTTACTGTGTAACTCTGGTCCGATCATCCAGGCACCCATTCTTTGGGTTTCAATAAGCCAACCACTTACAGCGCAAATTCCAGATAATTCATGATTTTCGTTATTGGAAACCGGTGACTATTTATAGTGACAAAAACAACTGAGCTTTGCTATCCTACACTTAGGAACACATGTGATAGAGAGGGGTCGGGGAACTTAATCTGCATTCCAAATAAGCGAACGCACAGTAGCGCACGGAGGAAACTTCATGAAGAAATTGATTCCGTTAATCGACTTTCTGATAGTTTCATTTACGGTCGTGATATCACCTACTGTGGCAGAAAATCCGGAGTATGATGCGCTAGTAGCGCTCTATAACAGCACAGAAGGTGCAAATTGGTCTATTAGGTGGAATATCGGCTACCCAGATTTCTGTAGCTGGTATGGTATCACTTGTGAAGCAGGCTACGTGACGATACTTGAACTGAACTACAACAACCTGAGTGGCGCCATTCCAGCAGACCTGGCAATGTTAGGTAATTTGCAGGTCCTTGACCTGGGCGACAACAACCTGAGCGGCGCCATTCCAGCAGACCTGGCAATGTTAGGTAATTTACAGTTTCTCGACCTGAGCGACAACAACCTGAGCGACCCCATTCCATCGGATTTGGGAAATTTGAGCAATCTGAAAGTTCTTTACTTGGACGGTAATCAGTTAACCGATAGCATTCCGCCCGAATTGGGCAACCTGAGTAATCTGAGCATGCTTGGCTTGAGCTTTAACCAGTTGTCAGGGAGCATCCCGCCCGAATTGGGCAACCTGAGCAATCTGAACATGCTTTACCTGAGCATTAACCAGTTGTCAGGGAGCATCCCGCCCGAATTGGGCAACCTGAGCAATCTGGAGTTGCTTTTCTTATACGACAATTATCTAAGCGGCCCCATTCCACCAGAGTTGGGCAACCTGAGCAATTTGAGCGTGCTTGGCTTGAGCTTTAACCAGTTGTCAGGGAGCATCCCGCCCGAATTGGGCAACCTGAGCAATCTGGAGTTGCTTTCCTTATACGACAATTATCTAAGCGGCCCCATTCCACCAGAGTTGGGCAATTTGCATAAACTTGAGGGAATTTATTTATCCGATAACAGCTTGAGTGGTTGCATCCCAGCAAAGTTGAGCAATTTGGGCAATTTGCAGACCCTTGACTTTTATGACAATTACCTCACGGGTTGGGAAACACCGGCTTCCCTGATGTGGGCATTAAACCTATTTAGTTATACTGGCCCAAACCAGACATGCGACCACGTGGCGCTGATGGCCCTGTATGAAACTACTAACGTCAAGTCTTGGAACAACAATAGTGGGTGGGGCAGCCAGGATCCTTACTGTGGTTGGTATGGTGTAGATTGTGACGAAGAGAGCCGCGTGACTGGGCTCGATCTGAGCTTTAATAACCTGTCCGGCCTCGTCCCAGCGGAGGTGACAAACACGAACCATTTGGTAATGCTCCATCTTAACGGCAACCCGGAATTGGTGTGCTGGCAAACGGTGGCGGCGCTTGACTGGGCCAACAATCTGCCCGATTACCTTGGTCCAGATGTCGTATGTCCTTCTGTGGGTCTACCAATAGCAATTGTGTCTTGGTATTAGTGGGTATCGTCCAGTATGGTCTTAGCGGTTTGATCTGGAGGTTGAAATTAGACTTCAAATACCAGGGTCGCAATTCAGGGGATGTAGAGATGGTCGAGAGGGCCAAGCTATTTCGCTTTAATCATTACACTGATTTCCTGTGATGTTTTTATGGCATTACCGTAAACGCGTACGTGCAAGATCTATAAGAACCCCTACTATGTTTAAACGCGGCGAGGTTGCGGTGGATATCCCAGACGAATCTCTCTCGCAAGAGCTGCTTAAAGTGCTCTCTATGTATGTAAGAGATATGCGCGAGAAACTAAGCCTTTTCGATGCTGATATAAGGAAAATCGAGCTCATCCAGCAAATGACAAATCGCAGATTCCTTTATTAGGAGCTTGAAATCAGTAAGCAGGATGGTTTCATATTCCATACCCCACGTGGTAATATCCTCAGTCCTGCATCACTTTCATCTGGCGAGCAACACGAGATCGTTCTTCTTTATGAGCTCCTTTTCAGGACTAAGCCCCATTCCCTAATTCTCATTGATGAGCCCGAGATATCCCTCCATATTGCTTGTGCGGCATTGGTTCTCTCCTCTAATCTGGCTGGTTGTGGGAGAGAATTATGCCCGAACTTCGCAATTTCCGGCTTCTTCGCCCGGATTAGGACTTCAGCTGGCTTCTCAGATGCATCCTTGCGCTGACGTCAACTCTAAACGGAGTCGAATGCGCCATATGTGTCAACTGTCATGTGACCGAGTGTCGTTTGTCGTTGGCTCTTTTGTTATATAAGCCACACGCCCCGATATCGTTATAAAAGATGTGGGAAGTCGCAAGCGCGGGAAGAAGAAAAAGAAGAAGAAGTAATTACCCTAGTTCTTTCCCTGAAACACGCCTGGCATATTCACCAACGTTGGCAGTGTTCTTCCAATGGTGAAAAGCTATCGCGCATTTTTGACGCGTCATTTTTACATATTTTGGACGTTCAGAAAATAGCCGTAATCATGTTTGTCTATATGTTTCGCCATAGTATCGTCGAAACAAGCGTGCGCTTTTAGTCGCTTCTGAAGCGCAAAACGTAAATGATAGCAGCGGCCAGCAATGTCACTGCTAACGCACCACAGGCAAAGCCAGTGCCAAAGCCTAACATGGCCTGGATGCGGTGGTTGCCACTGTCGGCCACCAGGAGCCGATTGCACGGCTGGTCACTACCCAAGCGCGGGATGTCGCTGATGCGGAACTCATCTATGGTGGCATTGGCCTGCCAATCGCCTCGCGGCGATGATCCCAAGTAGAAGACCGGTCCCAGTATTTGCGGTGGGGTGGCGCTGTTGCTGTTGGCCTGGTGCAGTCCGTCGATATACAGGGTCATTTGTGGGCCCTCCCAGGTGGCAGCCACGTGATGCCATTCTCCAGCGCGCCACTGACCGGCCGGTGCACCGATGTCCGTCAATTCCTCGCCGCGCCGCATCAGGAAGCGAAGATCGCCGCCGCCATGTTTCACAATCTGGATGGCATGGTCCATGTAATCGATCTCAAACAGCACGTGGATCTGGCCGTAATCCCCCTCCAGTTCGGGCCGAACCCAGAATTCAATGGTGCCGGCCGCCTGGTTCAAGTTGCATGTAGTGGGATAGGTGAGGGTATCGGTGGCGTCGATCAGCACCCCTTGTCCGAATTGTCCCGAGGCAAAGCTGGTGCCGCTGGCAACGCCCGTTTCGCCCTGCACGCCGCCATAGTCACCATCAAGATGCAACAGGAGCAACGTGTGCGGGTCGTCCTGGTATGGCCCGCCATATTCGCATGCGACTCCCCAGGCGGCGACGTCCGGGGGCGCTATTTCCTGGGAGGTGTGGTTCGCAGGCGAAGGTGTCGGCGTTGCGGAGTTGACCGAGGCGACCGCCACAAGAAAGGCCGTCGTGAAGATGGCCAGCCAAAATAGCAATCGAATTACACGGTCCCTTTGTCCTCACACC
>Ga0111142_1149_pt1 | contig 13208 bp, 7 predicted proteins | sample DeeMarSeWOR28_12_FD_80398 | JGI IMG/M metagenome (GOLD analysis project Ga0111142, IMG submission 80398) | Anaerolineae bacterium SG8_19 | reverse complement strand
GATAAGCGTCGGTTGGCTTCCCCCGTCGACAAACCGGCTGACAGGTCGCTGTTCAACTCTGCCAGAGCCGTGGCCCTGTCCAATTGATACCAATGATTCATACTAAAATAAAGTGTTCCCCTTTCTTACACACCTATCTAATCATGACAATTAAAGTTAGTCGTTAGTATAATAACTACGTTTATTCTATTTTCGCATTTCGTGATTGTCAAGTAGCCGCTGGTCATAGATGCGACCTTGTATGATTCTTCGTTATAATCTCCAATACGATATCATTCAAGGAGACATTTCTTGATCATGAATGAAACTTACATTCCCCAATGTGCTGTGCTGATCTACGCCCATCCAGATGACATCGAGTTTTCTGCTGGGGGAACGGCCGCAAAATGGGCTCAGAACGGAAGCCAAGTCTTTTTCGTCATCATCACCGATGGTAACGTTGGAAGTCATGAGGAGGGAATGACGGCTGATCGTTTAATCGAAACTCGGCGTAATGAACAACGGGCAGCGGCTGAGATAATCGGCGCCAAGGAGTGCATTTTCCTTGGTTATCATGATGGTTTGTTGCAACCCACTTTGGAATTACGCAAGGAATTGGTCAGGTTGATCCGGCGATATAAACCGAACGTAGTGGTTTGTGGCGATCCCACCAATTTCTTCCCAAGTGAGACACGGATCAACCATCCCGATCATCGGGCGGCCGCAACGGCCGCCCTTGATGCCACCTTTCCGGCCGCCGAAATGCCCCTGCTCTATCCGGATATGGAGGCCGAGGGTTTGACGCCTCACAAAGTTAACTATGTGTACGTGAGTAACCCAACTGACGAGGCTAATTTCTATGTGGATACATCCGACTCCATCGATTATAAGATTCAGGCTTTAAGAAAACATAGTAGCCAACTCGGCGACTGGGATCCAGAAGAACCGATTAAGGCTTGGAATCGAGACACCGGTAAAAAAGTAGGCTTCCAATATGCCGAGAGATTCTTGAGAATAACACTCAAGGAACCGGAGATCGAGTCTGAGGCCGGTCAAGCCAATGAATAAAAACCGGTCAAATTCACATTTTTGTGACAATCATCTAGGAGGGTAATATGAAGTTCAATACGATTATTGAACCGTTTCGGATAAAAGCGGTCGAACCCATCCGCCACACAACCCGGGAGGAACGAGAACTTGCTTTGAAGGCTGCTGGGTATAATCTGTTTTTACTCCGGGCTGAAGATGTATTGATCGACTTATTGACGGATTCCGGAACCGGTGCTATGTCATCACAACAGTGGGCGGGGATGATAGTCGGCGACGAATCTTATGCGGGTGCGCGTTCTTATTACAAATTCGATGAGGCTGTAAGGGAAATCACCAACTTTAAACATGTGATACCCACTCATCAAGGTAGAGCGGCCGAGCGAATACTCTTCGTTAACACGCTCAAAACCGGCGATATCATTCCCAATAACACCCACTTCGATACCACACGGGCCAATGTCGAATATCGAGGAGCGACTGCGCTGGACATCCCGATTCCAGAAGGCCGTCAACCACAACTCTTTCACGAATTTAAAGGGAATATTGATCTCTCCAAGTTAGAAAAAGTAATATCTGAAAATCCCGAAAGGGTGCCATTGGTGATGATCACGGTAACCAATAATTCTGGTGGTGGGCAGCCGGTTAGCATGGCTAATATCCGGGCAGCCAGCGAGCTATGTCGTCAGAATGGTGTGCCCCTATTCCTTGATGCTTGCCGTTTCGCCGAAAATGCCTGGTTCATCAAGATGCGAGAGGAAGGATACAGTGACCGGACACCATTTGAAATCGCCCAGGAAATGTTCAGCTACGTCGATGGCTGCACTATGAGTGCCAAGAAGGATGGCCTGGCCAATATTGGAGGATTCCTGGCCTTGAACGACGACGATCTGGCTCAACTCTGCCGAAACACATTGATCCTTACGGAAGGTTTTCCTACCTATGGGGGTTTAGCCGGTTACGATCTGGAGGCCATCGCGGTTGGCTTGCACGAAGTGCTCCAGGAAGATTACCTTCGATATAGGATACGTTCTGTCGAGTATCTCGGTCGCATTTTGACACATGAGGGCGTTCCAATCGTCAGACCAACGGGTGGTCATGCCATTTACATCGACGCAAAGACAATGTTATCTCACATCCCACAAAGTGAATATCCGGCCTGGGCCCTCTCGCTGGTTTTATACCTAGAAGGTGGGATTCGGTCGGTAGAGATTGGCTCGGTAATGTTTGGCCGGCAACCCGATGGCAGCGAGAAACCAGCCGCGATGGAGTTGGTCCGGTTGGCTTTTCCCCGTCGTGTTTATACCCAAAGCCACGTAGATTATCTGGGTGAAGTGATTTGTTACGTTAATCGGATGAGAAACCAAATTCGTGGCGTAGAGATGATCGAGGCACCAGATGTGTTGCGCCATTTCTCGGCTCGTTTCGAGCCAGCACAAGGTCGGTTGTTATTTGAAAGTGTGCCAGTTAATAGCTAATCTTAGTTATATCTCGTTTTGTTTCAATAATAATTCAGTATAGAATTATGTCCCACAGTTTGGTGTAAAATTCTGGTCGATAATAATTTACAAACGAGGGAATTGGATGATTAACCACTCAACGAAAAATATAATTAGCCATCAAAAACAACATCAAAGGCGCCTATTGGTGATCTCAATTCTTAGTGCTTCTTTATTGTTTACAATTGTTGTTGGAACGATTCTTGCCCAAGGAGATGTAACTAATCCCGCCAATCTCAGCACATCAAGGTTCTTGGCTTCAAAATCTGAAGCTGTTCCTGGCGACATGATAGATTATAGAATTTTGATTGAGAATAGTGGTGGCGTTCCGGCCGATGTGGTTATAACTGATACTCTGCCCATGGGCCTCACTTTCGTCCCTGAATCAGTATCGATAAGTGAAGATCGTGGCGCATATCAACAAGATAACCGCATCCTTACATGGACGGATACAGTAATGGAAAATGAGCAACTCGAGATTGGATTCAGCGCGCTGGTCAGTGATACGATCCTTGTCGGATCCGAATTAAGTAATACGGTTGAAATCAGCGGAGCAGGCACAATATTGACCATGAGCGTCCCAACAATGGTTGTTACTCAAACCTCCCTCTTCTTTCCCCTCATGAGGACCTTTCCCCTCATGAGGACACCACTTCCTGTTCCTATCTTAAATCTGCAAAATCCTCCAAACAGTAATAACCAATGGACTATCAGTTGGTCATCGGTTCAATTAGAAGGTTCTTTCCAATATGAAGTTCAAGAAGATACCAACCCTGACTTCACGAATCCACAAGTCGAGTTAAAAGATTCCTTGACCAATGAAATGAATTTCAATAAATCGGTGACCTGGAGGAATCTATTTTTTTATCGGGTTCGGGTGATCACCAGTAGTTTGGTTGGCCCTTGGTCCAATACGATATACGTAGCCGGAAATTATGCTGACAACTTCGATGACCCCAACAGCGGTTGGACCATGAGACGAGAAGACACCGATACAACCAATAACAGCACGTATTATGATGACGGACACTTTGTCCACCGGATGAAAAGTGGCTGGGACTCGTTACTGGGTGGACCTTTAATGCCTGCTCCACAGCCTCCTTATCGCATTGAGTCCCGAATTCAACTGCAAGGTAGGGATAATCTACATTCTTACGGGCTCGTATTCGGTGGTGATTGGGATGGCTCCCTTTGTCCAAATAGCGATTTCACCAGTTGCTATAACCAGTATTATCGCCTCTTGGTTCTCTGGTTTGGCAACAACGACGAACTTAAATACCAGCTGAAGCGAATCGACTCCCACGATCCCGACAATGGCCATGGTCGAGGTGGTACATTGATTGGTTTTCGTGAAGTTCAGGTAAATGAACCGTCGGGAGATTGGCAGGTCTGGGGCGTCGAAGTTCAGCCAAATGGTGTCATCAAGATATTCGTCAATGGCAAACAGGTAGGCCAGACGACAGATACCGCGTTAATTGACAAACCATATTTTGGAACATTTTCAGCTGTTGATGAGTATACTGGATTGCAAGCAGAATTCGATTGGTACACGGTCACATCTTTACTACCTTAAAATCGTTCTTGTTCGGCATGACGATAATAAACTGTCCTAAGGCCAGATGAGACTGTCTCGCCAGCATTACGCTATATACATTGTAGGCCTTTTTTTAATCCTTCTATTGGCCTACTTATTGATCGCCAATTTTTTCCACGCACCCCGGGGCTATTACGGTACCATCGATCAGCCCCGGTTTGCTGATCCTTGGATCGCCCGGAGCGAGACAATTTTAAACGGTGGATTACTCTACCGGGACGTATTTACTTCAACACCTCCTCTGACCAATCTCCTTTTACTTCCCCCATCGCTCATCCCAATTCTAGTCGGGATGGTGAATCCATGGGCGACGTTGTCGTTCATGGTTTATTTCTCTTTATTCAATCTTTTTACAGCATTAGTCCTGCTCAATACCTTTCCATCAAAAAAGGCCGGGTTTTGGGCCGCAGCATTATTCTTGCTAAATCCCCTAACATTCGGTAATTCGGTCTTGCGCCGCCAAGATGAATCGATCTTGGTGTTTTTTGTAGCCCTTTCCCTTTTCTTTATCTTAAAAAACCAGCATGCCAGGGCTTCAATCGCCATTGGGGCATCATTATTAGTCAAGCTAACCGGAGGTCTTCTAATTCCCGTTGCCTTTCTTAACAAACGGGATTGGCGCTATATCGTTATCCCACCCCTGGTCTTTTTTATAGGGCTGTTACCCTTTTTGATATTAGCCGGACGAGATGCTATTTTTTGGGATTTTACAACCTCAGGCGCTCAACATCCCTTTCAATTCAAAGGCGTGAGTTTGATGACCTTGTGGAATGCCATGAACGTCGGAAGTCGCCAGATTTCGATCTTACCAGTAGCTTTCCTAATGATTGTAGGGGTCCTAGGCGCTGCAGCCATCATAGCCCGTTCCCGATTTGGCATCGTGGAGGATATGATTATCCTCACCACGGCCGTGTTTCTATTTAGCCCCAAGCTCCATACAGGCTATTTTTCAGTCCTGGTTTTGCTCATGGCTATGCTAATCAAGGAATGGCGACTGGCGATCCTCTATTTCTTATTCGGCGCACTGGCTTTGGTAGCCGATTTTTATAAGTGGCCAATCATCGATTACCAGGCCGCTTTTTGGTTAATGGTGGGTGTGCTTATCCTGATGGTAATATTGACGATTGGTCTTCATTTACAATCACAACGGGAGGACAAAATAACTAATGTACCTGTGGCCCAGGTATAAATCGCATCATCAACAATTTAATCACTTTTAATCATGACCTGTTCGAGAATCAGCTTTTCGGCCTTGTAGCTTTCGCCGATCGGTATCTGGAGCCGTTCAAGAGTTTCTTCACTGTACAAACCTATTTGCAGGTAGTAAGCACCAGCCGGTAACTCGGTCGGCAAATTAAGGGTATGCAATTGGGCCAACTCATCTCCAACCATTAGTCCCTTCATGCGCACATCCAGTTTGTCATTTTGGGCAATCAACTCACCATTTTCATCAAGTATATGAACAAAAGCCTTTAATTGGCCTTCCGGCGACCGATGGACTCGCCAGTAACTTAACATTTCTAATACATCTCCTGGTTTCAACGATCCAGGTGATAAAAGCTGATAACCGAGCAACTCTAATGTGTCGCCAAATAGTGCTACTTCAGATAGAGGTTGAAGGGTGGTATTCCATTTCTCCGAAGGCAATGGTGCTTCAGGCAACCAGTCGGAATCATAATAGAAGCGAGTATTATCTCCTGATGTCTGGCTAAGTCGGGAAAATACTGGAGATTCACTTATTTCGAATAGATAATAATCGAGCCGGTCTTCACCCTGACCGCGTATCGACTCCCCCGCGGATGGATACATTTGCATGAGTGCCGGGTGTTCGGGCCAATGATCATCCCCAACAGCCGCCCAAACAACCTCACTTTGGCCTCCTGGCCAGACGAAACTCGTTCGAGCGTCGTACCAACGGGGCCGTATATCATTGCTGTTAAAGGCCCGATCGAAATCTTCCAACTCAATCATGGCGATCCCAATTCCTGACAAAGCTAAGCCAACCGGTTGGCCATCGGCCGGAACATCGTAAATGAACATGGAATAGCCTACTTTATCTTGGGGTTCTCGTTCTTGAAACCAGTGAAACCGTTTTGGTTCATCCAAATAAACGCCCAGTAACTGGGTCACACTTATTATATAGGTGCCAGGAGAAGGTCGGTCCGGATAAAATGAATCATTCATGGTTGATTCTTTGACAGGAATCGTAGCTCCTTGAATGCCGTATGCCTCGAGTGTTGCGGTGCCAAACCATGATATGTTTGGCAATGTTATGTCTTTCTGATCCAGATATTCAGATACCGCTTGCAGGTCTTGTCCCCAATCAATGTTCGAATCGGCTAAAATTTTCCAGCCGTTATCGGGACCGCCGGCCAACTCGTTAAAATATGCCAGGTAGTGAGGATGGGTCCACATACTCAGGAACAGGGTTAAGACGAGAGCGGCCACAACCCCGGCTTGTGCAAAACGGGATCGTAAATAGTCGGGTTGCCCAAGTTGAGCCACTACAACGTAGAGTAACGGCAAGGCGGGCAAGAGGTAGCGGTAACCGATGTTGACGCGGCTAAAAATGCCGGCCAAAAAAATTCCGACTGTTATTACTAGTGGTAAGAGCCTTTCCCAATCCAGTTTCCGCCGCAGGACGAACAACAGTGCACCAAATAGCATTAATAATAGCACCGGAATGGGGGTCTTAATGACAAAGGCTGTTGGAAAATACAAAGGCCACCCTTCATGACCGAGTTCTCCAAAGAAATAGGCGCTATGGCCATTCAATTGGTGGTCTCGTTGCCAGGTGAAGTCCATTCCAAGGATTTCGAAGTCAAATCGATAGATCATCAAAAAAACCAATCCGGCAATAAGCAGCCAACCAACCACTTCAGCCAACGCCCGAAAAAGGCTTGAAAGAGCAGACCGACTACTTACGGGCTTTAACCATCGACCGGAGTGAACAAGTTCGGTAAACCAACGATATCCGGCGATCAGTATCAACACCGGTAATATGATCAATCCGGAAAATTTAGCTGCCAACGCCATACCAACGGCTATTCCGGCACTCAGGTAGAGGAACCGACTTGTTCGACCCGGATCCAGCCAGTAGCGCCATACTAAAAAACCAGCCAAGGTGAGAAAAAAGGCCAAACCTATATCTGTTGTGGCCAGGAAGCTATGAGCCAGGATGTTCGGATCGAAGGTGAAAAGTAGAAGTGCTAACAATCCCGCCTGCGCGCTCTGAAATAACTGGCCCGCCCAGCGATAAATCAGCGCTCCAAGCAGGACCGATAATAACATAATGCCCAATCGTCCAGCCCAGATCATCTGGAGGCCGTTGTTGTTGATATCCCACATGAAGGCTTTGCTAACCTTTAGCCAATTACTTACTAATTGGATGGGATATGGAAAATTGGGCTCAAAAACCAGGGCAACTGGGGCTCCGATAATAGCATTGACCAGAGGGGGATTTTGGACAACACTGTGCTTTATCTCATCATAGGTGATGGATTTGGTCGCTGCAGTGTTGACCAAGCGTCCCCAAAATATGAGCAGCAATAATATCGCCGCCCAATTGATAGGTTTCTTTAGACTAACTTTCAACAAGGATCGATGGATTACTCAAAAAGTATGCTTCATTCGACAGACACATGCCCGATCACGATCCGATCGCCTTCTAATTGATAACCATCAGTATCGAAGATGGGTAGTCGCACGATGGTCTCTGAATCGTACATACCAATTGAGAGCTCATATTTACCTGGAGATAAATCTTCCGGGGTGACGATATAGAAAACGTCCTCCAGCTCTTCGCCAGCGAGCCATGTATCTGTGGGGCGGATACCATTCAACGGCACATTGTCTTGTTGGGCAACCAATTCACCCTCATCAGACAAAAGATGGATGAAGACAGTGTAGTCTCCAGCCACTTCTTCCTGAGGCCGCCAATATAAGGCGACGGTTATTGTATCCCCAGGCGCTATCGATTCACTGTTTAACCTGAATCCTTCAAGAAAAATCGAATCGCCCAACCGGAAATTTACTGCATTTTTCGGCTTGCCCGGCACCGGATCTTCAGGCTTTTCCCCGAAGACCCAGACGTAAGTGACGCCATCAAAATCTACCGTCATGAGCGGTTCCTTACCTTGGTCGGCCAACCAACTCTCGCCCCACACCTCCCGGCCTAAACCCCGCATCAAGTGATTGACATAATACACACGATACGTTGCCCAAGGTACGAATTCAGTCAGAGTACGGCCGATGAATTCCCTTTGAAAGACGATGGCACTTCGATCATAGAGAGTGGCCGTTTCGTCTTGTCCGTGTGGCAATTGGCTCAAGTACCGGGCAGCGATCTCCAGACCCTCGCCATTATCTTGTAAAGGAAGGTAACGTTGGGCCACCCTGGATCCACCAAACAGGTTATTGAAATGCGTGCCGAAATAAGGAAAATGATCCAAAACCAACAGCGCATTGACCAGCAGAACTGTGCCGATCATGATTATTGGTATCCATTGCCTGGATCGCCAACTGTTGAAATTCGATATTGCCTCGACTGTCCAAACCAGACCGAAAGCGGCCAGAATATCTAAGGCAGGAAATATGGGCAGGATATAGGCCATCTGTTTAAATTCAGCTAAGGACATTTGGATGGTAAAAAAGAACACATAGACAACTAATGCCCAGAATATTTTTGCCCTCCCGGTGTGAAACCGTACAATCGCGAATAATAATCCCAGTATAATCAACGGAAAAGTGATAGCAGTCGTCTTCCACAAAACGGTTGCCAGAAAAAAGCTTGCACCTGGATCCTCAGTGTAAACGTTTCCTGCAAAATAGATCGGGTTCATATGGGGAAGCGTTTGATGAAAAGTGATCCCATAAATTAATCGATTTAATACCTCGACCGGTTCCAACCAAATCGCCGGCCACAAAATGATAAAAACTGCCAGAGCAATTGCTCCCCAGATGGCCAACGTTCGGAACACCTGCCAGATAACACCTTTCCAAGCGATACGCCGCTTTGCCCCCTTCCCCTGAAATTTCGTCCATATAGTCACTAGGGAAACCATTAGAACTGTATATGGCAGCAAATACATCGCCGGTGTTTTACTTAGCAAACTAAAGCCGGTAAAAATCCCACTGAGAACAAGCCAGATAATGCGTTTCTCTTTCAAATATACAAGGAGCATTAAGGTACTGACGATCATCAGGCTGGTTAACAATGCGTCAGGGTGGATAACTTTGCTATGTTCGATGAAGAAAGGGTCAAATACTAGAAAAACGGCCGCAACAAAGGCGATAGTTCGGCCGGCCAGACGGCTTAAGAGGGGATAAGTCAAAGCAATGCAAAAAGCGATGGCTAGAGCCAGGGGGATTACGCCAGCAACGACAGATTGGGACATCACCCCCGGTCTCGCCGGTTCAATTCCAAGTAGTTGGTTAGTAGTAACCCCGCCCTGTAATCGGGAAAAGATCTCTAGACCAGCGCCCGTCAACCACATCAGGCTCACCCCGGGATGGTATCGCTGATATGTGGTAGCCCAGTCTCCTTCTAAAATCGCATTAAAAAAATAAATTGCTCGATCAGACCAGACAATCGGTCGGGAAACCGGGTAAATCGCCCTTATCAGGAAAGCCACCATGAAGATGGACAATGGAATGACCCATCTATGAAGCCAACGGGCATTTTGTAGCCAGGTATTTTGTTTCATTCGACTACTATGTGCCCGATTACGATCCGATCGCCTTCCATTTGAACCCCTTCGGCATCGAAGACAGGCAGTCGCACAATGGTCTCCGAATCGTACATGCCAATTGAGAGCTCATATTGGCCTGGGGATAAATCTTCGGGTGTGACGATATAATAAACGTCTTCGAGCTCTTCACCCGCCAGCCAGGTATCTGTTGGGCGGATGCCGTTCAATGGGACATTGTCTTGTTGGGCAACCAGTTCGACATCATCAGACAAGAGATGAACGAAGACAGTGTAGTCTCCTTCCACTTCTTCCTGGGGCTGCCAATATAGCACGACTGTCAAAGTATCACCCGGCGAGATCACTTCGCCGTTCAACCTGAATCCTTTGAGAAAGATAGAATCGCCCAACCGGTAATTCACAGCATTTTTCGGCTTACCTGGGATTGGATCTTCAGGCTTTTCACCGTAAACCCAGACATAGGTGACGCCGTCGAACGCCACCGTCATGAGCGGTTCCTTGTTTTGGTCGGCCGACCAGCTTTCGCCCCACTCCTCTTGTCCCAGACCCCGCATCAATTGATTGATGTAGTAGACGCGATACGTCGCCCAGGGGACGAATTCAGTCAGAGTACGGCCGATGAATTCTCTTTGAAAGACAATGGCGTTTCTTTCGAAGAGTGTGGCCGTTTCGTCTTGACCGTGAGGCAATTGGCTTAAATATCGGGCAGCTATATCAAGGCCCTCCCCATTATCTTGAAATGGCAATATTTTTTGAGCGACTTTGGAACCTCCGAGTAGGTTGTTAAAGTGGGTTCCGAAATACGGAAAATGGTCGATAACTAGTAAAACTTGAATGATCAGCACAGCAGAAATTATCGTTAAAGGTAACCATTTCCAAGAGTTTACGGAAGTGAATTTAGATAAGGTCTCAACCGTCCATACAAGGCCAAAAGCAGCCAAAATACTTAAAGCAGGAAATGCTGGCAGTATATAATTCATCTGTTTAAAATTGCCTAACGCCATTTGAATCGAGAAGAAGAAAACGTAAGCCACTAAAGCCCAAAAGACTTTTGCCCTCGGGGTTTGAAACAGCCATAAACCGAAGATGATGCCTGCCAAGATTAGGGGGAAGGTTATGGCCGTCGTCTTCCAGGCCATCGTCGCCAGGTAATAACCTGCGCCAGGATCTTCATTGTAGATAATACTATTAAAAAAGATGGGATTTCCATGTGGATCTTCTGCATGATGGATGATGCCATCCAAAACACGGTTTATGACCTCAACAGGTTTTACCCACAACGCTGGCCACAGAATAATAATGACGGCAATTGTAACAACTCCCCAAATCACCAGCGCCTTGATTATTTCCCAAAAAGCTGAACGCCAATCTTGCCTTCGGCCACTCCTTCTCCGGATGAGTAAAGGCCACAATATTGCCACGGTGACCACCAATAATGTATACGGTATCAAGAATAATGATGGTGTTTTGCTTAACATACCGAGCCCGGCAAAGACACCACTTAAAATGAGCCAGCCAATGTGACCCTCTTTGAGATAAACAAGGAGCATCAGCACGCTTATGAGCATTAAGCTCGATAAAAGTGCATCCGGGTGTATTACTTTGCTCGATTCAATGAAGAAAGGGTCAAAAACTAGAAAAAAGGCTGCAACAAAGGCGATCTTCCGGCCGGCGAGACGGCTTAACAGTGGATATGTTAAAGCAATGCAAAAGGCGATAGCCAGGGCCAGTGGAATTACGCCGGCGATAACAGATTGGGTCAACGTTCCCGGTTTCGTGGATTCGACGCCCAACAATTGGCCAGATGTGAGCCCACCGTGCAGCCAGGAAAATATCTGTAATCCGATGCCAGTTAACCACATCAGGCTCACCCCGGGATGGTAATGCTGGTAAGTGGCAGCCCAGTCTCCTTCTAAAACTGCATCTACGAAATAAAAAGCCCGATCAGACCAGACGATTGTGCGAGAAACCGGGTAAATCGCCCTTAACAAGAAAGCCACCAGGAAGATGGACAACGGAATACCCCATCGATGAAGCCAACCGGCATTCTGCAGCCAGAAAACCACATCATTTAGCCAAAGAGAGGTTTCATCAAACCTCGTCCGACCCTTAACCAACACGTTGCTCACTCGCTGACCTCAATCTTTTCACCAGGCAATACCAGGCGCTGATCTTGTGGTTCATTTCCATCTCTCTCGAGAACGTGCAATCGCTCACCCGTCACTGGATCGTATACGCCAATCGCTACACCATATCTACCGGCCGGTGCATTGCCTAAATAAATTGGCACATGATCTGTGATCTCTTCTCCAGGTGCCCAAAAGTTCGTCGGAAATCCTCCCCGGTGTGGTATGGAATCATCTTGTGCCACGGGAACATCAGTCTCTTCTTCAAACACGTGAACAAAGACTTTGTAATCTAATGGCATGCGTTGTTCTGCTCTCCAATACAAAGTTACCTCAAGAAATTTGGGATCTGGTCTTAATAGCTGGTATCCGACAAGGCGCAATTGTTCGCCAAAGACCGCACCAACAGGAATTACCTCTGGAGGCAATTCATGATCACAATCCGATTTTGAAACTACGAGTTTTCCAATAGGAAATGTTGTCGACCCGTTTTCACCCCGATTACCCTGTAAAGTCATTTCCAATTGGTACTCACCTGCCGGAACGTCAGGATTGAGTTTGGTAACGTAATAAGCCCAAACCAGGGAATTTTTACCCCAGCCACTTGAGGACAATTCCTCTGTCAAGAGCATTTGATTGTCTTCGATACGAGCTTGTTCATCCTCCAATGTGAATACCACTCGATAATTTTGTTCGACCGGCCAGGTTGTAGCCCAGGCAACATCTACTTCAAAAACATCTCCTACCTCGACACAATCACCTGAGGTTATCACCCGTACAGGTCCAATTCCCGGAGCAAGGTCGGCAAGTAAAGAAAAATCCTCTTCCACTTCAGGAGATGTCGAAAATGCAGCAATTGTATTATCCTCGAAAACAGGTTCGAAGGGCAGATAGCGTTTCCAATGTTCGATTCGATCGGCTCCGATTTGATCTTTATGCATCACGATGAACTCGACGTCGTCCATGGCTAGGGTTGCCAACTGTTCGCCCACGTTGGTTAACCATGGTGGCATTTCGTTGCTTTGTCTCAGGACCCTCAGCAAAGGATTTTCGTCGATGTATTCGTAGGCGCCTAGGGGTTCTCTCGAAATATGTCCAAACATGATTGGCCGCTGGTGGATGGCTTGGGCAAACATATTCTGCTTGGCTTTAATGGGATCAATCGGCAATTCCAAAATTGCCGCTCGATTCTGGTCATTTTTCAAGATTTGGTTGAACTGGCTTAGCCGGATCTCCTGTTGCTCGATTGGTGTCG
>Ga0111142_1134_pt1 | contig 13522 bp, 9 predicted proteins | sample DeeMarSeWOR28_12_FD_80398 | JGI IMG/M metagenome (GOLD analysis project Ga0111142, IMG submission 80398) | Anaerolineae bacterium SG8_19 | reverse complement strand
TGGTGCTGTTAAAGAGATGGGGGTGTTGGGAAACCACGGCGATCAACCGGCGCACGTCCTCGGCCTGATAGCTTTGCAACTCCTGTTTTCCTAGCTGGATAGAGCCATCGTGGTACTCCCAAAAGCGCAGAAGCAGGTTGATCAAAGTCGATTTCCCTGATCCGTTGGGGCCAAAAATGACTGCTTTCCCACCTGAAGGAACAGTGAAGGAAAGGCCGTTTAAAATTAAGGGCTCGTCTGGCCCATAGGAAAAACTGAGGTTGCTTACCTCGATAGTGAAATCGGCCGGCAATGGCGAGGGTGGCAGTGGATCGATAACGGGTGGTGGGCATCGATCATTTCAAACAAACGCTCCCCAGCCGCCTTGCTAGACTCCAGGTACTGCAACGATAAAGAAAGGGGCGTTACTGACTCGAAACTGGCGATGGCTGCCAGGGGAATCAAGGCCAAAAATACACCTTCAATCTCCCCCCCGGTCACCATAGGAATGGCTAGCCAGAGCGTGGTCAGTCCGGCCAGCCCGATAAAAAGGGCCGTCAATCCATTGGCCAGGCCGCGAACCAAGGCCAAGCGTTCCTGGTTGTAATTTAATTCATCATTCAATGCCCTGGTCTTTTCCTGGTAACGAGCGGATTGCCCAAAAGCGATCAGGTCGGCCATACCCTGAATCTCATCTACCAGGGCCGCATTTAAATTACCACGGACGTTGATGGCCTGGGCTGCTGGCCGGCGACTCAGCCAACGGGTGATAAGCGGTAAGACGAGGCCGGTTAGGAGGAGAAAAAGTAATACGACGACGCCCAAAATAATGTCGAAACTGCCCAAGAGAAGGAAAGTGCATAAGGATACCAGGGCGGCCGCCAGTGGGGGGACAATGACGCGCACATAAAAATTCTCCAGGGTCTCGATGTCGGCCATGGTGCGAGCCAACAAATCACCGCTGCGATGTTCGAGCAAGCGGGCAGGCGCTAAGGGTAAGATGGCCTTGTAAAACCAGACCCGTATGTAGGTCAAGATGCGGAAGGTGGCTGTATGGGTCACATACCGTTCGGCGTAGCGCAAGGCTGCTCTGGAGATGGCAAAGACGCGAACGCCGGTGATTGCCAGGTTAAGTTGGGCTGCCTCCGTGGCCAAGGCGGCTTTGGAGATGAGGTAGGCCGATACAGCCATCAAGCCCACGCTGGCACCGACGGTGGCGAAACTGAGAAAGACGGCTAGGAGCATCCACCAGCGGAAGGGGGCTATAAGCTTAATGAGCCGGCCGGTGATCCTCACGTGGTGCCTCCTGACCAAGACCCTGCGTTGTACGAGGTCACAAGCTGGCTGTAGGAGCCATTCCTGGCCAACAGATCGCTGTGAACCCCCGATTCTACCTTGCGGCCCTGTTCCATCACCACGATCTGGTCGGCGTCGCAGGCCAACTCCATACGGTGGGCGATGATTAGCACCGTTCGACCCACCATCAGCCGCTCCAATGCCTGGCGAACGATCTGGTCGCTTTGGCGATCCAGGTGTGCTGTGGGCTCGTCAAGAATCAGCAATGGCGCATCCTTAAGGACGGCCCGGGCTATGGCCAAGCGTTGTCGTTGACCCCCGCTGAGGCGCGTGCCATGCTCGCCTACAGTCGTATCGTAGCCCTGGGGCAGGGCAGCGATGAATTCGTGGGCATGGGCGGCCTCAGCGGCCGAAAGGATATCCTCCCTGGTGGCATCCGGTCGGGCCAGGCGAATATTATCGCCTATGGATCCGTGGAAAAGATAGGGAAGTTGGGGCACCCAGGCAACCAGCTTCCGCCAGGCAGCCGCATCAATGGTTTCCAAGGGAAGGCCGCCCACCATAATCCGGCCGCAATCTGGCCTGGCGAAGCGCAATAGAAGGTGAGAGATCGTCGTCTTGCCTGCTCCCGTGGGACCTACCAGGACCAATCTGCTTCCCTGGGGCAAATTCATGGAGAAATCTCGTAGGGCTGGTTGTCGGCCATCCTCATAGGTATATGTTACCTTTTCAAAACGGATATCCAGCCGCTTAGTTTGGAAGATTTGGCTCTTTTTCCCGGTTGGATCCGCTTCCTTTGCCGGGGTTTCGAGGATAGCGTATATGCGCTCGGAGGCTGCCTTACCAGCCATGCCTGCATGAAATCTCAAGGCAAATTGGCGCATGGGCAGAAAAAACTCTGGGGTCAGCAACAGGACGGTCAAGGCGATATTGAAGGGTAAAGCGTCGTTCATAAGGCGCAAGCTGACTTCCAGGGCCACCATCGCCGTAGCGGCTGTGGTAGCCCATTCCATTACCAAAGAGCTTTGGAAAGCAGTGTGCAGCACCTCCATGGTTGTGCTGCCGTAATGGTCACTGATCTGCTGGATGTTCTGGGCCTGTTCCCGGTCGCGATCAAACATCTTGAGTGTCGGCAACCCCTGCAAGATATCCAGGAAGAAGGCACTCATCCAGCTCAATTCTAGGAAGCGCCGTTCGGTGATGGCCCTGGCCCGGCCGCCGATGAGGGCCAGAATCAATAACATCATTGGCCCGGCAACCAGCAATACCAACGTCGTCCAGGGATCAAGAATCAGAATGACTAGGAATACTAGAGCTGGAACAATCACCGCCAGCGCTTTGGCTGGCAGATATTGGGTTATGAACTGGTCTAGGCTTTCGACGCCTTCGACGAGGGTGTTGGCCAATTCCCCGCTACGCTCGGCACGGGTGTAAAGTGGACCCAGTATGAAGAGTTGGTTGGAGAGTTGCCCGCGCAGGCTGCTTTTTACAGTGGTAGCGCACCGTTGGGCGAACAGCTCCCGTCCCCATATGGCCAATCCCCGGATAAGCAACAGGAGCAACATCAGGTATAGTCCGGGTAGAACGTCGTCTAGGGTTTGTCCTTCCAGGAATATACGATTGACAACATCGCTTAGGAGATAGGCCAGGAGGATGTAAACGGCTGCAGCAAAGAATCCGGCCAGGGTTGCTAATGCAAATAATCCCCTGGCCAGTGGGTCTTCGTTTAAAAGCCGTATTTCGGTAGACAACGGACCAGTCGTTAGTAACTTTCGGCCGTCAATTCAGTTTTCCCGCGGAAGAAGTAGTAGACGCCGGCCGTGTAGGCCAGAACAAAAGGCAAGCCGATGAGGGTGATAACTAGCATAACCACCAATGTATTTTCTTCCGAGGCAGCATTGTTGATGGTGAGATTGTTGGACGCATCGATGGAGGAGATGAGTAGGTTTGGGTACATGCCGATAGCCCCGGAGAATAATAATAGGGCGATCATGGCACTGGAAGCGACAAAGGCAGAAAAATATCGCTCAGCGCGGACCATTCTCCAGGCCACGATCAACGCCACCAGGGCAATGGCCGGAAACACGCCTAGTAGAAGGGTGCCGTTGTAATTCTCCATGGTTTGGGACTGAAACAGGAGGATCGCCAGAACGACCAGGGTGTTTAGAACAAAGAAGATGATCATCAACCTTGGTGCATAGCCCTTTACCCGTTGTTGCAACTCACCATCGGTTTTCATGATCAGGAAAATAGCCCCGTGCATGGCCATCATGGCCACGGCCGAGATCCCCACTAACAGTGGAAATGGCGTCAACAATTCGAAAACGTTGATGTGGATATTACCCAGGGCATCCAGCGGTAGACCGGCGATGATGTTGCCGAAGGCGACGCCCAGAAGTAAGGCGATGAACAAAGAGGATAGTGAGAAAACCACATCCCAAAGGGTGCGCCAGCCCTTTGGCTTTCGCTTGCTGCGAAATTCGATGGCCACGGTGCGCAGAATGAGGAACAGGAGCACCAGCATCATAGCCAGGTAAAAGCCGGAGAACAAAGAGGCGTAAGCCAACGGAAAAGCAGCGAAGAGAACGCCGCCACCGACGATCAACCAGACTTCATTACCATCCCAGATGGGACCGATGCTGTTGAGTACCAGGCGGCGCTCAGTGTCATTCTTGGCCACCAACAGGTGTAAGATGCCGACCCCGAGATCGAACCCATCCAGGATCAAGTAGCCGGCGATCAGGACTACAAAAAGTAAAAACCAAATATCGTTGAGTGTCATAGTTTCACCTCACGATGTGCGCGCCCTGCCGAATACCTCGCGGAAAGTGTCCGGTAACGCGGAAACAGGCTTGTCTTCTTCCAATGGATCTGGGCCATGTTGGATCTTGGCATTGAGCAAGAAGATGAACAAGGCAAACAGGGCGATGTAGAGAAAGATAAATATGGATATGGAGGCGACGACTTGTTCGGTCGACAACGTGGGGCTGATGCCTTCGGCCGTTTTCATTAACCCAAAGACGATCCAGGGCTGGCGGCCGATTTCGGCCACAGCCCAACCGGCCATTGTGACCGCTTCGGTCAAGAAGACGCTAAGGACAAAGATCCACAACAGCCAGCGCATTTTAAAAATGCGTCCTTGCCAGTAATAGAATATGACACCGAGCAGGCCGATGGGGATGAAGAGCGAGCCAAAGGCGATCATGAAGCGATAAGCCTGGAACGTCATCTGTAAAGGCGGCCATAGCTCTTCTGGGATCTGGTTCAGTCCAACCACCGTGGCATCAAAGCTTCCACCGGCCAGGAAGCTGAGCACGCAAGGGATCTGGATGCCCCTGGTCGCGCCACTTTCCTTATCGACCCAGCCGATCAGCGTCATAGGGGCACACTCTTGGGTTTCCCAGAGACCTTCCATAGCGGCTAGCTTAGAGGGTTGGTATTCGGCAACAACGGCAGCGCTTTCAGAGCCGAAGACGAAGAGTTGTATTAGGCTGAGGATAAAGAAAAGCAGAACAGAGATTCTAAAACCCGCTTTGGCTATTTCGATATGCTGCCTCTTTAACAGGTACCAGGCGCTGACGCTGAGCATGAGCGAGGTGCCGACCATCCAGGCACTAACCAGGACATGGCCGATGCGGGACAAGAATGAGGGGGTGAACATCACTTCCCTGAAGCTAGTCATAACCGCCCGGGCACCTGTAGCAGTGGTTGCTACAGTGTAACCCCCGGGCGTTTGCATCCAGGAATTAGCCATGATGATCCAGACGGCGCTGAAGTGGGCGCCAAAGGCCACCATAAAGGTGGCAAAGAGCCACATCCGGGGACCTAGCCGGCGGCCTCCAAAGAGCATCAGACCCAGAAATCCGCCTTCAAGAAAAAAGGCGAACACCCCTTCGGCCGCCAGCAAGCTTCCAAAGATGTTGCCAACGAATCGGGAATAATCGGCCCAATTCATGCCGAACTCGAATTCCTGCACCACACCGGTAGCAATACCCATGGCAAAAACAAGGGCATATATTTTGACCCAAAAGAAAGACATTTGCCGCCAGAGGGGGTTCTTTGTGCGAATATATAGGACGCCCAGCACGACCATCATCAAACCCAAACCTATGGAAATAGGGGGGTAGATATAATGGAAACTTGCCGTGAGGGCGAACTGGAGACGGGATAACATCTCAGGGTTCATAGGTTCCCTCCTTTGTCAGATACCAAGTTGACACGATGGTGATAGTAATGATGCACTGTCTACTGATATGCCGATTGTATTGAGGGATATCCAAGGATTCCACCGATCTCAATACCGTTCGACGTTGCCTGAATCGTTACCTTCTCCGATCCCACCGGAAAAGCGCGCTCCCAGGCTTCAGATCAGGTGACGATATCGATCGCTAATCGGTGTTCTTCACGTCGTTATACCTGAAGCAATCTACTGTATGGTCGTTAACCATGCCCACGGCTTGCATAAAGGCGTAGATGATGGTCGGGCCGACGAAGCTGAAGCTGCGCTTCTTCAAATCCTTGCTGATCGCCTCCGACAACTCTGTCTTAGCCGGCAATTCGGACATCGTCTGCCAGTTGTTTTGAATTGGCTTACCTCCCACAAAACCCCAAATGTAGGCATCAAAGCTGCCGAACTCCTCTTGAACCTTGAGGTACGCTTGGGCATTCTTGATAGCTGAATTGATCTTCTGCCGGTTGTGAATGATGCCCGGATTTGACAACAGTTCCTCGATCTTGGCTTCATCGTAGGCCGCCACCTTGGCTGGGTCGAAGTTGTCGAACGCTTCCCGGTAATTTTTCCTCTTTCGCAGGATGGTTATCCAACTTAGGCCGGCCTGGGCCCCGTCTAAGACCAGGTCTTCAAAAAGACGACGATCGTCCCGTTTGGGGATTCCCCACTCCTCATCATGATATTTCTCCATCAGCGGATCGCCGCCTGCCCATTCACAACGAATGACCATTATATTCTCCCCAAAAATTATTCTGGCTTATACTCAATCCAATTGATAGCTCTCTAAAGCTACGGATACGGTAATACATGAGAACAGTGGATCAGCAAGCCTTGGTATCGCAAGTGATTTGCTGTTCTTCCCAAGAAGGCGCGCAGTCAGTTTCAACGTGGTGAGTTAAAACTCTTCTTCCCAATTGTATAAGAAAACGGTCGATCCAGGATAAACTGTAATAATCCGGCCATTATGCTAGAAACGCTAAATCATATTATTGTCTTCCGGGCAACTATGGGGAAAAGTATTCAGAAAGACGTGGAGTGTGCGCCCTCTGGTTGTTTTAGGCTCCGGATCTGAGGGTAAACGAGGAAGCTATGAAGAAAGCAGAGGTACTGATATCATTTCCATCAATCATCCTGTTTTTTTTGAAACAGCTTCAATTTCGCACATAAAGTGACCAAACTCTTTTTTCTGGATTTATTAGTCAGCCTAAAGTGGGCATTTCAAGACTGCTAGCTCTGCATTCATTGAATTGAGCCGGGCGGACATGGTCTGAAAGACCCGGAAGGCGAGGGTAAGATCCTCCTGGATCCTGCGTAAGAAGATTTTCTTTTCCACGGTGATGATGCGGGCATCACCCAACGCGCGAACGGTGGCTGATCGTTTATTGTTTCCGAATAATGATAATTCGCCGAAGATGTCTCCCTGGCCGAGAACTGCCAGGCGAACGGTTGTGCCATTATACGATCGTACCACTTCCACTTCGCCATCCTGAATCACGTACATGGCGTTTCCTGCATCTCCTTGACGAATGATCGTATCACCATCCTTATACACTTTGCCTAAATCACCATTGGCCATGACTTTCACTCCTTCTTTAGATAGTCACACTATGAAGCCCATCGCTATGTCGGATTTTGTTATTCACTATTGGAAAGCTCGTCCCTTTGGTTGCTAAATGTCTCTTCCTGCTTACCAATTGACCTTTGCGACGGGTCAAACGATAACACTGTTTGATACCATCATGCCACGCTTCCGTCACGAGACCGTGATTTCAGCGTTACAAATCGAACTTGTCCCGTGACAAATACGGATTTGTTTTCCTTTTCAAGCGACCGTTGCTAGCTTTTGTGCTAATCAAGATAGCAACGCAGCACATTGCAGCTATATTAGGTAAATAGGGCTATAGCTAAAGGGAAGCCAAATGCGCACAACCCGAATCAATGCTAGAATATTGACATGTCAGGCCTGTCCTTCAATCTTTTTGGCCCGTTTGAAGCAACTCTCGACAGTGACCGGCACCTGCACTTTCCCACGACAAAGACTCAGGCACTGCTAGCCTACTTGCTGGTTGAGCAAACCCATCGGCCGGGTGTCAGCCACCAGCGTGGCAACCTAATGATGCTCCTTTGGCCTGACCTGTTGCCCGAGTCGGCTCAAACGAATTTACGCCAGACCCTTTATCGGCTGCGACAGACCCTGCCTGAAGTGGAGATCTCGCCGGATCACCCAGAACCGCTGCTTCTCAGCGACCGGCAGGGTGTGCAGGTGAATCCGGTGGTCAACTACCATCTAGATGTGGCCGAGTTCGAACGAGCGCTACGGGAAGCGGGTCGAGGGACTCAGGAGCAGCAGATGGCGCCTCTATCTAGAGCGATCGCTCTCTATCGGGGTGATTTTCTGGCGGATGTTTATGTGCCGGACAGCGAAATGTTTGAGAATTGGGCTGGACAGGTTCGTGCCGATCTGCGTCGGCGGGCGCTCGACGCACTGTACAAGATCGGCGAGAATGCCTTGGCACACGACGATTACAGCTTGGCTCAGGACACGGCGCGACAGCAGATCGCCATCGACAATTTACACGAAGTCGCCTACCGACAACTCATGCTTGCCCTGTCAGCGACCGGTGAGCGCAACGAAGCTCTGATCGAATTCACCCAACTTAAACAACTCTTGGCGGATGAACTCGGCGTAGAGCCGACGACGGAAACGGCCGGGCTGGCTGAAGCCATCCGCCAAGGTGAGCATGCTCCCGAACCCGGGCCTTCGCCTGACCGTCGCATTGCTACCGAATCCGTCTCCACGGAGCCTCAGCCTGGGCTCGTCTTGCTGGACAGGATTAAGGATGACGATGCCGTTTCCTACAGATACTTGGCGACCTCCGACGAAATCAGGCGTTTGACAGCCGATGATCTAGAATTGCTGCTCGCCGAACGGTATGATCATTCCTTGAATGACGGCGAATCTGCTGGCCAAAAACCTGCTGGACCGCCGAGCAACCTTCCTTATGAGCTGAACCGCTTTGTTGGCCGCCAGAAGCAAATCGCCGCTATATTCGACCTTTTTGAACGGGAGAACACCCACCTGGTTACCCTAACAGGCCCCGGCGGCGTGGGTAAGACACGCCTGGCCATAAGAGTGGCTTCGGAATTGCTCCCGAGGTTTCAGGATGGTGTTTGGCTGGTTGAGCTGGCTCGGTTGACTAATCCCGCTCTTATTGCCCAGTCGGCGGTACGCACCTTTGCCCTAGTCGAGGAAGATGGGCAAACTCGGATGCAGACACTAGTCGAATATCTGCGATCAAGAAACCTGTTACTTGTCCTGGATAACTGCGAGCACCTTATCGAGGATGCTGCCCGATTTGTCCAGACCTTGTTGCGCACGGCCTCAGGTCTGCGCATTCTTGCCACCAGTCGCGAACCGCTGGGGACAGAAGGCGAGATTATTTGGACGCTGCCTCCGTTGTCCTCGCCTGATCCAGAGGGAGACGTTACTCCAGAGACCCTTGACCGCTACGAAGCAACTGATTTATTCATAGAGCGCGCGAGCGCTGTCCAACCGCACTTCAGCATCAATCACCAGAACGCGCCGGCCGTAGCCCAGATTTGCGCGTGTCTAGACGGAATTCCGCTGGCGATCGAATTGGCCGCCGCCCGGTTAAAGGCCTTGTCGGTAGAAGATGTGGCCGCACGTCTCGATGATCGCTTTCGGCTCCTTGTTGGGAATCGCACCTCCGAGCCCAGACAGCAGACGTTACAGTCACTGATTGACTGGAGTCATGACTTGCTCCCTGAGGAAGAACGTATATTGATGAGGCGACTGTCTATTTTCGCCGGTGGTTGGTCACTGGAGGCGGCCGAAGATGTATGCTCGGGCAGAGGGATTGAAGAGAGCGAAGTATTGGACCTGCTTGCCCAGTTAGTCGACAAGTCTTTGGTGGTGACCGAGTTGCACAAGGGCGGCATCCGTTACCAATTCCTGGAGACGATTCGACAATATGCGGCTGATCGCTTGGAGAAAGCCAAAGAATTCGACGAATATCGAGCTAAACATAGTCAATACTACTTGAGATTATCACGGGAGTCCTACGGCAAATGTTGGGGAAAAGAACAAGGTTACTATTTAGATCGCCTGGAAATTGAGCATGACAATCTCCGAAAAGCCTTGGCGCGGCTATCGGAAGAAGATCCTACTGGGGAAGCGTTCTTGCGAATGGCCGGTTCCTTGTGGCGCTTTTGGGAAGTTCGCGGCTACATAAATGAGGGCCGGTGGTGGATAACGCGGGCTCTGAAGGAGAACCCCGACGCGTCAACTTATGTCCGCGCGAACGGTCTGCGTGGAGCGGGTATCCTTGCTCGACAACAAGGTGATTATGTGGAGGCAAAATCGCATCACGAAGAGAGTCTGACCCTGTTTCGCCAATTGGGACCAGATTTCAACCTGCAAATAGCCCGTCAACTCGACGCTTTAGGAGAAATTGAACAATACTATGGAAATTACGAATTGGCTATTTCTCTACATGAGGAGAGTATGGCCCTTCAACAGGAGATCGGCGACAAGGAAGGCATCGCAGCGTCACTAGCCCATCTTGGTGTCATCGCCCGCGAACGCGGCCGATACGACGAGGCCGAAAAACTACTGGAACAAAGTCTACAGTTGAACCGTGAATTAGGCGATAGATTGCGAATAGGCGTGGATTTGAACAACCTGGGTTTTGTCGCTACCCGCCAATGCCAGTACGAGCGTGCTCTTTCCTTACACGAGGAGGCTGTTCAACAATACCGCGACCTGAATAACAAACTAGGCATTTCTGACAGCCTGATGAATCTAGGAAATGTTGCTAAAGATCGGGGTGATTTCAGACAGTCCGTAGCTTATTACGATGAATGTTTGGCGCTAAAGAAGGAATTAGGCGACCGTCGTGGTATGGCGCGTGCAACCATACGGCTGGCGACGACTGTGCTTTTTCAGGGGGATTGTCGACGAGCGCGAGAACTGGCAGACCAAAGCCTGGTTTCCTTCAAGGAGTTGGGCATTCGGCGAGGCGTAGTTGTTGCCCAGCGAATGAGCGCTCTGGTCGCGGTGTATGAAGGTGATTTTGATCTCGCTGACAGGCTTGCAGAGGAGAGTCTCTATCTTGCCCAGCAACTAGAAGCTCGTTTCGAAGCTGCTCTCGCCAAAGTCGTCCTCGGCCTCAGCGCCCACGCGCAGGCCCGATTGGAGGAAGCCCAGCGCTGGTTTCAGGAAGCGCTATCGTCGTTCCGGGAAATCAACGACAGAAGAAATATCGCCCACACTTTGGTGGGCCTGGCCAGAACGGCTTACCGTCTAGATGATCACGCCCGCGCCCAAGAGTATTTGGAAGAAAGTCTGTCTCTCTCGCGCAGCTTCGGCATTCAGTGGAGCCTGGCCTATTCACTCGAAATTATGGGCCTATTGCGACGCAGCAGGGGTGACTACGATGGTGCTCTTCAGATGTTCCAGGAGAGCTTGCGGATTTCGTCTGAGCAGGCGAACCAGCAGGGCATCGTCAATTGCCTGGGCGCCATCGCAGGCCTGGCAGCCATGCTCGGGCAGCCTGAGACAGCCGCGCGATTATTCGCAGTCGCCGAGCAATTAAGAGAAGAGATCGGCAGCAAGATGGGTGGGGCCGACCAACAAGAATACGAGGCCTGTCTTCAACTTACAAAAAGCCAACTGGACGGAGTAGCGTTCAGCGCGTTGTGGACCGAGGGACAGGCGATGAGCACGAAACAGGCTATCAGGGAAGCGCTGAGCGGAATCGGAACATAAAAAGAAACACAGATACCGTTTCGACTACGGATATCTTAGCCATCAAATTTGAGAGGGGCCGTAGGTGCCAGATAATCCTGAACAGCTCGGCTTACGCATTTATTCTTCGATAGCTTGCCCTCCACTCTTGGCGAAATCTCTCTAAAAAATCCGGCAAATCAATGGCCAGACTCGAGAGTTTATTCTTGGGTAACCTCAGCGGCGTCAGCCGCCATAGCAGACATGTTATTGCTCGGTTTATTTCGCAGATAAATGACGTAATAAACGACGCCAACACCCAGAGCGCCGCCTATGATGTTGCCGATCGTAACCGGAAGCAAGTTGCGTAAAAGGAAATTGCCCCAGGTCAAAGCTGCGTAATTCGCGGCCGAGCTCCCGATGCTGCTCCAGAATGCATCCCCGGCGAATTGCTTGATCCCCAGGCCTATGGGAACAAAATACATATTAGCGATGGAGTGCTCAAAGCCTGCGGCGACAAAAGCCGTAATCGGAAAGATGATGGACAAAATCTTATCGGTCGTCGTCCGTGCTGAAAACACCAGCCAGACAGCCAGGCAAACCAGCATATTACAGAGGCTTCCAAGGAAGACAGCCTGGATGAACCCATAGCCAACTTTCACTTGTGCGATATTAAGGGCATTCAGACCAACGGCGCCGTTACCAAATGTGTACTGACCCGAAAGCAGCATCACAATCACCGTGAGGATTGACCCAACGAAATTACCCACATAAACGATCGCCCAATTCCGTAACAGGCTGGAAGTAGAGATCCGTCTATTTGCCCAGGCCATGATTATCAAATTGTTGCCAGTAAACAATTCCGCCCCGGCAACAACAACCAGAATAAGCCCCAGACAGAAGGAAACTCCGCCAATGAGTTTTGTGATGCCAAACGGCAGCCACTTTGCCAGCGGTGCGCCGGTTGCCGGATCCACACCCATGGTAGGGGCTGTCACCGTAGTGGCAAAGATCGCTCCCAGTGCGATGAAAATCCCGGCCAATACCCCCAGGGCGAACATGGTAAAGAGGCTCATGTGTGCCTTTGAAACACCGATTTTTTCGGCACGCAATGCCATCTCTGCCGGTAGCAAGGCGTCAATTGTCATATTTCTTGATGCGGTCATTTTGAGTACCCTCCTTATTGCCAGGTGTTATATCGTAAAATATCGGCCAGCGCGAGAGGCATTGATCGCCTGTGACCATATTTAAGTCACGGCACCAATCGCGTAACGCATCTACAATTCGCCCTGACGTCATGGTATTACCTCATACACTGGTGGTTAGTGATATTTCTCATGTTATTTACTGACAGGCATCACTTGACGACTTCTGGCCATTACTGCTACGGTTTTGTGTGACCCAGTTTAGCGGGCTCTATGACGCCCTTCCTGGAGCAAGGACGTGGAAAAATGGGCTACTGTTGAGGAGAAAAAAATCGTGCAACAGCGATCATCTTTTGAGAAAATGTTTGCGCAGGAGCCCAAAGAGGACCAATCGGAACTTCAACTAGAAGATGGTTCTCGCGTTGCCGTGGTCGGAGGTGGACCGGCGGGATCATACTTCACCTATTTCTTGTTGGATATGGCTAGCATGTTGGAAATGGATCTCCAGGTGGACGTGTATGAACCGCGAGACTACGGATGCGTGGGACCACGAAGTTGCAACATGTGTGGTGGAATCATTTCCGAATCTCTGGTGCAAATTCTAGCCACCGAAGGGATCAATTTGCCGCCGACAGTCGTCCAGCGGGGAATAGACTCTTATGTCCTACATATGGATGTGGGCAGCGTGCGCATCGATACGCCACTTCACGAGATGCGCATTGGTGCGGTACATAGGGGCGCTGGCCCCCGCGGAGCGGAGGGAATGAAATGGGAGAGCTTCGATGGTCATCTGCAGTCTCTGGCCCTGAATAAAGGGGCCAACCTGATTCAGAAGCGGGTGAGCGAGATCAGTTGGAACGAGGGGCGACCACAGGTAAATACTCGTGGCGGCAAACCGGAGACCTATGATCTGTTGGTGGTAGCCGTCGGTGTGAACTCAGCCGCTCTAAATTTTTTTGAAAGATTGCATCTGCCATACGAACCGCCAGGAGCCACAAAAACCGTCATTCGTGAGTACCGTCTCGGAGCGGAAACCATAGCCAAGTTCCTTGGTAGTTCAATGCATGTTTTCTTGCTGAATATTCCCCGCCTAGAATTCGCCGCGATAATCCCAAAGGGTGATTA
>Ga0111142_1145_pt1 | contig 13764 bp, 16 predicted proteins | sample DeeMarSeWOR28_12_FD_80398 | JGI IMG/M metagenome (GOLD analysis project Ga0111142, IMG submission 80398) | Anaerolineae bacterium SG8_19 | reverse complement strand
GGCGATGAGGCAATAGATTACGCCAAAAAACTTGATGAAGCGGCCGGTAAGTCCCAGCTGGATGGGTACATCAGCAGATCAAGCAAGTCAAATGGGCAGCAGCCGGGACGTTTGGGGCACCTGCCTGATGGGATCAACCAGCGGCCGGAATTCTGGCCATTGATCACCCATGAGAGGCTATTAGAAGTGGTGGGCCAGTTGCTTGGAGCGGAAGCGCGTTACCTGCCCCACTCCGATCTACGGATCGATACCATGGCCAGTTCCTGGGATCGAGATAATGTCCATCGCAAGTTCGGCGAGGGGCCAGATTGGGATATATCAGATGAGCCATATCAAATCATCCGGGCCGGGATCTACTTTCAGAGTTTTGCAAGCACCCTTTTTCGGCACGGTTTCATTCCTGCCAGCCACCGGCCGGTAAAGGATGTATCCATTAAGCGTAAAGCTTTCGAATCAGCGCTCGGCTGGTCTAAAGCGCTCAACCAGGTGTTGAATGGTGCTGGAGAGTGGCCGTCCATCGCCCAGTGGTTGCCCATCGAACAGGGAGATTGCATCATTTACGATGCCCGGACATTGCATGCGGCCGGCCGGTCAGCTAGTCCGGTCTATGCCTCGTTTCTCACCTATGGCCTAGAAAACCGGCATTTTGCCCGTCACCTGGACCACTACCAGGGTTTACAGACGGCATCAAGTTGCCGGGAAATGGCGCCAGAATTGGTGGCCCGGCTTATGGAAGCCGGACTTTACGCGGGCCGTGAACCTGCCAGTGACCAAACAGAAGTTGCGGGGATTATGAAGGCCCTAGCTCAATAATATTTTATTTCTTTTTATCGCCTGCCTTCTTGCCTTTCTTCTCTTTTTTTGCCTTCTTTCCGTCTTTTTGCTTGGTCTTTTTCTTCTTGCCGGGCTTCGATTTTTTCTGGCTATCTTTGCCTGGTTGGGTCTTTTTGGCCATTTTCTTCGTTCCTTTCTCCCCCTTTTTGGTCTTTTTGGCTTTTTTGGTCTTTTTGGCTTTTTTCGTCCCTTTAACCGCTTCGGCCTTCTCCTCTGTTTCAGCTTCGAGCAAGCCAGCCGGTGCGGGTGATTCGAGGAGGGCCGGTGTTTGATCAACTGGTTGGGATGGTGGGCTTACTTCCTGTTCTAGCGCAGGAGGCTCTTCCTCTTTCGCCGAAGGTGGTTTGGGGGCCGGTTCAGGCTGAGGACCAGTCAGCAACTCTTCGGGGAAGATGGCCAGCCTTTCCTGGCGGAATTTACCCAGCCAGTAGCGTACTTGCCCCTTGGTTAAACCGGCCTGCCCGGCCGCCTGCATCTGGGTGGCGCCTTCGTCCAGGGCCAGCAAAGCCATGGCCCGCTGGCTATAGGGCGCTTTGGCTTTGGCGATCCCTCCGCAAGCAGCCCGCTCTTCTGGTGTTAACAGTTGGTTTTCCTGGGTCTTTGTCTTGGCCATCTGATCTCCTCCTTGATTGTGTCTACCGTAACAATAGAGAATAGCCAAAATTTTCAAGCTGGACAAGATATTCGTTGAATGAAACAGTTAGTGAGTGAAGGAGCAAACGCAGGCGGGCTGGAAGCCCGCGGTCCCAGGACGGAGCAGATCAAAAAAGCGGCTCCTATTTCAGGAGCCGCTTTTCTATAGAGGAAGAGGAAAGAAGAAGTTTTTGGCTATTTTATCTTGACCTTGAGGATGGGCGTTTTCTCGGCGCTGAATTTTGCATGGATATCAACATCCACACCGGCCGGAATTTTCGCTGATTCGATTTTCATGCTGTCGACGAAAGCACCAAGATCATCGGAATAAATCTCGATCGTATAAGTTCCCGCGGGTAAGGAAGCTTCTAATCGTTTGCCAAATTCAACATCGGAAAAAACTTCCACATCGTTCACCCAAATATCAACGGGAAAGGCCTTTGAAGCGCCTAAGCTACGGCCATTAATGCCATGATAGATGGAGACATCAAAAGTGTCATGGGAATCGGCCGACACGACCGAAACGGCCAAAACCAGTACCATACTCACGGCTAAGAACAAAAATGCGATTCTGCGTATCATGTGAACCTCCAATTTGTCATTGAAACAATAGTGCAAGTATTATAATGGGATGTCAATATATTGTCAATATAATGCACTAATTAAATTCATATATAGGCGAAATCTTAACTTTAATTAATGTGTGTAAAAGGGATGCTTACGCTCTTGGTCACAGCCTGGTGCAGTTGAAGACGCCCTCGACATAGCCAAGATGACTATGCTTGACAAAGTGTGTCCCTGGATCCCTTGTTGAAGCTAGCGCAATATCGCTTTGGTTGGTACACTAACTACCTCTTTTCGATAGTCGCAGTCTCATCACTGAACCCATCATCGAGGGGGAATCGCAAACCATCGAGGTCACAAGGGTCATAGTCGAAGAGGTGGAGGCCGGGCCGAGATTCCCAGAGGGGACCGAGCTAAATATCCTGCAGTGGAGTCATTTCGTGCCCCAGTATGATATCTGGTTCGATCCTTTTGCCGAGGAGTGGGGAAGGGCCAATGGCGTGGAGGTGACCGTAGATCACATCAACCTTGCCGAGCTGGGTGCAGCGACGGCGGCGGCCATTGATGCCGGTGAGGGGCCGACTCTCATAGAATTAAACCTGGCAGCCTCCAATTTCGTCGAAGGCGTAAACGATCTCACCGACCTCAACATGCGTGCCCAGGAGATGTTTGGCCCGCAGGCTGAGACATGTACCGCGAACTCATATCTGCCTACCAATGACAAGTGGTATGGTTACTGCCATGCTTGGGTTCCTGATCCGGGCGACTATGATCGCGCCCTCTGGGCTGAGGCCGGTTTCCCAGATGGGCCCGAAACATGGGACGACCTATTGCAGGGGGGCACGATAATCAAAGAGCAGTCTGGCGTGCCCATGGGTCTGGGCCTGTCGCCTGAAATCGACTCCAACATGGCCATGCGAGCCATTATCTGGTCTTTCGGCGGGTCCATCCAGGACGCGGACGAGTGTGTGACCATCAATTCGCCTGAGACGCTCGAAGCCGTCAACTACGTGGTCGATCTTTACAACAACACGATGACGGAGGAAGTATTCAGTTGGACAGCTGCCTCTAATAACCAGGGCCTGATTGCGGGCGAGCTCTCCTACATCCTCAACTCCATTTCGGCCTACCGCAGCCTGCAGAAGATCGACCCGGAGGCGGCCGATAACATTGGTTTCGTCCCGGCCCTCAAAGGCCCGCGAGGCGACCAACACGCGTCCGCCCACGTCTGGAATATTTACATTATCCCCAACTATGTCGAAGAAGGACCGGAGTTAGAAGCCGCCAAGGAGTTCTTGCTGCACCTGACGGCCAATTACAACCAGGCGGTGTTTAATAGCGAACTTTACAACTTCCCGGCCTTTGAAAGCACCGTGCCCCAACTGTTCGGTGAGGAAGGCTGGCTGGCCAACGATCCCTTTGGTTCACGGCCGCCCGACAAATTGCTGGTCCTGGAAACGGCCAAGGACTGGGTCACCTATCTGGGTTACCCTGGGCCTTCAAATCCAGCTGTGGCTGAAATATACGCCACGAACATCATTCCGACGATGATGGGTAAGGCCGCACTTGGCGAATTGACGCCGGAAGAAGCAATTGCCGAAGCCGAAGCGCAGATCAATGATATCTTTGACAAGTGGCGTGAACGCGGGCTCGTCGGTTGCACCTCGTAGAATAGGGTAACGTGGGCAGATTGGTGACGGAATGAAACGCTGCCAATCTGCCCTTTTGGATTATTATGGATACTGTAGAAGTCATCAAACTTAAGAAATTTTTCGGCGATGTGCACGCGGTAGACGGGGTTAACCTTTCGATCCGCGAGGGGGAGTTCTTTGTAGTTTTAGGTCCGTCTGGTTGTGGAAAGACTACCCTGATGCGCATGATCGCGGGATTGGAGCTACCCACGGAAGGGGAAGTGATTATCGGAGGAGAGCGGGTGAACGATCTGCCACCCCGCAAGCGAGAGGTGGCGATGGTCTTCCAAAGCTACGCCCTCTACCCGCACATGACTGTCTTTGACAACATCGCCTTTCCCTTGAAAGCCAAGAAGATGCCCAAAGAAGCCATGACCGAGAAGGTTGAGTGGGCGTCCTCTATTCTGGGCGTCCAGCCGCTGCTGCAGCGTAAACCGCGCCAGTTATCGGGCGGCGAGCGCCAGCGCGTGGCTCTCTGCCGGGCGATGGTGAAAGAGCCCCGTGTCCTTTTGCTCGATGAGCCGCTTTCTAATCTGGACGCCAAGTTGCGGGTATCCGCGCGAAGCGAATTAGAGCTTTTTCAACGCAAGATGGGCATCACGACCATCTTCGTGACCCACGACCAGATCGAGGCGATGGCGCTGGGTGAGCGGATCGTGGTCATGTCGGCCGGCAAGGTGATGCAGGTGGGCACGCCACAGGAGATTTACCATAATCCGGCCAATATCTTCGTAGCTACTTTTCTGGGCTCGCCGACGATTAATCTCATGGAGCGGAACAGTCACCTGATCGGTTTCCGGCCGGAGCATTTCTTGCCCAAGGAGACGGATACAGGTTGGGTCGAGCCCGTTATCCTGCCTTTTACCGTTACCCTGGTCGAAAATCTAGGGGCAGATCGCCTGGTCTATGGTGAGGTTGAAAACGCCCACGGCCAGGGCTTGATCACAGCCAAGCTACCTTCCATAGTCGGAGTGACGATCGAGCCAGGAGAGACATACGATTTCGTCGTGGATGCGACGCATTTGAAGTATTTTGACCAGGTTACTGGTCTGAAGGCGGAACCGATCCCGTTTTGAGAAGGGGCAACCATGCAACAAGTAGCACAGCAAGAAGGCACACGTACAAGCCAAAGCAGGCTGGCCTATTTAACGGATCGGGAGGGCTTCCTGGGGTCGCTTTTTCTCGCGCCGGCGGTCATTTATATCATCTTGCTGGTCGGCTTTCCCTTCCTTCTGGCTATCGCCTTTAGCCTATCAGATGTGACGGTCGGCGATACCAGCCTCGACTTCGATGGACTGAACAACTTCAGAAACGTCATCAAGACACCCCAGTTTCGCCGTGCGCTCCTGAACACCTTTGTCTTCACTCTGGGCGCGCAGATCCTGGTTGTCATCCTGGCCAATATCCTGGCGCTGATCTTTTACGAAGATTTCCCGGGGAAGTGGATCGCCCGCATGCTGATCATCATGCCCTGGGCGACGCCCATTTCGCTGGGAACCATTGGTTGGCTGTGGATCTTCGACTCTAAATTCAGCCCCATCGACTGGGTATTGCAGCAGTTGGGCTTGTTGGGACCGGATACGCTGCTCGGACCGGGCTTGCATCTGAATTATCTTGGCAGAGAGGAGCTGGCCATGGCCGCTGTTATCCTAATTCACGTCTGGCGCATGTTGCCTCTGGCAACAGTTATTTTGCTGGCTGGGCTGTCCTCCATTGACCAGGATCTCATCGACCAGGCGGAGGTGGATGGGGCCACGTTCTGGCGTATCCACCGGCAGATTAGAATTCCGTTGTTGTTACCCATCATGAGCATCGCCCTCTTGTTTGGGATGATCTTCACCTTTGGCGACATGGTCGTCCTACGTTGAGCCATCTGGAGTTGTTGTTTCAGGGTACAAACTATCTTACGGCTCACCGGAAGGTGGGGCGAACAGGCCGGCATCCTCATCTTTCTGGTTTATCTGGTGCCGCCCTCCTTACTGTTTATCCCTCTCTTCCGTATGGTGACGATGGTTAAACTCAACGACACCATCTGGTCGTTGATCCTGGTCTATCCCACCATTTCGATCCCCTTTTCCACCTGGCTCTTGATGGGCTTCTTCAAGTCCATCCCCCGCGATCTCGTAGAAGCAGCCATGGTAGATGGTTTTAGTCGTCTCAGTGCCTTTTTCCGAGTCATTATGCCCCTCTCACTCTCCGGCATTATCGCCGTGATCGTCTTTACTTTCACCCTGACCCTGCACGAATTCGTCTATGCGGCGACCTTTATTACCGCCTCCGCGCAAAGAACGCTAAGCGTCGGCGTGCCTATCGAACTGGTGCGCGGGGACGTCTTTTTCTGGCAGTCGCTGCTGGCCGCGGCGATCATCGTGGCCATCCCTGTGGCCATCGTTTATAACTTCTTCCTCGACCGGCTCGTCGCCGGTTGGTTTACCGATCCCATGTGCGTGTAGAACGGGTGCTTGGTTTCCACGCCGACTTTTGCCCGGTTGCTCGCACCATCCGCGACTGCGTGGAGATTACCACGTCGCTTGAGATGGAGGATATAGAAGATGAAGGTTAGCAACTTCGTGGGGTGCCGACCTGGCGTATGGATGTTACTGCATCTCTCCGGCGAAGGGCGTCCCAAACGTCGTCAAGCTTATTTGCCACGGTCGCCAAAGTGTGATGAACACTTCTTGTTAGCTTGGTTAGCTTAATGCTCGCGTGAGAGTACAGTTTCGATCTCTTCAATCAACCACGGTATGTTTGGCTCCGTGAAATTCAACTCTGGAGCAGGTATTCGATTATTTTTCATATTTGGCGGCACATGCTTGTGGTGTGGATGTGTCTTTTGCAATTCGGGATCATGGGGATGTGGTTGGGGATCATACCAATACAACCTCTCATCATTGCGCCAGACTTCGTAGCCATACCAGTCTATTACACCAGGTAATCGGTGAAATAACACTCGCTCACGGATAATCAATCGAATTCCCTGGGCGAAGAATAACTCACCACTCACCCGAGCAAGGGAAGCTCCCCGGCGTATGAAAGTAACGGTAGATCTTTGCACTGCAGGGAATTGCTCAACCAGCGTGTACAGGAAGAGTTCGTAATCTTCGGCCGTCCGAAGCGGGTTCATCAAGCAATAACCTGGATGAGCCCTGAAAGACTATTATGTTGCTGCTGTAGGCGCTGTACTTCGTTCCGATAATCTGCCTGTCGTGCCAGCCAGGTGCGGTAAATGCTCGCCCACTCACCAAAGTCAAGCACCCATTCTTCGCTTTCGGGCTCTTCTCCACTCATGTAAGCTGCGTAAAGCGTTTCCGAGCGAATACCGTATTTCCGTTCAAAATCTATAAGCTCTTCTTCCAAAGCATGAATGTCGGCAAGGATCTCTCGTAAGTTCATGATCTACCTCCGCATCCACCCAAGTTGATGCAAGAACATAATACCATCAAGGTATGGAGAAGTCACCCTGAATGCTTTGTAGGCATCACCATCAGAAGCTGGTCAAAAATTGTTACAATTGTGTTGTTACAAACGATACATTTGGGGAAGGAAATGTCCCATCTTTACCAGGAAATTGCTGAATCAATCCGCCGGCGAATTGCGGCCGGCGACCTGAAGCCAGGCGACCGCCTGCCCCCAGTACGGGAGATGGCCCAACAGTGGCACTGTACCCCAGGGACAGTAAACCGGGCTTACAGGGAACTGGCCGAGGAAGGGCTGATAAGCGGGCACCGGGGCAGCGGAACCAGGGTTCTCGATAACACCTTGATGGCCAGCAGCCCGGATCTTCGATGGGCTAACCTGGTCAACCGGGCCGAGCAGTATCTGTTGGAAACACTTAGCAGCGGCCATTCAACGGACCAGGCCCAATCTGCCCTATCGGTGGCTGTTTCCCGTTGGCAGGCCTTACAACAGCAGAAGCCGGTTGGCATCGGCCAGCCCATGCCGCAAAGGCATCTGCGCTTCGCCGGTAGCCATGATCTGACTGTCGAGCTGTTGGCCCAAAAGTTGCTGGAGGCTGAGCCGCACTACCAACTGGAAATTGATTTCGTCGGCAGCCTGGGTGGGTTAATTGCCCTGGCCCGTGGTGAAGCCGACGTGGCCGGCGTACATCTTTGGGATGCCATCACTGCCAGCTATAACCTGCCATTTATTCGTCGCGTCCTCCCGCACTACCGCTCCGCGTTGGTAACCTTAATCCACCGAAAACTTGGTTTTATTGTCCCGCCGGGCAACCCCCAGAGATTAAAGAACCTCGGCGACCTCACCCAACCAGAAGTACATTGGATAAACCGGCAAGCAGGCAGTGGTACCCGCATATGGCTAGATGAACAGTTGCAACAGGCCAAGATAGGGTCGGGCCAGATACATGGGTATGCACGAGAAGAAGCCACCCACATGGCTGTGGCTCAGGCGGTGCAGTCGGGCCAAGCCACGGCCGGTCTGGGCATCCAGGCAGCAGCCATGGCTTATGGGCTGAACTTCATCCCCTTAACGGAGGAAGTGTACCAGTTGGTGGTGCCGGAAGCGGTCTGGGATAGCCCGGTCTGGCAATCGCTGCTCGACATCATCCGCTCCGACCGGTTTATCGCCGCCGTGAACGATCTTGGCGGCTACAACACGGCCGCGACCGGAGACGTGACCTGGGTCTAGGGCAACCATTCTGTATCGGGCAGGACGACATCATGCTTTCATTGACGTGCGCACGGTTTCCAAGCCAATGAACGATTTGATACAAGGGTTCATCCAGGCGATTGAGTTGATCATCAGCCGCGATCCTGAGTTATGGCAGATCGTCCTGCTTTCCCTGCAAGTGTCGGGCGTGGCTTTGCTTATTAGCACACTCTTCGGCGTTCCTGTGGGCGCATTTATGGCCCTAAGCCGCTTCATCGGCCGGCGTCTACTCATTGTTTTCTTGTACACTGGCATGGGCTTCCCGCCAGTCGTCATTGGCCTATTCGTCTACTTGCTGCTTTCGCGCAGCGGCCCCCTGGGACAATTAGATTCAGCCCTTATCCCTCGTTTATTCACCCCGGGAGCCATGGTCATGGCCCAAATCATCATCTCCTTCCCGCTGGTAGCTGGCTTCACCATGGCCGCCGTCTTGGGCGTCGATCCGCAAATTCGCCTGCAGGTGCGTGCCCTGGGCGCCACCCGCTGGCAAACCATCGTTGCCACCCTATCCGAGGCCCGGGTCGGCGTGTTGGTGGCCATCGTTGCCGGTTTCGGCAGCATCATTTCTGAAGTCGGCGCCGTCATGCTGGTTGGCGGCAACATCGAGAACAAGACCCGTGTGCTGACGACGGCCATCGTGTTGGAAACGCGAAAAGGCGCTTTTGATCTGGCCATTGCCCTCGGCATTATCTTGTTAGGCCTCACTTTTGTGGCCAACTTTTTCATGTTGCGACTGCAAGGTAGGACGGTCGATGCGTGAGTCCATTTACAGGCTGCAAGATGTGCGCCAGCTTTACAATGGGCGGGAAGTATTGCACATCGACCAGCTACAGATTTTTAAGGGTGAGATCCTGGGCCTTGTTGGCCCAAGCGGGGCCGGCAAAAGCACCTTGCTGCGCTTATTGAATTTCCTGGAATCACCCAGCGTGGGCACGATCCTCTTTAAAAACGTTCCCTTCCGGCCGGGCCAAAAGATGCCCACCGCCTTGCGGCGTCGGGTGACAACTGTTTTCCAGCAACCACACCTGCTTAACCGTACCGTTGCCGCCAACGTGGGTTATGGCTTGCGCTTGCGCAACAACCCTAATAGCCATGCCCGGGTAGATGCAGCACTGGAGCAGGTGGGATTGCAACATATCGCCAACCAACGGGCCCGGACCCTCTCCGGCGGTGAAGCCCAACGGGCAGCCCTTGCCCGTGCGCTGGTTATCGAGCCGGACGTATTGTTGCTGGACGAACCGACGGCCAATCTAGATCCATATAACGTGGGCCTGATAGAGAAGATAATCGTCCAATCCAACCGGGAACGAAAGACGACGGTTGTCCTGGTCACTCATAACATATTTCAGGCCAAGCGGCTAGCCCAACGCGTGGCCCTCCTCCTGGATGGTCGAATCGTGGAAATCTGCGGAGTCCATTCCTTTTTTGAATCACCTAGTGACCCGCGCACGGCCGCTTTTATCGGCGGAGAGATGGTGTATTAACCAATTACAACGCCGGATTGCGTTTTTACTGTGTCTTTTCCATGCAACATAGATAACAGGAAGGTTCAAACATGAAGAAGCTGTGGTCACTGGTATTTATTGTGGCATTGATGATGGTTGCCTGCGGTGGCAACCCAGAGGAGCCACCGGCTGAAGAGGCTGGATCAGGAGATTCTCAAAGCCTTATCCTGGCCACCACGACCAGTACTGAGGACTCAGGTCTACTGACTTTCATCCTGCCGGGGTTTGAAGAGGAAGTTGACGCCACGGTCGAAGTCGTGGCTGTTGGCACCGGCCAGGCTTTGCAGTTGGGCGAAGACGGGAATGCCGACGTCTTATTAGTCCATGCCCGGGCCCGTGAAGATGCTTTCATGGATGCCGGTCATGGAACGCGCCGTGAAGATGTCATGTACAATGACTTCGTCATCGTCGGTCCGGCCGCCGATCCGGCTGGTATCAGTGGGATGGCGGATGCAGCGGCTGCATTCGCTGCCATTGCCGGTGCTGAAGCGCCGTTCGTTTCCCGTGGTGACGATTCGGGCACCCACACCAAGGAAAAGACCATTTGGGCCGAGGCTGGCATAGAACCGGCCGGCGACTGGTATAATTCGGCCGGTCAAGGCATGGGAGCAGTGCTGACCATCGCCGACGAGGAAGGAGCCTATACGCTCAGCGACCGGGCCACTTACCTGGCCCGTACCTTAGAAGGAACCGAATTGGAAATCCTGGTAGAAGGCGATCCGATCCTTTTCAATCCCTATGGTGTCATCGCCGTGAACCCGGAGAAGGGTGACCACATTAAGGCCGACCTGGCCAACCAATTTATCGACTGGCTTATATCTGTACCCGCGCAGGAGATGATCGGGCAATTTGGCATCGAGGAGTTCGGTGGCCCGCTTTTCACGCCGGATTCAGAACCATGGCGGGCGGCTCAGGAATAGGGGTAGCTTGAACGGGCCGGGATACTTCTTGTATCTCGGCCCATTTTTATACTAATTCAAGCCAGCTTCCCTGGACGGGGTAGTGGCCTGGGTTCAATCGGCAACGCACGTTCCGCGGTCAGCACTGCCTGGATGATCCAGTAAGTGGCCACTTTGAAGGCGGACGGTTATCTTGTTTTGGGGAGCGTGCCGCCTTAGGTAAACCGCAAAAAGTTATTGAACTGAAAAATCGCCGTTCATTTGCGGTTTACTCGAGCGAAACCGGGCTTTCGTATCTATTTAATCTTCAAGAAATTTCTCGGTTTCGCCTAAGACTTCCGTACTGGGACCAAAGTACTATATTGGTACTCAAGGGATAGTACCAGAGAGCTATTTTTAAGAAAATATTTAGATATTATCATATATATGCCATCGACTTCATTTTATTCGTTTTCCTTTATTCGGGGGGTAGTAAGTGGTCCGGCAGGCGCACCGGACCATTTTTTATTCCTTCTCCATTCGCCCCGGTACCGTGGACATAGACCTAAAGGCCCATTCAAAATGGCAGGTTAATTCCCTCTGTCATAGTGATTGATTCGTTTTCGTATTTTGATGGTGCATTGGTGTTTTTTATGTTCTTTTTAATACTTTATGGCATTCTTGCAACCGTTGGTCTTGTCGCAGCTTTCATCTGGTTCACCTTTCTCATCATTCAAGCTTTTTCTGACAAGAAGGAACCTGGTCGAACCGAGGGGTTTGGCTAATTTATAAGCCAGAAGCGCGGATATACTCGGAGACATCGACGTTGTAAGCCACATCCTCGAGGGTGAAGACAGCCCAAGGTTTGCCCTCGTCCATCCAGGTTGCAGCCATTGGTGTGGGGATAATGAGCCCGTGAAAGGTATCCCAGCCCTGTGCTTCGATGTGCCAGGGGATCTTCTCTTCGTCGTCGGCCTCCCGGTAGCGCATGGTGAACATCGTCTGTAGCAAGCCAGTTTGAGGGTCGAAAGTGACGGTAAAGATGTCCTCCTGGTCGCCGAAGGGCACGACCAGGTGGGCAGTCGTATCGTCGATGGTTTCCCAATGCACCCGGGGATGAGTGATGAATATGGATGGGAGCCAGATCGATTCGCCCCACAGGCCCAGATTGGCAGCCATGTCGATCTTGGGTTCACCTTCGATCACGCCGAAGGGTAGTTCCATTCGACCTTGGCCGTCCAGGTAATATTCGTTGACCTTCATGATGGGGTAGCCCAGGAGGGTGGTTTCGATGTAGTGGCGATAGTCCCGGCCGGCGTTGTGGGTGAAGCGGAAACGGGAGGTAAAGGTGAGGCCCCGGAAACGAAGACGGCCCCGGCCGGTGATGACGGCCGATTCGATCACCGGCACTTGCTCGCCGCAGGTGACCTGGTAATAACGAGCCACAGGAGCCGGAAGTCCAGCCGGCAAGTCGACCATTTCTAATGGCGGTGTCGCTTCGGGGTAGGGAGGAAAGGATTTCATCTTCAATATTTGTTTTGGCAATGGTGTTCCACCTTTGATTTCCGTAGCCACTTAGTCGACAATCGAACGTCCTGACCTACGGCCCGCCTGCACTGGTGCCGCGATGGATTTGCTTTTGGGAAGCGATGCTTTCTAGTTCGATGGTCGCCGACGGGCCGAGAGATTCCTCCAGGCTGGCAACCAGCTCGTCAAAAGATGGGGGGGTGCCAGGTCCGCTTATCGTCAGGGAAGTCGCATCGCCCACAACTTGAACACCACGCACCTCGAAATCCGTTTCCGCTAACCAATCAACGGCTATCTGCCTGACCAAAAACTGAGTCTGCAATTCACGAACTACTTGCCGGCCTGTGAGGGTCAGCGGGATGGCGACGATAAAGACACTAATGAGGATGGCGATAAAAGCATTGCGCCGGGCATGGCCGCGTAGCTCAACTGTTGCCGCACGGGCTAAGCCAAGCAAAGCCAGAACGCCCCCACCAGCCAGTAGAATCGCCAGAGCATTGGTGACAAACAGCAAAAGTGCCCCCAATGCCGCATCCCATTGGCTATAGGCTAGGCTCACCCCGACGACACACAGCGGCGGTACCAAAGAGATGGCAATGGCCACGCCGGGTAAAGAGTCGGCGACATCATCTCGGCTCATAGCAAAGGCCCCGCCCGCGCCCGCGGCTAGTGCGGCAATTAGGTCAAGAAGACGGGGCGAAATCCGGGCTGTAATCTGCGAATTATCCGTGAAGGAAACCACATCCGGATACAGCACGCCCATAAGCCATGACACGGCGATAACACTGGCAACGCCAGTGATTACCAGCAAGCCGCTCTGAATCGCCCGGCCCATCTGGCCCATGACCAGCGCAGCCGTTGTGGCCATGATCGGCAACATGAGCGGGGCAATGATCATCGCCCCGATCACCGTCGCTGTCGAGTCGCTGATAATGCCGACTGTGGCGATGACTGTCGCCAGGAACAGTAGAACCCCGAAACGTTCCAGATACGGCCGTCGCCGGGGGCCTTCAAAGAACAACTTCCTTTCAAAAGCAGGAACATCTTCAGACGTGAACATATTTTCGCGGAGAATCCTGGACAGCGTATTCATATGACCGTAATGAACACCTCCTTGGCACGGTTTCTGAGACTTACTTCTAACTACATTTCATGGCGACGTCACATAACGAGAGGCCTCACAGTAGGTTTGGTGACAAGTGATAGAAAACCAACCTAAAGGAGGCTTGCTTCAATGTTAGTCTACAGATTCGAAGTAGACAATACTTTTGACCGTTTTCCCGTTTTAGCCATCAGAATGAGCCCCGGGCAAGATGCTGTGGACGGCGGGCCGTAAAGAGCTATGTCACCCTCGGCGATTAAGCCGGGCTCCCGCTCTTTTCACCATAATCCCCAAGGTAGCCCGCCAGTGCTGACAGGCAAAAGTGCATCTAGCCCAGATAATTGGCTTTGATGGTCTTGCCA
>Ga0111142_1147_pt1 | contig 14234 bp, 14 predicted proteins | sample DeeMarSeWOR28_12_FD_80398 | JGI IMG/M metagenome (GOLD analysis project Ga0111142, IMG submission 80398) | Anaerolineae bacterium SG8_19 | reverse complement strand
TTTATCTAATTCGGAAAAGGGCCAGTTTATAACTTCGCAATCAAGATTATCAGATCGCTACCCATGATTGGCAAAGTTGGCCAAGGCAACCAACCATGAGTAAGAGTTTGTAAGATACCCAACCTGGGAACCTAATACCTGTGCATCTACTGCCGACGACAACGAACTTGCTGACTGGACCATAGACCGTTGACCCGCTGTTCCTAGCAGGGCCTAGGGATCCAAATGCACCGTGCCTGTGTAATCTGTTTCGGTCGTTAACGTAAAAGTGTTCAGGTCCACTTCTCCGCTAGCTGTAAAGGATCCCGATCCGCGAAGGGTTTCATAATCTCCTTCCCCTGAGATGATGGTCCATTGGCCGACGGCTTCCAGGTAAAGCGGGTCGAAATAGGTGGTACGCATCTGTGACCTGATGGTTATTGACCCATTATCGTCAGATAATACGGTTTCGTTGTGAAACGTGCGCACACGCCAACCTGGCCAATCGGGCCGATAGTAGCCAGCATTATCACTACTCTCAGTCGCCCAGCCACCACCTTGCGCAGCAGAGCTCCAAGTTCCGGCTCCAGAATCGAGATCGCCGAGTGTGTAGGTGATGGTTGTCTGGAAAGTTACTGGTTCCGGGGGTGTCGCCGCTGCAGGCACGGCAAAAACAGCTAAGATCATTAATAGCACCAGAGCCAAAAGCGCGATCCTCTTTACAGATTTGTTTAACATTAGTTACCTCCTGTTGTCTAAATCGATATACATCCTTGAATAGGTTGAAGAATCCGGCGGCATCTTGTATGGCACTAAGTCATGGCAACACCTCCTGTCTATCTATGGCTTACTTTTCGTTGTAAGCTCCTTAAGCAAATCCGACAGAATCTTGAGATCGCTGACAGGCCAGGATTGGCCGCTCTGGATATGGAACACTTCTCCCTGCCATCGCGGGATCGTTGGGCCCTCATCTTTCAACTCATCCTGCCAAAGACGGATTAGATAGGAGTGATATTGTTGCTCGCATTCCATCAAATGTTATCGTGTGTATTGGATCAAATACATACACCCAACTGCTAGAACAGTTCCGGCATCTCAGAACAAACGCTGACGTCCAAGTTTCCAGAGTCAAGGAATTGGTTCATGATTTAGCAGGTGCTTTCAAATGAAATTCCGGCGAATTAATGTCTGCGGCTCCAATGTGACGTGTGACGTCGCTGCCTTCGCTCGGCATATCCCCGCTATCGAACCATGAAGAAAGACGGCTTAGCCTCCTATCCCTGGAACAAGGCCTAATTGCTGCAACATGCCAAGATTATCGACGATATCCCAGCTCTCTTTAAACTGTCCCTCTTCTATTCGGTGGATAGCCATTCCAGCTACGGTCACAGGCTTGCCTGTTGCTGGAATCCCCATATATTCTCCTTGATGGGTGCCATTAGCCGTCCAACGAACGAAAAGTCTATTGCCATCTACGAGACAATCTTCAACGGTGAAGTGAATGTCAGGGAACCCTGCGCGCACGTCCGACGCGAATTGTTTTTCTGACTCTCGGCCGACAATATCAGACATACCGGTAACGTGGCGAACATAGTCGGGCGCAAATATCTCATCCACAACTGAGAGGTCACCCTGATTGAGCTCTTCCTCGTTATGGCGGTCATGTAATCTGATCATTTCTTCTCGGTTCATCGATCGTTCTCCTTATCTGTGAACTTTAACTGTGGATTTAACGATGGGTGTAGTTTAGCCAAGTGCAGTCCACAAAATGTCCACAAACAAGGATTACGGTAGCTTTCTTAGGAGTTTGCGGGCTTCTTTCAAATCGGCCGAATCAAAACCCTCAGTGAACCAATCGTAGATTTCGGCCAGAAGTTGGCGAGCTTCTAATTGCCTCCCCTGTAATTGCCAAAGCCGACTCAAGCTCATTGCTGCCCTTAGCTCCAGCGATTTCGCTTTTTGCTGCCGGGCAATATCTATAGCCCGCCGAAAATCGTCCTCTATCATATTTTCGGCAGCCCCTTGTAACAACAATAATTCTCCCCGGAGCCGGTACAATTCAGCTTCCCACCAACGCTCTTCATGTTTTTCTACAAAGCCCAATGCTTCATCCAGAGCCATGAGCCCTTTGTCGAACTGACCCTTCTGTCCATATGCTTCGGCCAGTGTGGCGAAAGCATTGGTTAGCCAGAGTTCCGCTCCAGTAGCCCGTAAGTCGTCTATCCCCCGGCGTATTTGAATAATCCCTTCTTCTATTTGGCCACTTTTGGCTTGAGACCATCCTTGCAAGGTAACCACCACTCCTAAAAATAGGGCAAACCCATGCTCGACCGAGAGGGTGATGGCTGTTTCTGCCAATCCTCTAGTTACCTTAACCTCACCCAGCATATGATGGAATACGGCTGCCCAGGTTAGGGCATATGCTTGGCTGCCAAGGTGGGATAACGTTTGCCCATGGGTAAGCGCCTTTCGACTCATTTTTTGGGCCTGATCAGGGTAACCAAGGAGCCACCACAACCATGATCCATAACTCAGAAAAGCCACACCAGGGTCCTGAGCGTAGGTTGTGGCATGAGTATGATGCGAGCGTGGATCATAAATCTCATAACCCTGCTCAAGATGTTTTCGGGCAGCCAAAAATTCTCCACGGAAATAATGGGTTTCATCAAGCAAGCGGTTCGCTTCCATAAGAAGGGCTGAGTTATCAACGCTTTCAGCCAATCTCAAGCACTGTTGAGCCAACTCGAGGGCTGTCTGCAAATCCCCCCGTGTCAAGTTATATCCCCACAATCCATATAAAACTAAGAAGAGCTGGTCGGGATCTCCCACCTTCTCGGAGAGCTTCTGTGCCCGATTGAAGGCGCTGGCGACCTCAGGAGCCCCATAGCCTTTGGCAACTCCTAATGGTGCATAAAGAGCGATTAGCAAATCAAGTTCTTGCCTGTTGAGCTCAGGCGTTTCTGGCAACGATTGGATCAGGTCAATCGCCTCGTCGAAGTAGAAGATTGCTTCCTTGTCTGAAGAGCTACGCATGGCTTGCTCGCCTGCCTTATGCAAGAAATCCACTGCTTTTAACACCAAAGCTGTGTCGGTCGAAGATGTTTTGGCCACAACTTGGCTCCAATGATAAGCTAAGCTCGGATAGTATGATGCTAAGTCTGTCAGATAAAGCCGTTCTAAGCCTTTGGCGGCTCGCTCGTGCAGCAAACGCTGCCGCCAGGGGCGAATCTCCTCATATATCGCTTGCTGGGTCAGATCGTGCTGAAAACGGAATTCTTGCCCATCGGCTATAAGTAGTTGGTGGTTCACCAACTCTTCCAAACTATTTTCCGTTTCGAATTCACTCCGTCCTGAGACCTCAATCACAATATCGAGGGTCAACAATGGGGACAAGACGGCTAAAGTGGCCGCTATCTGCCGGGACAGAGGAGACAGACGGTTTACACGACCTAGAACGACCTCGCGTATGGTTGGTGACAAGGGGAGGACAGTTGATTGATCTGCGAGGCGGTTCGTTTCCAGCAATTCGCGTATCGTTTCTAAAACAAAGAAGGCGTTGCCTCCAGTAGCTGCGTAAATACGAGCTGCTAGGATGGCGGCGGTCTCTTGATTCACCCCAGCTTCCTGGATCAATTCGGCAACGGCCAATTCTGACAAGCCATCCAACCGAACGTTAGTTACATGACCGGCTCGCCTTAACTCTCGTTGCCACTCGACCAAGGACTCAGCCTCATTCGTCCGGTACGTGGCAAAAATACAGAAGCCACTTTCTTCTGAGCGATTTGCCAAATATTGCAACCAGCCCAGTGTGCCTTCATCGGTCCAATGGACATCATCCAGGCAAAGTAATAATGATGAGTATTTGGCTAGACCAGTGAAACATTGAGTTAATGCTTCAAATAACTGAGACTGTGTCTGCAGTGGCGGACCATCGACAGGCGGCGATAAATTAGGGAATTGAGCCCTAAGCTCCGGCAGCAAGCGTGAGATTTCGGTTAACCAGATGGACGGTATACCAATCCAACGTTCTTGCACTGGCAAAGCCAAACGTAAGGCCTGGACTATTGATTGGTATGGCAAGGCCTGGCCGGTAGCGTGGTTGTTACCGGTCAACACCAGCCCAGATTGGCCCGAGGCGAACTCCTGCATTAGACGAGATTTGCCCACTCCCGGCTCACCGGAAATGAAGATAACACCACCTGTACACATTCGTTGATAGGCAGACTCTAATTCTTGCCAGGCTGTATCTCGGCCGATCAGGGGCAGATCCAGGCTGGGAAACACAGTCCAGGTAGGTTTAATTGAGGGATGACGGAAAGTTGCTGGTTTTCCTGGATCTCCGTGCAGGGCAGACTCAAATGAGGCGTGCGTTTCAGGTAGAGGTGATATCCCAAGTTCACGCTCCAGCACTTCCACACAGATTTCATATTGCTTGAGAGCCGCATTACGATTACCTGTAGTTGCATACAGATCGATCAGGTCCCGGTGGATTTCTTCGGCCAAGTCGTCTGTTTCCAGGTATTGTTGAGCATAACGAATCGCAGTTTGATTATCGCCTTCCCTGCGCTTGGCGACGACCAGCCTTGACAGCGTAGACAGGTACAGGCGCTCGAAGAGCTGTTGGTTTTGGCTTTGCCAGTGCTCATAATCAAGATTATTGGAAAGGTTGAACCCGGAAAGAAAGGGCTTTCGGTAGAGAGCAATAGCGCTTGCCCATGAGCCCGCATCGTCGGAATTGCAGAAATCCTTAAAGGCCAGGGCATCACTCCAGGCCAGATCATAATTCAAGCCGATAGAGTCTTTCTGCACTGAAAGCATGTCGATTCTGGGAAGCTGATACCGCAAGTAACTGATCAGGCGAGAGAGGTTTTTACGAGCGGTTACATCATCCGTCTCAGGCCAGAACAAGACCAGCAAGGTATCTTTCGAGATTGGATGCTGGGATGTTGCTAGCTTAAACAGCAGAGCGCGTGCTTGCCTGCGGGGCAAGGTGAAAGATTTATTGTGCCAAGTAATCTGCGGTGGCCCCAACAAACGAAATTCAAGCATGGAAGCATCCTTGATCACTAAATTCCAACCGAAAACCGTGACCGGCAAAAATAGTTACAAAAACTCTCATCTTGGATGGATATGCTCCAAATTCTCAGCCCAGTTCTTCTAGCAAGACGGCCGCTTTCCCCAGGTCGCGGGCGGCATGGCACTCTTCGAAGATGGTCTGGGCCTGGCTGGCGTCCTGATGAGCCAGTTCCTGGTCGCCTTGCTGCTGGTGCATTAACGTCTGTTGGTAAAAGATCCGGCCGAGCTCCAGCCGACTGCCGGTTTCAGTAGCCAACCTTTCGGCTTTCTCAAAGGCCGTGGCGGCAGCTTCAAAGTCTCCTTGCTTCGTCAACAAACGACCTTGGACTCGCAGGGTAACGGCCTCATAATACGGCGCCCCGATCTCCTGAGCTAGTTCCAAACTTTCCCCCAAAATGGCAATGGCCTGTTCGATCTCGCCCAATTCGAGTAAAGATTCAGCCAGGTTTGCCAAGCTGAAATGGTCAATATCCCGATTCTCGGTATGTTCCATGAGCTCCCGCGCCAGCGTGAATTCATCAGCGGCCTTGCGCCAATTTTCCTGTTGCAGATGGACATAGCCTTTTACATGGTGGGCGTAACCTTGCTGGAAAAGCTCGAATTTCCCTTGAGTCGCTTCCATAGCACGGGTAATGAAGTCATTGGCGGCCGTTGCATTACCCATATCGGCGTAAACATTAGCCAGCATACATTGGCAAAGCGTGGTCAGGCGATCCTCGCCAATAGTGATTGTTTTGTCTAAAGCCTGTTCGAGCTCGGTCACGGCCTCTCCCAGGTTGCCCATGCCCCACAATGCATATCCACTGCACCATTGCCCCCAACAAGCTCTTCCTGTGGCACCTATCTTCTCCCCAATCTGCCGATCCTTTTGGGCTGCTTCCCATGACTGATCCCAATAACCCATTGCGGCGAAATCCTCCCCAAGAAACTCATAGCCAATAGCAACAGCTTGTAAATAGTTATGTCTCTCACCCAGCGTGATGGCGGCTTGGGCCCATTCCATGCTTTTTTCATACTGAGCCATGTGTTGATAAGCACCGGCTAACGTTTGCGGATCATCCAGAGGTTCAGCCAGTTGGCGAGCTTTCTCAAGCAGGCTAATGGCTGCACTATATTCGGCACGATAATGTTTGAAGCGCCCCAAGGCAGCCAGTGCCTGAGCAACTTCAAGTGGCTGCTCTACCGGATCCAGTTCCTCCTGAGCTTGCTCAAGAATGGCGACCCCCTGCTCATCGTTGATCGTGTTATATACCAGACCGATCTTTACCCGTAACGCCGCCTGGCTTTCCTTGGCCGTCATCAAGGCGATAGCTGACAGCAATGGTGAACGGACCTTTCACACTGTAGATGTCACCCATCGCCTCGTGAATCGCTGCTTGGGAGGCCCTATCTCCCAGTGACTCGGCGCACTCGCTTGCCTGTCGATAATATTGAAGGGCCTCGTCTCCGGCAAAGACGTCTTGAGCTTTTTCGGCGGCCTGTAGGGCGTACCCCAAACCCTTTTCCAGCATGTTGGCAGCAATCGTATGATAAGCCAGGTCCTCCACCCGCGTGCCAGGATCGCCAGCCCGGCCCTCTTCTAAAGCCTGGACGATATGGCGGTGCAGGCGATTGCGGCGCACGGACAGGATCTCATCGTAAAGTACTTCGCGGATCTTGTCATGGGTAAAAACAAAGGACTCGCCGGCCAATGGTTCGATCAATTGGGCTGATATGGCTTCGTCCAGAGCATCGAGGATCTGGTCTTCATCTTCACCCGAGACGGCTGCCAACAGGATGTAAGGAAAATCCTTGCCGATGACAGCCGCCGTGTGCAGAACGTCGATACAAGATTGACTCAGGTGATTGAGCCGGCGGCCGATTGCCTCTCTGATACTTTGGGGAATGGCTAAATCCTCTAACTCATCCCGTTCCCAATGATCGCCAGCCCAGTAAATCTGGCCTTGATCGACCAGGGCTTTCATCACCTCTTCAATAAAGAAGGGATTCCCTTCCGTCTCGCGATGGATAGCCCCGGCAAATTCGTCGGACACCCGCTCTTGTCCAAACAGTGTGGCGATTAAGGCATTGGTTTCGCTGATGGTGAAACGGGCCAGTTGCAGCCGGTTAGCCAGGCGCTGGCGGTTCCACTGGACCAGGGCATCGGCTAAAGGATGGTGGCGATCGAGCTCAACCTCGCGGTAAGCGGCGACGATCAGCAGACGCGACTGGTGCAACCGGCGCATCAGGTAAGATAACAATGTCAATGTGCCCTGATCGGCCCAATGCAGATCGTCGAGGAATAAGAGCAAACCCTGTTCGCCGGATAGATTATCCAGGAATTGAGCGATGTTATCGAAAAGACGCACCCGCTGCTCTTCAGGCGAGAGGGGTGTGCTGGGTGGTAAAGGCCCAAGTTTGGCCTCGATCTCGGGGGCCAGCCGGGCCAACTCTGGTGCCGTCGACCCCAGCTCGAGGCGTAAAGTCTGGCCATCCCGACCGTGAACCCAATCACGCAAGGCCTCAGCCAGGGGCAGATACGGGGTGGTCGCCTCAAACTCGTAGCAACCGCCGCTGAGAACAGTGGCTCCACCGATCCGGGCCTGGGCGATGATGGCTTGTGCCAGGCGGGTTTTGCCGATGCCGGGCTCACCACTGATCAACAGTAAACCGGCCTGCCCAGAGAGGGCCCGTAACCAGAGCTGGGTCGCTTCGGCCAGTTCTTCTTCCCGGCCTACTAAACGGCCCCGGGCAATGCGATCTAACAGGGAGGCAGCCGGGGCCTCGGCCGTTAGGGCATCATCGGCCAGTGATGATTCGGCGATCTGATCCAGGCGCAGCGAAACCTCAGCCGCCGAAGCCGGCCGGCGAGTGGGATCTTTGTCCAGCAATTGAACGATGAGGGCGTCCAGCACCGGCGTGATATTGGCGTTGCTGGCACTAGGTGGCACCACGGGGGCATGAAGATGGTTCGTCAAAAGCACGGCCGGGTTGTTTCCCTCAAATGGTGGCCGACCGGCCGCTAATTCGTATAACATCACCCCCAGGGCATAAAGATCTGATTGTGGGTTGGCCGGCCGGCCCAAAATTAACTCCGGGGCCAGGTAGGCGATAGTACCTACCAAAGCACCTTCTTGAGTTAAACGGGAACGGCCAATGTCATAGGCCAGGCCAAAGTCGGCCAGTTTTACGCTCTGGCTAGCCGTGATGATCACATTCTCCGGCTTTAGATCGCGATGAATGACGCCTTGCTGGTGGGCGTGATCCAGGGCTGTACAAATATCCTGGACCAATTGCAGGATCTCATCCATCGACAGTTGGTCTAGCTCCCGTAGTGTCTGTCCCAGGACCAGTTCCATGACGATGAACGGCACGCCGTTGGTTTCGCCTGCGTCATAGACGGCCACAATGTTTGGATGGTTCAATTTTGCCACTGAACGGGCCTCAGCTAACAAGCGAGAACGAAATTCGCCATCAGGATCGGTCTTGGAAAGCACTTTCACGGCAACGGGCCGTTCCAAAAGCGTGTCAGTCGCCTGGTAGACGGCTCCCATACCGCCCTGCCCCAACTCAGCCTCCAGATGATAACGATCTTGAAGCAATGCTCCGCTCCTGGGAGCCACTCTCCAAGCTAACCGGCGATCGCGTATCGTTTGGTATAGATCTCGAGTTTCCGGTTCAGGCTCGACATCCAATTCATCTTCCAACAAACGAACGCACTCCTCGTATTGGCGCAAGGCGGCAGCTTGCTGGCCATCGTAGGCATAGAGTCGCATGAGCCAGCGATGGACTTCCTCCCGCAGCGGATCGAGAGTCAGCCAGCGACGGGCATAGTCGATGGCCTGACCAAAGTCGGCTTCTTCGGCGTGCTTTTCGACCAGATCAAACAAAGCTTGAGCCAGCCCGTCACGCAAACCTTCTGCCTGGAAATATTGCCATTCGTCGAATTGGGGGCTGTCGGGCAAGGTGAAACCGGCCAGGAAGTCACCGCGGTAAAGATCGGCCGCCCGGGTGGACTCGCCTGCATCGAGCGCCTCTCGAAAAGCGGCCACGTCCAGCCAGTAACCAGGTTGCATGGCCACGGACTCCCGGGTTGACGCCAGCCATTCTTCAAGCCCGGCCTGTTTTAGAGACCATAACGCCCGCCGCAGATAAGCTCGAGCCTGAGCCTGGTCTTGTTCCGGCCATAGAAGGGTGCCCAGGTGGTCGCGGGAGTGGGTCTCGGCTGACATGACCAGATAGTAGAGCAGAGCCGCCGGCTTGCGCGCTTCCAGACTCACTTCGACACCGCTTAAAAATTGTTGGGGTGAACCCAGCAGGTTCAACCGCAGCTCTGTCACTTCTTCACCTCGTCCATATGGATTTACACCAAGAAGGATAACACATCCTCTACCAAAAAGATGTCAAAGTTGTAACACGGGATTTTATTCCGTTTCTGGCTTGAAAAGCCGGGTTAAAGATGCCTAAACGAACGATAAACGCTCCAGTAAACGAAATCAAAACGGCCGGCGAATAAACTGTGATCATTGAATTAAGACAGTTGCAGTAAACAAGCAGATAAAAGGAGATTCACATGTCCAGCCACGAGATATTCATGAACGTGTACGCCAACGATCGTAGAGCTGCAAGGTTAAGAGAGGCCCAGGCCCACCGCCAGAGCCAGGCCAGCCGCCGGCCAATTCTATTGACAGCCGCCTGGAGTAAGGCAAGCCGCTTTCTATACCAGTCAGTTTGGTCGATATTCGCTTACAGGAAATCAGGAGCTAGCTATCATACAAGTTAGGTTTATTAGGGAAAGCGAAGAGCCACCCGCCATGTAGCATGGTTATGGCAGGTGGCTCTTCCAAAAACCGGGGCCTGATAAGCTCTTTATATGCAGCTAAATATATTTACGCACAAAATTCAAGTTTGGATGAGACAACAAAAAAAGGGGGAAGACAATCAGAAAGGGCTTTTTTGGTTATAAATTGTAGCCCAGAACACGCTCCCCGGTGGGTCCGGGGCTGCCACCAGCCGGCTCGATGGTAATGCCAAAGGCGCCGAAATCCTGGAGTGGTTGTGGGGATTCGATCTGTATTCCACGATAGCCATCGTCATCCACAGAAAAGACGCCACCACTCGTGCGCTGGCCATCCTGGATTAACCACAACTGGTATTGTTGCTCCGGGCTTAGCTGGGGAAGCTTATCTACGATAAGGGTGCCATTCAGGCCATCGGCACTGATATAGATGATGCCGGTCGCCTCAGGCGCAACCTCCGAGCCGGTCAGGCGGATTCGCCGCCAGGCGTCGGGGCTAGGCTCATTCAACTGCTGCCACAGCAACACGTTACTAACCACCAGGGCAATAATGAACAACAAGGCCACCGGCCGCCAACGCGGGCCGGCAAGCAGGTTTTGCATCGCTTCGCTTATCCGCTGCCACCCGCCACCTTCCGGCCGTGATGGCGCTAGGGAGATGGTTTCAGCCGTTTCTGGGAGCGGTGCCGCTTTGATCTGGGCCATCAGCCGTTCTTTCAGTGCCCGCGATGGGGTGGCATCTGGAGCCGCCAGCGGCATCACGTCGACTACCGCCTCGTAGGTGGCCAGCTCCGCCCGGCATATTTCACATCCTGATAGATGCTGACCAACGATCGCTTCTTCATCAGCATCCAGGCTGTTGAGGGCGTAAGCGGGTATTAGCTCGAGAATGTGTTCGTGTTCCGCGTTACGCATTGCTTTTTCCAAGATCTTATCTCTTTTTACTTAAATTATACGTAGCTTTTAGCGAGCTGGACGTCACCCATTCTTCTTATTCATCTTGTAGTAAATCACGCAGCTTTTGCATGCCGGACCTAATTCGGCCCTTCACGGTGCCCAACGGTAAATCTAGGGCTTGGGCAATCTCTGAGTGACTGTAGCCTTTGAAGTAGGCCAAGGCTAACACTTCTTTCTGGGTGTTTGGCAAGATCGCGATGGCCTGGCGTACTCGTTGTTTTTGTAAGGTCATTTGTACAGCCGATTCCGGCGGATCGCTATTGGCCGGGGGTTCAGGCCAGACATCAGCCCACGACACGCTATATTTCATCGGCCGCACATTTTCCTGCCGCAGGACGTCAATGGCTCGATTGCGGGCCAGGCGTGTCAGCCAGGTATAGACCTTTGCTCGTTCAGAGCGATAAGTATGGGCCTTCTCCCAGACCCGGGTAAATACATCCAGCGTGATCTCTTCGGCCTCTTCCTGCCGTCCAACAACGCTTAGCGCCACGCTGAAGATTAGACGGTGATAACGATCATAGAGTTCGCCAAGAGCAGTCTCATTTCTTTGTGCGATCAGATCGATCAGGTCTGTGTCGTCTAACTGAGATAAGGTCACTAGCGTTTTTGGTGTGTCGTTAAGTTCCAGGATTGGGCGCTATCAATTGGTATTGTACAGTGACAGTGAGCTATGAGCCATCGCCAGAGCGTTGGAGACTATGTCAAGTTTAATATTTTGGGAAATTATCATCATAAGACGTCTAATGATTACCCGTATACGTATACACCTTTATGAAAAGCGATCGCCGTATTGTTCTGGCTTATTTGTAACCATTTAGGCCAAAAACTCGTCTAAAGGTAGCGAGGTAACATGCTCAGTGAACAAGAATTGTTAAGTGCGCTGCGCCGCCGTGAGGCAGACGCGTTTACTGTCCTCTTTGAGACCTACTCCGATAAGATTTATCGGCTGTCTGTCGGGCTATTGGAGAATGAAGCTGAGGCAGAGGGTATTGTGCAGGAAACGTTCCTGCGTTTTTTTGAGCGACTCGACCAGTTTGAAGGACGTTCGAAAGTAGGTACCTGGCTATATCGCGTAGCCTACAACGCTTCAATCGACCATTTGCGGCAGCAACAGCCACTCTTGTCAGTGGATTTCGTCGATGATGACGATAGCCTGCCTATGCCGGCCGCGTTTACTGATTGGAGCCAATGGCCGGAAGGCTTGCTGACCGACGCCGAAGTAACGGCTGAATTGGACAAAGCGATAGCCTCATTGCCGGAAAAATACCGGGCCGTCTTCATCTTGCGGGAGATTGAAGGGTTATCTACGCAAGAAACGGCCGAGATCACTGATCTGTCCGTCAGCGCCGTCAAGGTACGCTTGCATCGGGCACGCCTCGACTTGCGAGAGCGTCTGACCGAATCCCTGATGGCTCGTACCAACGAATATGCCAGTTAAATATAATCTAGTTGTACACTCGGCCTAAGATCGAATTTGGTGAACGATTATGAAATGTGAAGAACTCTTACAATACTTATCTGATTATATCGACCAGGAATTGGACGAAGAATTGACGGCCGAAGCCCAAGAACATCTGGCCACTTGCCAAAATTGCCGGGTGGTGTTGGATACAACCCAGCAAACTATCTTTCTGTTCCGCGAGCAAGGCAAGCGCACCATTCCGGCAGCGCGACGACAACGACTATTCAACCAGCTCCAAGATGCGTTTCTTGAGCGGGAAGGGAATTCTTAGAAGTGGTCGGCAAAATTTGTAACCAATCGTGACTTGTTCCGTCTAAAGAGTAAACAGGCGGAAAAGAGGCCGAAATGGAAAAGGCAAGAACGAAAATTCTCAAGTTTGTAGTGGTTTGCTCAATCTGCCTAGGTTTCGTTTCCGGACTGGCATATTTAATTCAATCTCTTAATGGATAAGTGACTCTTAGATGGAGGATAGTCATGACCAAGAATATGGGAACTATTGATCGAATCATTCGTTTTATTTTTGCCGTTGCCGTGGCAGTGCTTTACTTCACCGGCGTGATCTCAGGCACGTTGGCCATCATCCTGGGGATTTTGGCGGTCGTTTTTCTGGTAACCAGTATCGTCGGCTTTTGCCCGCTATATGCGCCATTCAAATTATCAACTGTTAAAAAATCTTAGGTTTGGTCGCATTTCAGCACTTGACCAAATAGTAATAGAAAGAGGCTGGTTCAGAAGCCAGCCTCTCTTCTTGTAAAGCTACTTCTCAAATGCAGATTGATTTAATACCAACGATTCTGCTAACAATTATCGCTATTGCTGGCTTGTCCTTTGTCGTCCTACATTGGCGATATCACCCAAAACAAACACAGTTAGACTCCTTTGGCTCCCTGAAAAAAAGGTTAGGCAGGGGAAAACCGGCTCTCATTCAATTTCACGCCCCTTTTTGAACGGCCTGCCTTGCGGCGGACTCCATCGTGAATGGAATTGAAGCTCAAATGGGTAACATGGTTGAGATCATTCGCCTTGATTTGCTAGGCGCGATCGGCCGGCAAGCGGCCCGCGAGTATGGTGTTTACATCGTTCCGGCTACGCTATTATTTGATGGTAAAGGGGAGCTCATAGACCGGCAGATGGGCATGCCAGAAGCGAAAAAGGTTATAGAGATTATCAAACTGACAGGGATGAGTGATTCATCTCTTTAGTACGGATCCTGCTCAGTCCCGTCTCAGATGACCTTGACTCTAACGGGTGGCCCGACTTAGATCCGGCGGAATCTCAAGCGCCCGGTCCTCATAAAATACGGGGGGCCGGTGCCCGGCCCGGATACTAGCTCGAACAGATATGCCGGGTGGCAAATCTATCTGATGCGGTTGCCAGCTGTGTACAATGCTACCGTTGGTGAGAGCGACCCGGTAAAGGTAGGCAATGCCCTGAAACTGGCGAGAGAGGATCCGGCTATTGGGACTACCGTCAGTAGTTAGGGCCACATGGTTAGGGCGCAGGGCCACTTCCAGTTGCGTCCCCGAGGGTAGAGAGATAGCCAGATCCAACCGGCCAAGGGGCGTTTCGATGCCGTTATCCTTCACCCGGCCAGGGATGAAATCGGTCTGGCCCATAAAGGCAGCCACAAAACGCGTCCAAAACGCGTCCGAGGTCGGAGAAAAACCTCTTCCGGCCTGCCCACCTGCTCGATACGGCCGGAGCGCATGACCGCGATCAAATCGCCAAAAAATAAGGCTTCTTCCTGGTCGTGGGTGACAAATATGGTTGTGGTCCCGCTTTGACGAAGCAACTCCCGGACCTCGACCCGGACCTCGGTGCGCAGAGCCGCATCCAGGTTGGAGAATGGCTCATCTAGAAGAAGGGCGCGGGGGCTAGGGGCCAGGGCCCGGGCCAGGGCTACCCTTTGTTGTTGCCCACCCGAAAGTTCTTGTGGCATTCGATCGCCCAGGCCTTCAAGACCCACAAAGCTGAGCAAATATT
>Ga0111142_1151_pt1 | contig 14253 bp, 19 predicted proteins | sample DeeMarSeWOR28_12_FD_80398 | JGI IMG/M metagenome (GOLD analysis project Ga0111142, IMG submission 80398) | Anaerolineae bacterium SG8_19 | reverse complement strand
ATCTCAATTTTCATCAAAGTCCTCCAGTAAGTGCGGGCGAAAGACAGGTTTCCAGAAGTGTTTTGTCTGACAGTGTATTGCGATCACCTGCACCAACCGCAGTTGAAGGGCTATTGATTGACCGTATAATTTCATTATACCTCCTTCCAAGTGCGGTATCGCGGTAAAATCAAACCAACGCACTTCTAACTATGCATACGAAAATCCTCCTCACAGGTCATCCTGGATGTGGAAAGACTACCCTTATTCGGGAGGTGATCGCCCAGATCCCCGGACCGATTACGGGTTTCTACACCCAAGAAATGCGCTCCGCTGGCCGGCGCGTAGGATTTGATCTTCTGACTTTGGATGGGCGGCAGGGTGTTTTAGCCCATGTTGATATCCGAGGCAGTCACCGGATAGCCAAATATGGTGTAGATATCGCCATCATCGACGAGCTGGCGGTTCCCGCGCTTTACCAGGGGATAGAAGAAGACGGTTTAATAGTCATCGATGAAATTGGCCCAATGGAGATTCTATCCCCCCGTTTCCGTCAGGCAGTACTTGGCGTTTTAGAAAGCCCAGTTCGCGTGTTGGGTACCATTGTCAAGCGAAGTATCCCCTTTACAGACGCCCTCAAAGCCCGGTCAAGCGTCGAACTGATCAATGTCCAACCGGACAACCGAGAACAACTGGTACAGGATTTGATAGCGCGGCTTTCGCCAGGGCGGATTCTTACTTAATGCAATCCTTCTTGCATTTAGTAGATTCAAAAATGAGATGGTGGTTTTCTATTTAGCCAAAGTGGCGAGACGTTAACCCAGCGGTGAAGTACCTTGATGTTGTAACAAACAATGCGATTTTCGACACAATTCATCAAAATTGCGAGAGAGCCAGAAACTACGCCAAATAATTCTGAAACTTACACTCGAGACATCTCAAAAGTATAGGCCGTATGACAGCTGTGCGATAAGGAAAACGCCCCCTTTCTTGCTCATATTAACCCGTTGGGCGTTCTCGGGTCGTACCCCCATAGCCGACAGTAAAGAAATCCATGCAATAAATCAAAATTAAGAAAGCTTCCCCATTCATGGATTTCTATATGGGGATTTTTGCATAACGCCCAACAAAGGCCAATTCAGATAAATCCGGTAAATTTCCTGTGCACTACCTCTGGGGAGTGTGCCAGCCGTCTTGTTTGAGAACCAGACAAACTTGCGTGTTTGCCTTTAAGCTGGACCTCTGGAAAGTTTCTTGGATTGAACCCTATTGGGGGACCTACAAAAACCCCTATCTAGATAATTGAGTCCTGTGCGGATAGTAGATGATATAATTTGATCATCATGGGCCACATGTCCGAGAGCTCGAAGGATCTCCCACCCGCCATCCGCACAAGAAACCTGACGCGACGCTTTGCCGACAATGTCGCCGTTGACCACCTGACGTTTGACGTGTATCCCGGCGAAGTGTTCGGTCTCTTGGGCCATAATGGCGCCGGGAAGACGACCACTATCCGGCTACTTAATGGCGTGTTAGGGGCCTCGACCGGGCAGGCGCAGGTGCTGGGTTTCGACCCGGTCGGCCAGGGCGCCGAACTGCGACGCAAAACCGGCGTGCTGACGGAAAACCCATCGCTGGAGGAAAACCTGACAGCTCGCGAGAACCTGACCATCTACGCCGAGCTGTATAACGTTCCGACCGCTAAGGTTGCCGGGCGTGTTTCGGCCTTACTGGAGCGCTTCGATCTGACCGATCGGGCAGACGATAAGGTTGGCGGCTACTCTAAAGGTATGAAGCAGCGGATGGCGCTGGCCCGGGCTTTGGTCCACCGGCCGGCTTTACTTTACCTCGACGAACCAACTGCCGGGCTCGACCCGGTGGCCGCTCTCGAAGTGCGGGAGCTGATCGTGCAGCTTAGCCAGAAGGAGGGCCGGACAGTCATCTTATGTACCCACAATCTGGTGGAAGCGCAACGCCTGTGCGACCGGGTGATGGTTCTCGAACACGGTAAGATGCTGGCCTTGGGCACGCCATCGGAGCTGGGCGCGAAGCTGGTCGGGCGGCAGGCCGTCGAGATAGAGGTCTCGGCCGAGACATTGACACTCGCTCTGAATGCGTTCAAGACCATACCTGGTTTGGCTGATGTCCAGGTTGATGGCGACCGGATTAAACTGCCGGAGATAGAGCGCCAGGGTATTCCGGAGGTAATCGCCCAACTGGCGGCGGTCGGCGTGCACATCTTTTCGGTGACGACTGAGGAACCATCGCTGGAGGATATCTATTTTGCGCTGCATGAGAAGGCGGAACCATCCGAGGACGCGTCTGGGGTGGCGGCCGAGGAGGCGGAATAATGAATTGGCGGGCGATCCGGGCTTTGATGCGCAAGGATTTGCTGACCGTCCGTCGCAGTCCGGCCGTGATGTTGCCGCTGATCATCCTGCCGGTTATTTTGATCGTCGTCTTACCGGCCGGCCTGGGTCTGGCAGCCCGCCTGCTGCCGGAGGCGATTGCCAACGAAACGTCCGACCTACAACAGTTACTGGAATCGTTGCCGCCATCTGTACAGGAGCAAATGGTTGGTCTAAGCGGCGGCGATTCGGTGATGATCGCCATGTTGGTATACCTGTTCGTCCCAATGTACCTTATTGTGCCCATGATGGTCTCGGCGGTGATCGCCGCCGACAGTTTCGTTGGCGAGCGCGAGCGCAAAACGCTGGAGGCTTTGTTGCATACGCCGCTGACGGATACGGAGTTGCTGCTAGCCAAAATGCTCTCCTCGTGGACGGCGGCGCTGGCGGTAACGTTGGTCACCTTCATTCTTTATAGCCTGGTGGTCAACCTTGTCGGCTGGCAGGCCATGGGCGGTCCCTTCTTTCCCAATCTGACCTGGCTACTGCTGGTGTTCTGGGTGGCGCCGGCCGTGGCCGGTCTTGGCCTGGCCGTGACGGTGCTTATTTCCAGTCGGGTCAAAACTTTTCAGGAAGCATCCCAGCTCGGCGGAATCGTGGTTTTGCCCATCGTGATTCTAATGGTCGCCCAACTGGCTGGTATCGTCTTTTTGGGTCCGGCCATCACCTTGGTGCTGGGCGCAGTCATTTGGGTGATCGATACGGGGCTCCTGTGGTTCGGCGTCAAGACCTTTCGCCGGGAAGAGTTGCTGGCCCGCCAATGAAACCGTAGAACTACTCAAAGCCGCTGCCGGTGGGCCACTGGCGGTAGGGTCCCGTAGGGCTGATTTCCCCGTTCACATCAATTTCCTGGGATCGGGTAGATGGGGCCTGGAAAATGTGGTTAACCTGAGCCAGATACCGCCCAGAGGCGCCACCGTCTTCGTGGACATGATACCCTGGCAGGAGGGCTCGGGCGGGCCTTGCCGGGTGCTGGCGTTAACCTAGCAACCGCCTCCTTACGGGACAACCGGGATCTTTTCCCAACCGCTGGACTCTGGTAGCAGGTGCCAGACGTTGCCATCGGCCGCGCGAAGATAGGTGTGGTTGTATTTAACCATGGTTGTTGACTGGAGAATTGTCTCGTAGCCTGTTTCTGGTTCGAGCGCCCAGCCTAGCCGGTCGCGAATCGTCGGCTCGGCACACCAGAGGGTGCCAAAGCCGCGAACAGGGTGAAACATGCCGGCCGGCGGCGGACCGAGGTCGCAGATAGCGCCGCCATCCCATTCGTCTACATGATTGCTGACCTTGGGATAATTGCCGTCGGCAAATAGGACGATGATGCGATCTTGCGTGCCAACCCAGATCATGAAGCCACCTTCAAATGGTTGCTCGGACGCCGGAGAGTAAGTGGGTGCGGTGGGACAGCCGTCAGGCGGCGGGTAAAAAAACCAGGTTTCAGGGCAGATGACGTTGATAACCGCGCCGGCCGCCACGTGATTGCCGGTCACCGTGTCGTATGCATCAAGCATGAAATAGATTGGATTGCGCTCCCAATCGGGAACCGTATAGTTATGCGTGCCGATAAGAGGTAGATTCTTCCACCACTCGGCCGGCCGGTAATCCCAGAAGCGGGTTAACACAACCTGGTCGGCGTCTTCAACCTCCCAGGAAAGCGTCACCGTCTGGCCGGGGTCGGCCGCGCTGGGTTCAACCTGAAAGTTAACAATTCGCGGTTCAGGTCCTTTGGCAACGAGCGGCAGGCGGCAACCGTGGCGGCCGCCATCAACGGTACAAGCAATAACAGAAGAAGTAAAAAACGGCTCCGGTTCATAATCGCTCCTCGTTAGTGCATAGTCGTCCGGTTGTGTTTGTAGTTCCCCGCTTACTTACAGTATATTCCCCTCCGTGATACGCTGCATTAAAGGAGAGTGAGATCTCTCAGGCAAAGATAACGCTCAGAAAGGCTTTTTATTACTGTCAAGATATACCGCCTAGCTGCAAAACCCTAATTCTCATAAACCAGGAGATTATATTATGGCAAACAATCTATCGACTCAAGTGGTTCAGGTTACTCATTATAATCTGGTTCAATCCCGCGACGCATATATAGCAGCAATTCAAGCACTGGCTAAACGAACTGAAGCGGAAGGACACGCCGGGGTGTTAGAGTATAGATTTTTTGCAAACACGAATACCGAAGCTGCAGGAGCGGTAATCACCTATGTGGATGCGAGTGCCTGGCTGGCCCATCATCAGATCGCTTATCAGTGGGAAGAGATGTCACAGCTTCAGTCTACGGTGCAATTACAGAGTCTCGCTTTATTTGGTCCGCTTAACGAGGGGATTGAAGCCTGGTTATCAAAGGCAGGGTTGTCATACACACACTATGACCTACTGGCTGCTGGGTTTGTTCGATCTTAGTTGGACCGGTGTTTATATTTGTTTCCTCGAGATCTGAGAGTTAAGAATCTCTGTTAGGTAATCAAAGTCAAGAATCATATTAACTCCACGGTTTTCTTTATGGTCTGACTCTGATCCCGTGGACATCAAGATTGGGTGGTAAACCTAAACGAAAGAGGTACCGCTGACAAGAAGAAAAACCGCAAATAAATTCAAGTCGAAGCAGTAAGATCGGCAGAAGAGATTAACGCATCACCATTTGACGTGGACCGAAAGATCCGGCCGGGAAGATGTCGCTTACGCTCACCCCGGCCAGGGCGATGGTGAGGTTGGGGTTGTGGACGGCCATTGCGAGCCTGGCATCTGCCCTGTTAATGATTCTACTACTCAGACTTTAGACCGCAGCCGGAGGACGATGTCGATGGCGACTGAGGTTGCAGAATCACCAAGTGTGCCCGAGCGCGAGGATCGCTACCCGCCGTATCCAGCCAGCGTGGTGGATCGATTCTTGGGGTGGGTCGATAGTCTGCCTGTTCCTGCCTGGTTCTTCTATCTTCTGCTTCTGGCAGTGCAGATCATCATCTTCAACGGCCTAGCATGGATCGACGGCTCACCTGCAGATCAAGATCGGTTGGCGCATCTGCTGCAGCATCTGTTCTACCGTGCTGCCCAAAACTAAGCGCCTCACTGACCGGAGGCCAAAGCCACCCATGATGAGCAAGTGGATATCTTCTGACAACACTGTCTCCAATATGGCATCCCCTATAGGCCCACTCTTTAGGATAAAGTTTGCCCCAGATACACCATTCTGCTCGATATAGGTGCGCGCCCTGTTAAGTGCATTAACATCAGTGTTGTTGGTCTCAACGGTCAGTACGCTCAGCGCGGCGCCCCATCGGGCCGCGAAATAAGTAGCCACAAACAGAGCCTCACTAGCCTTGGGACTGCCATCATAGGCCAGTAACATACGATCCAGCTTAAACGGCGCCGCGTTGGGTAAGGTTAGGATGGGGCGCGGGCAGCGCTGAATCAATTGATTCCAACCCGGCCGTAAGCGGGCCAATGGCTGTGACTGCGGTGGATGGGTCAAGTTGATCACCACCAAATCGGCCCAGGCTGCCCGTTCGACGATCCTTTCGAAGAGAATGCCAACTTCAACGGCAAACTCGCCAACCAATCCCGCCGCCTGGCAACGCCGTTCAAACTCGGTGCAGATATATTGCACAGCCGGACTATTGACTTGCGATCTGTCCTTGACCACGTGCAGACCAAAAATACGATCTTTGTCCCACGAGGCCATCTTGATGACTGTGTCCAACACTTTCCAATCATCCTCAATGCCTTCCAGCAGCACGAGGATGTCGGCGAAGAGGTGATTCTCGCGGTGCAAGGCCAATTGCTGCTCGCGCCACTGGCCGATCGGCGGGCCCTCATCCAGCTCCGGGGCTACGACGTCGATTAATCGTTTAACCAGGGGCGGCCGCCGGATCTGATCGCTGGCCAGTTGGGTCATGGCCGTTTCCGTATCAACTTGCCAGCCCAGGGCCTCTTCCAGCTCGGCACGCTGCTCGGAGAGCAACACGTAGATGTCTGTTTCCGTTCGTTCGGGGAACTCGCGCAAAAGGCCCATTTCGCGGATGATGAGGACAACCGGCATATAAACATTATCATGCCAGGCAACAACGGCTTCCTGCCATAAATCATCTTGATACGGGCGGGAACCATTGCCTGATAAGAGATGGTATTCTGTTTCGATTTGGTCAAGGAGTACGGAGTAATGCCCGGGAAAGGTCATTAACAGATCAGCTTCAGGACGCAATTCGCTCAGGCCAGTCAATTGCAAAAATTTGGCGTAGCGAACTTTACAAAGTACTTCGTCCGGGTCGTCATCGGCCCCCAACGGCAACTGTGTCTTTACCTCAGTCACATAGGCCGTAATGGTCTCCGAGCCGAGTTGCCGGGCCACGGACACACGATGATTGCCATCCTTGACAAAATAGGTGTCGCCTATCTGGTAGACTTCGATTGGCGGATAGCCGGTCATATCGATGGTCGCCGCTTTTATTTGCGCCCAACGTTCTTCGTCGCTGTCACGCTTGGGCATGAAATCGCGCGTGAAATCCTTATACCGGCCGACGCTGCCTACGATCTTATCCAGCGGGATTTCTTGGATGCCGCACTCAACTTCCTCCCCGGTGGTGCGCAGCTGCCGGCGCACTTCGTCGAAACAAAGCAAATCAGCCGATTTGCCCGTTATCCGGGCCAGGATTTGCTGGATAGCTGCCTCTCTCCGCGCCCGTCGAAAATCACGAAGGGCTATCTGATAGCTGTACCGGTCTGTCATTGCCATATCACCCTCGATGTAGGTATTTTAGCGCATTTTTCTGAGGATGATTAGGGGATCATTGTGCCAGCTTTGGTCAGACGAGTAGCCCAGAAAACGCAAAAAGGGCATGGTCGTCTGGAACAACGGACATTGACGGCTATACCGGATGAGGCCGGATTCATTGACTGGCCTGGGCTCCAACAAGTCTTCAAACTGGAAAGAAAAGTCACCTATCTGACCAAAGGAGTTGTGACCGCAGAGACCGTCTATAGCATTACCAGCCTGTCGTCAGAACGTGGAACTGCCAGCCGATTGCTGGAATGGACACAGAATTACTGGGGCATTGAAAACGGCTTGCATTATCGTCGTGACGTCACCTTACTCGAGGATGCCATCCGCATCTCAAATGTCGATCAGGCAGAGGCCATGGCTGTCCTGAATAACTTCATTGTTGGCTTGACGAATAAGTTGGGTTTCTCCAACCTGGCATCAGCTCAGCGTGCGTTTGAGGCTACGCTGACCTTCGCTTTGTCTAGCTATGGCTGACTTTGGAAAAGCCCTTAACGAGTCCCCTTATTGATTGGCGGGCCAGCTTTTTGAGATTATCATAGTCAGCCATCGTAGAACTTATACTCGTGATCAACGTCATGCTGAACTCACGACATCTTTTACTTGACGAAGATACAGTGAAGTCCTTTTAATGAATACTAGGCTTATTACTAATTGTTTGGCGCTAATTCCTGCCCTAGTATTGTAATTGAGGGAGAAGGTCGGCGTGGTTCGCTGGGTCATCATAGTTACAGCATCCGCTCTTGTCATTGTCTTTACGGCTTGTACTGGTATGGGAATAGAAACTCATCCAGTTAGCAGTGTGCCTACTGAAACTAAGATGGCCGAACTGCCATCCGATCCTCCGGCTAGACTTTCCGGTACCCAGACCATAAGCGCACAAAACCCCCAGTTTACTGGGAATAATACGTTTACTGAAGTCGATAACAACGGCGACGGTCTCTTTGAGGCACTTCTGGTTAATGTTGAAGTGCAATCTTCAGCCCCTGGCGAGTATTCGATGTTCTGCAAAAGGGCGGCGCTGACATTGCTAACCGCCCTGCGTTTGAGTCCATGATGTTCACCACTGCCACCTTCGCCAATGGTTCGGCCACGCACAAAATAGACATCGCCTTCTCCGGCGAACAGATCTTTCGTTCTAGCCAGGATGGTCCCTATGACCTTGTCCTGTTTGGCGTCGGTCCTAGTAATGAGTCTGCTCAGGCAACTTTCTCTACGCCCGCCATTGTTCATACAAAATACGGCGAAGTCCCGGCCGTTCTGACTGCAGCCACCAACAGCGCCGTCGATGTCGATAACGACGGCGACTTCGACTTCGTCAATGTGGCGGTTAACATTAATGTGCGCGTAGCCGAAAATTTCAGACTATGCCTCCATCGTCGGAGCTGGCGGCGTCTTCGACCTGGGATCAGGTACGCACACGGTGGACCTCCAATTTCCTGGCTCGGCGCTACGTCAGTCTGGAGAGGACGGGCCCTATGACGGCACTGTCAACCTGATCGATGCCACTGGCCATACCCTGCAAAGTATCACTTTCGTGACTCAAGCTTATGAATCGGATACCTTCGGCGCGCAGTTCGATAGTGACGGCAATTTCAATAACTAGGGAATCGACACGGGAGGGTTTACGTAGATACCAGGCGGGCTGCATCTGAGGATGCGCCCTTCTCGATCGCTATTAATGTGCCGTTTCTAAATAGTCTATCTATTAGGTGCCTGAAACGCTGCTGCAGACGAAGCCGTATATCCCACCGTTACGGCCGAACCTGGCGCCCCGGCCGGAGCTGATCGAACGGCTCAATCAGGGTCGGCAGCGCGGACATAAGCTCATGCGCATTTCTCAAATGAGTCGAATATGATTACAAAAAGGTTGGAATTATTTCCAGACACGAGCCAGATCGAAGAAACGCCGACCGGCCGGTTTCTGACCATCGGAGGATGCGACTTGTCCGCCCTGGCCGATCGTTACGGTACCCCCCTTTATTTGTACGACCGGCCGACCCTGGACGGCACGGTCAAGGCTTACCGGGACGCCCTGGCTAAACATTATCCGGGTCCGTCGGGTATCACCTACGCCGGTAAGGCATTTCTTTGTGTAGCGCTGGCCCGGTGGACCCAGGACCATGACCTGTGGATTGACTGCACCGGGGTGGGAGAGCTGAAGATAGCCGCTGCTGCGGGGGTGCCCAAGGATAATATTTTGGTCCATGGTGTTAATAAGAGTCCGGACGACCTGGCAGCCGCCATTTCCCAGGCCGGCACCATCGTCGTAGATAATTTGACCGAACTCGAGCGATTGGTTCAACTGTTCGAGCAGAAAAAAACCTTTTTTCCAAGTTTATGGCTGCGTTTCCGGCCGGGAATGGCTGTCGACACCCATCCCCATACCCAGACTGGCCAGGACGAAAGTAAGTTTGGCATGGACGGAGATGAGGTTCTGCGTGCTGTCCACCTTTGCCGGAAACATCATCTGCCGCTTAATGGGCTTCACTTCCACCAGGGTTCACACTTTCACGACCCGGCACCCCTGGGTATAGCCCTGGAGAAGGTGCTAGATCTTATGATTGCCGCCAGGGTGGAGACGGAGTGGACCATTTGCCCCGGTGGCGGATGGGGGCTGGCCTATCACGAAGACGATTTGCCTCAACCGGAGATTGAGACTTACGTGGCCAGCGTGGCCGCCAGCCTGGTGTCGGCCTGTCGTCGACGGGGATTGTCCGTGCCGCCCCTGCAACTCGAACCTGGCCGGAGCCTTGTCGCCAGGGCCGGCGTCGCCCTCTATAGGGTGGGGACGGTCAAACAGACAGGACAACGACGCTGGCTGCTGCTAGATGGGGGCATGGCCGACAATCCCAGATTCGCCCTGTACGGTGCCCGCTATTCGGCCTTGCCGGTCCGGGAGCCCGGTCGTGCGCCAATAGGACCGGCCTATTTAGCCGGTCCTTACTGCGAAAGCGGCGACCTTCTAATCGAAAATCTTCCGCTGCCCCAGGTTCAGGAGGGGGAGCTTTTAACCACCCCCGCCGCTGGGGCATATCAGTTGAGCATGGCCAGCAATTACAATGGCGCTTGCCGCCCGGCCGTGCTCTGGTTGGAAGATGGCCAGGCTCATCTGATCCAGGCCCGGGAGACGCCGGAGGATCTACTACGCCGGGATAGGGGATTAAATCGGGTAAAGGATCAGGGAAGCACACCAACGGCGACACGGCCGGCGAGGAAGCTATCGCCCGGGGTCAGATTCGCCAAGTATCAGGCCCTGGGCAATGATTACGTTGTTCTGAACCCGGCCGACGTGGCCGGCCGGTTGACGCCTTACCAGATCCGGCAGATATGCGACCGTCACTATGGCCTGGGGTCCGACGGGATTCTATTAGGTCCCTTGCAAGACGCCGCCAGTGATTTTGGCCTGCGCTTATTTAATCCCGATGGCAGCGAGTTCGAGAAGAGCGGCAATGGTTTGCGTATCTTCTCCCGCTATCTCTGGGATGAGGGATTGGTCCAGGAATCTCCCTTCACCATTGGCACGTTGGGCGGCGAAGTGATCGCCCAGGTCCATCAGGACGGTGGGCAGGTAACCATAGAGATGGGCGTCGTCAGCTTTGATAGCAAAAAAATACCAGTCGGCGGGCCAGCCAGAGAAGTGATAAATGAAGCGATCTCGATTGGTGGACAGATACTTCGCTTTTGTGCAGCCACCATCGGTAACCCCCACTGTGTGGTTCTCCGCGACGCGATTTCTCCCCATGACGCCCAGTGCTGGGGGCCTATCATCGAAACAGATGCTCGCTTCCCTCAAGGGACCAACGTTCAGTTCATGCGTGTGCTGGATCGGTCCAACATCCAGATCGAGATCTGGGAACGCGGGGTAGGTTATACGCTAGCTTCAGGTAGCAGCAGCTGTGCCGCGGCCGCCACCGCCTATCGTTTGGGCCTTTGCGACAGCCGTATCACCGTTCACATGCCCGGTGGAGAGATCGCCATCGCCATTGCCGAGGATTTTGCGGTTACGATGACAGGCCCAGTCGCCAGGATATGCGCGGGGGAATTCGCGGCCGAATTTGCCAGGTAATCGGCTTTCTACTGAAGGAGGTGTTTTATCGATATGAGTCCAACCCGTCTGTCAAGGTCAGAATCAGCGATCCGCGTTGTCCTTGAGTTCAACGAGGCCTTCAACCGCCATGATATCGCAGGGATGATGCGGCTTATGAGCGACGATTGTGTTTTCGAAAACACTGAACCAGCCCCCGACGGTGCTGTGTACTCGGGGAAGGAAGTCGTAACTCAGTTTTGGCAGGACTTCTTCCGCGAGTCGCCCCATGCCCACATCGAGATCGAGGAGATTTTTGGCTTTGGTATGCGGTGCGTTATGCGTTGGAGATACGATTGGGTAGATGTAGCAGGAAAAAAGGGACATGTCCGCGGAGTCGATATATTCCGAGTGAAGGACGATTTCATCTGCGAAAAGCTGTCCTATGTCAAGGGATAGTGTGGAAGTAAATAATGGAAATGACTCTCAAATGGATTTCACTCACCCGGCCGTGGATGACGGTTCCGGTGCACAGGCAAGGGAATCTCTTTTGTACTCTGCTTTACTGCGAAGCTGGAAATCTAATGGCATAATTATCGTATCGCGGGTCAAATGGACCCTTTACAGGCGGTCATCCCGGCCGTCCCTGCGATTCCTAGGAAAACGATCTTCATGGCTGATTTAACCTATGATGTCCAACAAAAGGCGACCAATGATGCATATGAGGCCGCCCTGCGCAAAGGGCGCTGGCGGTCTGTGAAGAGTTGGGCCTTGCGCCGTTGCAACGATTTGTTGCCCACCAGACGCTTGTTGTCACGGTTAGAAAACCAGACGCCGCAGCACGTAGGCGTAGCAATGATTCCTATCGATCGCGTCGTCGGCAGCGCCGGTCGCAGCCTTGATTTTGATCTCTCCTTTGCCCCCCGCAACCAAGCCACTAGGGAGCGCTGGCAACGCGTTGCCAAGGCCATCCAGGACGGCATCCACTTGGCGCCAATCCGCGTCTTGAGGGTAGGCGACGCCTATTTCGTCGAAGATGGCAATCATCGGGTGTCCGTTAGCTCGATGGCCGGCCGCGACGCCATCCTGGCCGATGTCTACGAACTGCCAACCGACGAATTAGAGCCGGACCAATCGTGCTCCCGCCTGGGCTACAAGGTCTGACCCGGTGACCGCTGACGCACAGAACCGCTACGCCAGAAGAAGAACCGTAAAGAAATTCAAGTCGAAGCAGTAAGACCAGCAGAAGAGATTAACGTATCACCGTTTGAAGTGGACCGGAAGATCCAGCCGGGAAGATGTCGCTTACGCTCACGCAAGTTAGGGCGATGGTGAGGTTGGGGTTGTGGAGGGCGGCTCGACATGAATGGGAAGAAGAACTATTGTCACCTGGCCGGGTGTATCGCTATCTGGCACACAGAGTACCTAAATTATCGACCTCTTGGCTTGTGAATAATTTCTTAATGTTGACATTAGACATCTTTTCCTCTAATCTTACCGTATTCCCCTTTGGTGTTTTCCCCCAAACTTGGAATCTTATTATATTAACTTTAAGGAGTTTTTGATGAGCGTTGAACAAGTTGCTCGTGATTTCGTAACGATGATGAATGATGCAGAAGAGATGAAAGGACGCGTTACCGCGGATGCCGTCGCAAGCGGTGGTGTGCTGCCACAGGCCATCCCAGCGATGGAAGCCCTCAAGATGATGAGTGGACTAACGGATGCTATTCCCGACCTCAAATATGATGTTCAGCAGGTCACAGTGAACGGCAATCAGGCTACGGTGAAAGCGCAGTGGGGTGGCACACAGTCCGGTCCGTTGAGTCTGCCAATGCCAGGGATGCCGACTATCCCGCCGACTGGGAAAAAGGTATCAGTGAAGGATACCTACGTTATCACTGTGCAAGGCGACAAAGTCTCTCATGTGCACGTCGAGTCGCCTGCCGACGGTGGCATTCCGGCGGCGCTGGCGCAACTAGGCGTCAAAACGCCGGACATGTAGTCCCGTTCTGATGGGCAGGTCGCGCGACCTGCGTTGGTCCAACCGCAGCGCCAGGGCAACCAGGCATTTGTGATCCTGTCGAGCATGTAGGGAATGTGACCGCCATGTGTGGTCACGCCTGGCGCGGGCGAAGCCGACCCGGGCGGGCGTGACGTACTTGCTCGCTGTGCTGCTCGACACTCCGCAGCTTTGCGCAATCGCCCGATGGCTCGGCCCGATTTCAAACTTCAAGCGTAGGATTTCCTCGATTTTTTGCGTGGATAGACTCGTTGGGATATCTCTTCCTCCTCAGTCTTGTTCCTGATAAGGATGCCCGATTTGTTCGAGTTTATCCAGCTATCTCCCCCCTTCTTTCCGGGTTGCTCGATCGGCATCAACGGAATCGGTGATCGGCATGGCAGGCTTTCGCGTCCCAGCCCGCACAATCCCCGCACGATATTCGACATCGATCTATTGAGGTTGCGCAGCTCATTGGTGGAAGAATAGTTGATAGTCATGGATAGGAGTAAAGCATGGAATTAGGAGCGTTTTCTATCAGCCTGATGAGAAGTTAGGTTTCGAAGTATTCGGCGGAGACGCCTCGCAGAATTGGCTGATCATGAAGAACGGCGATCACACGATTGGCCTCTTTCAAGGGATGTTCGAAAAGAATATAATGACCTTTAATCCTGGCTGGGATAGCAACGCCGCCGAACTCGAGAGTTTCACAGACGTACGCGATCTTCAGCGCCAGCTGAAGGAACAAGGGGTGGAGTTGATTAGTGAGGCGGACGAGAACACCACGGGCCCAGCCAGTTTCATGACACTGGACCCCGATGGAAATCCGATCCTCGTGGATCAGCATGTCTGATCTGCAGCACAAGTTTGCCAAACGGCCGGGGAGTACTCTGCCCATGTGGAGAACCGGGACCTAGGGCTACCGTACGGGTATCTGTTTAACACTCCGTTTTTTAATTTACATAACTCGCATCATACTACAGAAAAATGTGGTCGAAAAGGTCCAGCGCATCACTCGCGCTGCTCATATTATGGTAGAGCCGTTGCACTGCCTTGTTGATGC
>Ga0111142_1120_pt1 | contig 14275 bp, 13 predicted proteins | sample DeeMarSeWOR28_12_FD_80398 | JGI IMG/M metagenome (GOLD analysis project Ga0111142, IMG submission 80398) | Anaerolineae bacterium SG8_19 | reverse complement strand
GATCTCGGCCGGAATTCAGGCATATGTTAACATCGGGATATTTGAACCGGCCGTGGTCAATCTGTTATTAGTCGGCGGAGTTGGGGCTGTGCCAGCCTTGGTCGATCGGCGTGCCGAATTTCGAGAAAGCCTGGTTAACGCCTGGCAACGACCTCTGGATCAGGCGCTGGATAAAGGTCAAATACTCCCCCAAAATACCCGTCGCTCAGCCGAAGCTTTGGCCGGCGCCATCGACGAGGTGATCCTGAATTTGTTAGAGCAACCCGATGCCAAGAATCAGTCGGCCGCAGCTGTAAATGACCTTACCCAATTCGCTTTACGGGCTATTGCCTACACTGGCACCTGATAGCCGTTCGCTCTACAATTACGTTTGATCATAATGGAGGATTTACAATGGATCTATTTCTGTCAATCGCCGGGCTCGTCATCCTTCTAATCGTCGTGTTTATAATCGCCAGGTTCGTGTTAAAGCTCGCCGGAACAGTGATTGGCTGCGTGATGACAGCGCTGGTGGCTTTGGGCATCCTGGTTATCCTCTGGATTTTTGTCTTTTGAGAGTAGAATTCGACTAATCTCACGATTGTCGTCAATTCCCCATTCGAAAGTTCGAGCCGGTGAATATATGATCATCCTCTCGTTTACCGGCTTAAAACTTATTCGCCCCGCACCATCGCTATTGCGATCTCATTGTGGCGACGAATGAGTGGTTCCACCTCTACCGTGGTCAAAAGGCCATCTTCGACGATGATCTGACCGTTAATAACAGACAGGTCTACGGTTCGTGGTTGACATAAGACAATAGCAGCAACTGGATCGTGCAAAGCCCCAGTATAGGCGATTTGATTAAGATCATATGCGATGAAATCTGCGCTCATACCTGGGGCGAGATGGCCGATGTCATCCCGTCCAAGAACGGCCGCCCCTCCACGGGTTCCCAGTTCCAGGGCTTGCCGAGCCGACATCGTCGAAGCATCGCCGGCAAATCCACCGCGACCACCGGGTTCCTCGCTTAAGTACCGGTCAGGGGCAACCCTCTGTAGCAACATGGATTGGCGCGCCTCAACTAAAAGATGACCTCCATCGTTGGAAGCGGAGCCGTCGACACCCAACCCGACCCGCACCCCGTGATTCCGCCAGGCGACAACAGGCGCGATGCCACTGGCAAGACGCATATTGCTGCTCGGACAATGAGCGACACCTGTGCCTGTCCGGCCAAAAAGACTTATCTCAGGCTGGCTCATATGAACGCAATGGGCGTGCCAGACGTCGTCTCCTGTCCAACCCAAAGATTCGACGTAGGCCACAGGTCGGTGACCGAAAGTCTCCAGGCAAAATTCCTCTTCTTCAATGGTTTCAGCCAGGTGAGTGTGCAAACGAACCCCATAAGCACGTGCCATCTTTGCCGATTCACGCATTAAGTCAGGCGTGACAGAAAAGGGAGAACATGGGGCCAGGATGATGCGCAACATGGCGTATCGTTCAGGATCGTGAAAATTTTCGATCAGCCTTCGGCTATCTTCCAGAATATAAGCCTCATCTTCGGTGACTCGATCTGGTGGCAAACCACCCTGGCTCTCTCCCAAGGACATCGAACCGCGGGCAGCATGGAACCGCACGCCAATATCCCCAGCGGCCCGGATCTGGCTGTCCAGAGTACAATCGTTGGGGAATACATACAGATGATCGCTGCTGGTCGTACAGCCCGATAGGGCTAATTCGGCCAGGCCTGTGAGGGTGCTAATGTAAACGGCTTCGTCTGTCAGATTGGCCCAAATCGGATAGAGGGTTTTCAGCCAGGTGAAGAGGTCTGCATCTTGAGCCAAAACCCTGGTCAAGCTTTGATACAGGTGATGGTGGGTATTCACCAAACCGGGCAAGATCACGTGATCGCTTAGGTCAAGGGTCCGGTCAGCTTCAGACGGCAGCGCGGCCGTATGCCCCACTTGTTCGATCACGTTATCCCTGATAAATAGACCTCCGCCAGCTATTTCGCGCCGTTCATCATCCATTGTCGCCACAACAGTCGCATTTTTAATAAGCAAAGTAGCCATTTCTATCACAACCTTCTTTTTTGCTTTTTCTTAAGATTCAATAAGTAACCGGCAACCCACCCCAACAATAGTAAAGCAAAATCCCAAAAACAAAAATCTGTTTGGCGATCGCCGCTTGGCAAAGCCGTCTCCAGTGGTATAATCCGCCGGGCGGGGAAGTGTCGGAATTGGCAGACGAGCATGACTTAGGATCATGTGCCGCAAGGCGTGCGGGTTCAAGTCCCGCCTTCCCCATAGGACGGGCGTTGCTCAGGCAACGCTTTTTCGTTGCTTAGAGCACCCCAAAAAGTAACAATTTATTTTAACGAGGATATGCTGTGACGCTAACGATACATACTGAGGAAGATTCAGAACGCCAATTGAAAGTAACGGTTGAAGTTCCCGAGAATCAAGTGCAAGCTCAAATGAGGCGCACTGCGCGTGATTTAGCCCGGCAAGTAAACATTCCCGGCTTTCGCAAGGGAAAAGTTCCCTATAATATTTTGGTGCAGCGGGTTGGCGAGGAAGCGCTACGGGCGGACGCGGTCGAGGAAATGCTCGAATCCGTCTTTGTAGAAGCACTTGAGGAGATCGAAGAGAGCCCTTACCGTCAGCCGTCAATAGACGATATCGAAATGAAACCTTTGGTTTTGAAGATCACCATTCCCCTGGAACCAATCGTGAAACTGGGAGACTACCGCGCCATACGACGTGAAATCCAACCGGTCGAAGTAACAGACGAAGCCTTGGAAGAAGCATTAGATCGTGTCCGAAGTCAACACGAGATTTTGGAACCAGTAGATCGGCCGGCTGAAATCGGGGATTTGATAACCGTGAGCGGTGAGGGCAAGATTGACGAAGAAGACGGGGAAGTCATCTGGCATGAACATGAGACAGATCTTGTTCTGAACCCTGAAAAGCTCTTTCCCAGTTTACGCTTTGTAGAGAATCTGGTTGGCATGTCGGCCGGCGAAACAAAGGAGTTCATCTTTACATTCCCTGAAGATTACGACGACGAAGAGTTGGCGGGTCGTAATGCTTCCTTCGAGGTATCAGTAGAACGGGTTCAGAGTCGGGAACTCCCTGAAATTACAGACGAGATGGCCCAAGAAGAGGGCGAATACGAGACGGTAGAAGAATTGCGTGAAGGCCTAAAGAAGGATCTATATGAACAGTCAGAACGCCAGGCAAAATCTGACCTGCTTGATGATGTAGTCAACGAAATGATGTCTGAGGCAGAGATTAATTACCCACCGGCCCTCGTAGAGGCGGAATTAGACGATACTTTGGCTAATTTTAAAGAACAGGTGACTCGTTCGGGCTGGCAATGGGATGATTATATAAAGCTTCAATCCCACACCGAGGAATCACTGCGCGACGAGTGGCGGGAAGATGCCATCGAACGGGTACGACGAGGCCTGGTATTACGGCAATTCGTCGAAGAAGAAAAGCTGTCGGTTTCATCTTCGGAGATCGACTCGGCCGTCGACAAGCGCCTGGGCCGGTTTGGCGAGAATGAGGAATTACATGACCAGCTACGCAGCTTTTTTACCCAGGGCCAGGGTCTGGACATGATGACTAACGAGATTCTTATGGACAAAGTCCAGGAACGGGTAGAAGATATCGTTACTGGAAATGCGCCAGACCTGGAAGCTCTTGAAGCAGCCGAAGAGGTTGACGACGAGGTTGCCGTCGAGACTTATGAAGAAGAGGAATAAACCAGCAATGCTGAGGCAAAATGGCATTGCCCAATCTAGCAATTGACACACCTTTTTCCAAGGAGATAAATGATGAATATACCTACATCGCTAATACCAATGGTCATTGAGACCAGTGGCCGGGGCGAGCGAGCATATGACATATATTCACTCCTACTAAGAGAGCGGATCATTATGTTGGGAACCCCGATAAACGATCAGATCGCCAACTTGATGGTAGCCCAGCTACTGTACCTGGCTCGCGAAGATCCAACAAAACCAATACGACTTTATATCAACTGTCCTGGTGGCCAAGTTTATTCGGGCATGGCAATCTACGATACGATACAGCAGGTCGAATGCCCTGTTTCCACAGTAGCTGTTGGATTTACCGCCAGTTTTGGCACCGTATTGCTGACGGCCGGGACTAAGGGCATGCGTTATGCCCTACCCAATGCTACCGTTCACATGCACCAACCACTTGGCGGCGCGCAAGGTCAGGCGTCAGATATCGCCATCCAGGCGAATGAGATCTTACGCCTACGTCAGTCGGTGAACGAAATATTGAGTTTCCACACTGGCCAATCTATGGAGAAGATCGAAGAAGACACCGATCGCGATGTCTTTATGACCGCCGAAGAAGCCAAAGAATATGGGCTGGTGGACGAAGTGCTAATTACTTCGAAGAACGGGGACGAAGAGTAGGTTGAAAACTTTTTGATATCGATCTCTGAATGGGATCCAATTAGACAGGTCAATTCTGCTGATTTTCAAAACAACCAGTAGTTCAGAGCCCAGCGAGCTGGGCTCTATTTTTTTATCTGCTTTGGGCGAGAGGTTTCCTTGGGAGACGTTCTCAGGCTTCAAACAGGCATTGTCACGGGTTTAAATCATTACCGTTGGAAGCCGCCCATCACATGATGAATTTGCCGCCCCTATATGGATTGTCTATAATCCGTTCCACCTAGAGAGGGAGGCAGTGTCTGTGAAACGTCTTTCACCTATGACCGACTGCGTCTTAGGCCAGAATAGAAGGGGGTGGCTATGATTCATACCGGGCAAAGGCTGCGGAACCGTCAAACCGCAGGCTATATGCTGCTGATTATCGCTCTCCTGCTCATTTTCCTTTACAGTGCTGCAACAGTCATGGCCGGCAATCGTAAGAAATCCGCTGTTTTGCAGGGACCACCTACCATTCGTTTTAGCCGAACTGATTATGAGGTCACGGAAGGAAATCGGGCGACGATAACGGTCGAGATTAACCCTTCACCCACGGTAACGGCTACAGTTCGTTATGAGACGCTCAACGGGACCGCACAAGCCGGCACCGATTATGTTCCTGCCTCGGGTGTACTGGACTTTTCGCCTGGAGATACGTCGAGATCTTTTCAGGTACAAACTCGTTCGAGGAGCACGTTCGTAGGGGACAGAACAGTCATCCTACGCTTGAGTGACCCAACCAATGCTGATCTCGATCCTGCTAGAGATGCGTCCGTATTAACCATATTGGAAGATCAGGTACCCACCGGAACCCCTAGAACGCCAACACCCGTCTTCGTGGATAAATATGAGCCAAACAATACCCTGGAAACTGCCTTTCCCACATCGGTTGGCGCCCCTGAACTTTGCGAAATTACATTATGGCCTTCTGGAGACATTGATTGGTTCCGGTTCACCGTTAAAGATGACGATGCTTATGAGGCCCTAACCTTGGACCTTTCTCCAGGGCTGGACACAGTTCTGACGGTTTATGATAACCAGGGAAAGGTTGTCGACACCAATGATGATTTTGAGTTTGGTAGCCTTGCCTCAAAAGTTGAGTTCACGGCCAAAGCAAGCGGGACTTACTACGCCCAGATCGTCAACAAAGATGGTAGTGATACGGCTAACAAGACTTACTGTTTCGAGGTGAACCAGGTTCAAGGAACGGCCACACCAACTCCCTTGCCAACCACCACCCGCGTGCCTGGGGCTGATATTTGTGAATATAACGGCGATTTCGACTCTGCCTGCCTGATAGGTGCTGGCGATACATTCGACATGAACTTCGTGCCGATTTGGGGTGAAGGTCCGGATAATGATTTTTATCGCATTTGGGTAAAACCCGGGCTATTTTACAATTGCGAAACATTTAACCTATCCAGCGTGAACGATACTAACATGATCTTGTACGATCAGAACCAGAACGGGATCGGCGGCAACGACGATAGGGCGGTAGGCGACTTTAGTAGTCAAGTGAGTTTCTTCGCCAGTTATACGGGCTGGCTCTATATTCTAGTCGGACCAGTCGCACCACCGGAATATGCTTTATCATTTTTGTTCACCTATAGCTTAAGATGTACGGAGACAATCACCACACCCACGGCGACGCCCGCGCCAACCCGGCCGCCTTCCTCATTTGTCCCCAAGCCAGCTACGACAACACCCTCTCCTTCTCCTTTGGAAGAGACGCCAGTTTTTACGACTACTTCCGTAGTCGCAACTCCGACGGCAACTCCTAACGTTCAGGTCCAGCCCTTGCCGACAAACACACCCATGGCAGCGGCCGGCCGTGAGATCAGTTTTGAGCTCACTGTTTACTACGATTCAAATCTGAATTTCACGCCTGAATTGACAGAGGGAGTTGAAGATGTCGGGGTTGCTATCTATGACAACATGACCAATGAGTTATTGGCCTTTGGTTATACCAATGAAGCAGGTACCATTCGTTTCAGCTCATTGACCGTCACTGGCATGATCCGGATTTCCATACCATTTCTACAGTTCAACCAGATCGCGACTGGTGATTCTAACGTCTTCATACGAGTTTCCCCCTTCTTGCGGTAAGGATTGAATCCGTAGTCTTATTCTAGGAGTGGCTTGGTGGCCGACACCCCTGACGATGTAAAAGTTGAAGCGCCAAATCCAGGTAATTCAAGTGACTCCGAATCACGCCTGCAATCACTCCTCTCCGAAAGAGGCCCGTTGATTATTGCCATTGGAGCAACGGTTGCCAGCCTGGTTTTGATTTGTTTATTTGCCGTTCTCTTGATTCGAAATCAGGACTCGGTAGAGGCTACACCTACCCCAGTTCCCGATAGTGATGTAGAGGTCGATACAGATACCTTCCCATACGAGGCCATCAGCGAATCGGGATCGATAACCTTAACGCTGGAAACGCCGATCTTTCTCGACGTTGCCGGTTCGCAATTTTCGGTGCAGGCCGAAGTGTTACCAGCCGAAGGGGCCTGGACGCCACCAACGGTAAATGAGGCCTCTGTCGCCTGGGTCTATGGTAGCGTCATTAACTACGTCTTTGGGCTAGATGATACTAGTGAGAATCAATCCTTACTCGAACAGCTTGTTGTCGGCGATGAAATCATATTGACCACTCGTAGTGGAAACAGCTCAACCTTCATCGTGAGCAGTCGAAACGAGGTTGCTAGCGATAATAGAGAGATTTTCACCCAACGGTCGCCGGGCGTCACTCTGGTTCTTATTGAGGAAAACCCACAGGATTCCAGATTAGTGGTCCAGGGTCGATTCGTTTTGTCTGATTCCCAGGATGAAGTTCAGGCCGGCCGGGTGGTCGAGATGGGAGAGACGGCACAATTAGAGAGCCTGCAGATCACGGTAACCGGTGTCAGCACACAATATGATAGACCAGAAGTGCCAGCGGGTTTCGCCGTGTTCCATATCGATTACCAGGTCCAAAATGTGGGTACGACATCAGTAGAAACTAATTCTTTGACGACAGTATTAGCTGATGATGTGGGTAATCTATATGCCCTCAATCCGGTTGCCAGCCAATTAGGCAATAATCCCCCGCTCAGCGGTTCAGTCGCGCCAGGCCAGACTGTGGTTGCTACAGCCGGTTTTCAGATCCCGGCCGGACTTAGCAGCCCAGTCTTACGCTGGCAGGTCTCAATCGTGGGCACCAATAGCTCAATTCAGATCAATATCCCTTTCCAGGATGCGGCCACCGCTAACCAACAAGTAAACATCCAGCTTTCCGAGGTGTCCATCCCTCCCGATGGCAGCAGCGTTTTAATCATTGGGCAAATCACCAATCTTGGTAACCAGCCTGTCATCGTGGACGTTAGCGATATATCGTTAACTAGCTCGTCAGGGACGATACACCAGATATTATCAACGAATCCGGCATTCCCCTGGTCCGTTCCCCCTGGTCAAACTTTGCTCTATGCCGTTACTTTTCAACGGCCGCTCACCAGCGATGCGATCTTTTCGATTCTAAACCAATCCTTCCAAATTACCGGCTTGCGTTAAGAACTGGACCCCGAAACAAATCACACCAAAAAGCTCGGCAGCGAGATACAGTTGTTATCTAATGAAAGGTATAAGTTGTTGTGATATGGTTTCGGCTAATTTGTCTATTCTTTGGTGCCCTTCAGAAACAGAGCTTCAAAAAAAGAAATTTCCCGGGCACCACGGCTGGTGAGGTACAGTATCAAGCCAACAGTGATGATGAAAACCCCTAGGAGAAAACCACCTAGCTGGAGGGGGCCGACGAAGGGGCGGGCAAAGGCAGGTTGCACGTGTGTGCCAATTCCGATCAGATCTGCCCATCCAGCCGTGTAAGCAAAAACCAGCCCAGTGGCACCCAGGCGAATACCAATATCAGCCTGGAGCGATCGCGGGGCATCACGCGGCCGCAGCGTGTGAATGCGCAGGAAGCCGGCAACGGTTAGGCAGGTAAGGCCGACGAGTAACTGGAGCATCTGCACCATGCCAAAGCCAGGCGTGAGATCCAGCCCCAGCAACTCCGCTCCGAGAGCGAGGGCGCTGGCTGCCAACCCAATCACAAAGAGGATGATGCTGAAGACTCCCTCTATCTGAGTAACAACATCCCTGTTCATCGTCCTGCAAACTCCTATACGAGAACTACTATTGTCAATGCTCTCAGATCATGCAAAAAACGCCGCTAACTAAAACGGCGTCTTCTCTCCTTCAGTCGGGGCAGCGGGATTTGAACCCACGACCTCTTCAACCCCATTGAAGCGCGCTACCAAACTGCGCCATGCCCCGAGTTATTTGGCATTGTAGCACTGAGCAAAATCAGGCGCAAATCGCCCTCTAAACAACACGTTTGGTCCTGACAATGTTCAAGTAATATATTGCTCAAGGTATGTGGCCATGAGCGCTAACAATCCCAGCGTGAAATCGTAGCCCACGTGCACGAAGATGGCAATAGTTGTATTGTAATACCGGCGAACAAGTCCCAATACAATAGCTAGAAACACAATAAACAACATGATCGGGGTATAGCCATACTGAACGTGGACCAGGGCAAAAAGCACGGCTGTAAAACCCAGGCCAAGCACCGGTTGGAGCGCACCTCTAAATAATAGTTCTTCGCCGATCCCGGCTGCCAGAGCCAAAATCAGCCATTTCCAAACGTTGTCTACTTCCGCCAGCAGCAGGCGATTAATGTTCTCCAATAATTGAGCCTGCTCCGGGTTTAAAAAAGCCCAGGCTGCGCCAGCTATGGTCTGTAAAACGACGAGCAGGCCAATCCACCCGATTCCGGCCAAAAGATGTATTGGACGCGGCTTTTCCAAGCCTAAACGTACAGCCAACTGCAGGCCGTGTCGCCGAACCAGGAAGCCAACAAGCCTACGATAGCAAATAGGATCTCGGAAAGTACAAAAAGGGTAATAGACGCCGGAACAGCCGAGTCAGCTAAGCTGCCAAGACCTCCCTGGCTCAATGTTAACGCACTTTGTCCGACCAGATACCCAGCCATGACTAAGGCCAAGGTGTGGACAGGTGAGTGAGGGTCAAGCGGCATCAAACGGGCTAAGAGGTAGCGCCCTTGGGGCAAAGTGACCAATATCCCCCAAGCGGCCGTCAGAATCAGTGTCAGACCTATAGAGGGTAAGTAGGTGGTATCCAAATCCAGCTCGCCAAATACTTGGGTTAGAATACCGTCCGTCACAACCAAAAAGAACAAACCTATAAGAAATATAGGCAAATTTGATAAGAAGAGAAACCAATTGAAGGCTAATTGTTCAGTTCGACGGCCTCGAACGACCAGTACATTGGCCAATAAAATGATGCCGATAATGCCTAAGCTGAATATAAGTATTTCCACGATCACAATTCCATTTAACTTCCAAGTATAAACTATCGATGGCTATAAGCTAGACCACCTGGATTGGTGAACATAGTTCATTAGTCTTGCTGACACTCTATGACAAGCATACAATCCAACCCATGGGTGAAGATAGGCTTGAACGTCTGCGCCGGTTGGGCATCGTCAAAAGTGCCCGTGATCTGAACCCGGCCCCTTCACAGCGGGAAATAAGCAACAGGGTTTCGGTATCAGGACCGAGGCCAGATACGACTGTGGGTAATATGGATAACCAACCTCTGGAAATCCTTTTACCTGGAGGTCGAACGATAGAAACCGAATATGGTTCTTGCTTTGTCCTCGACCATGTATACCCCTTTTCCTATGAACACGGCGACTTTAAACTAGCCGGACCGCAGAGTCTGCCCACGACTGTGGCAGCAACGATTTTCCAAGACAATCGTTTAGCAGATTACAATTTCGAAGATTTCCTTTTTCTGGATACGGAGACGACAGGTTTGTATGGGGCCGGGACCATTGCCTTTATGGTCGGGGCAGCCTTCTTTGAAAGTGACCATGCCGGCCGTCAAGTCTTCGTCGTCCGACAGTATTTCCTACGAGACCATGGTGACGAGTCGGCCATGCTGCATTTGCTCTCAGAGTTGTTGGCAGAACGACCGGCACTTGTCACCTTCAACGGACGGTCATTCGATCTACCCTTACTCGAGACTCGTTTCATGATGAATCGCCTAGATGGTGCAGTTGGTAATTTGCTTGAACGGCCCCATATCGATCTGCTGCCACCAGCGCGCCGCTTATGGAGACGCCGTATTGGCTCCTGTTCGCTAAATTCACTTGAGCAGAATCTCCTTGGGCTTCAACGCAGCCGCGAGGATGTCCCTGGCTGGGCGATACCGGGTCTATACATGGACTATCTGCGCACTGGTGATGCCCGTGATTTACTCCGGGTTTTTTACCATAACCGGATTGACATGTTGTCGATGGTTACACTTACCCAGAGAATCGTTCATCAATTTTCCAGCCCACAACCATTGGATCAGCCGCTGGACCTTCTTAGCTTAGCCCGCTGGCAACTCGCGCTGGGACTTAAGACCGAAGCGGAACAAAACCTTAGGCTGGTGGTCGATCAAGATCTTCCACTGGAACACTATCATTCTGCCTTGCAAGAGCTAGCCTTGCTCCTTAAACGGGATGACCGACGCGAAGAGGCTGTGCTTTTCTGGAAACAATTTGCCGTATCTTCGCTGGACGACGTCACCGCCCACGTCGAACTGGCTAAACATTATGAGTGGCATGATCAAGATCTCGCGGTTGCCACTCATTGGACTGAGCAAGCATTGGCCCTGGCAGAAACAGTCCAGACATTCAAGGCTAAAATCCGACGAGAAGAGCTCCAAAATCGTCTCGCCCGGCTCAAACGGAAAATCGCCAACAGTTATGAGGAGTAAGCTTGCAACGGCTGAAAAACCTTCTAATGCCTGGACTACTGGTCGGTTTATTGACTGGATGCCAAATATGGCTGACTGCGCCTCTGCCAACAGTGATGCCGAAGGCTGAGTTTCCCGAAATTCCGGTTGTCCCCGTTTTTACCGAAGAGCCCATGCCGGCCACTTTTACTCCCGACGTCTTGACAGCTCCAGCAGTCGCCGCTTTCTTCACTCAGGTACCGACTAAAACGCCAACACCTACTTTCACACCTTATCCTACTCACACACCAACCCCTTCGACAACGCCAATCATCCATTCCGGCATTTTCCCTATTCCAGTCGAAGCTCCATATTTTGCTACACCCCCAACTTCGACTGATTGCAATGGCCAAGGCACCGTACTAAACAGCCGTTTTCCCAGCAAAGTGGCTGGCCGTACACGACCGTATCACATCTATTTGCCGCCTTGCTACGGTCAAGATGGCCGAGTATATCCCGTTATCTATCTGATCCACGGCTCGATCCAGACAGATAGCCATTGGTTAGAGCTAGGACTAGCCCGTTATGCTGACGAAGGAATTGCCAGCGGACGTTACCCCCCATTTATCGCCATCATGCCTTATAGTGGCTTGATGGGAAACGTTACATCTGGTGGCTGGAAGAGCATCGAAGGGATCACCGTCGATTACCTTTTGCCTTATATTGACGACAACTATTGCGCGTGGTCCGAAGGAGCCGGCCGCTCCATTGGCGGGATTTCTCGAGGCGGATATTGGGCCTTAGAGATCGCTTTCAGCCATCCAGAACTATTTAGTGCCGTGTCTGGGCACAGCAGCCACTTACGTTTCCAAACCGATCCCGCCGAATACAATCCACTAGCCACATACGCCACCGCCGACTTATCAAATATGCGTATCTGGCTCGATCGGGGAGAGAAGGATTTTTTGCGACCGGGTCAAAACCAGTTACATCAAAGCCTGGACGAGGCTGGAATAGCGCATGAGTATCACATCAATGAAGGAGGGCATAGCGACTTTTATTGGGCCGAACACTTGCCTGAATATCTGGATTGGCACCTGGCTCTTTGGCCAAAAGATCGGGAATCATATCCTCCCTGCAATTGAAGGATCAATTATGGTAGAATCTCTCTCCACCAGAATCGCGTGAGGCACTAAGAAATGGCCATGGAAACAAACCGGCAGACAGAAGTACTGGCGGTCATTAACCGGAAAGGGGGCGTTGGTAAGACAACCACCGCTGTTAATCTGGCTCATGGCTTGTCCCGCAAGCTTATTCGGCGAGTGAAAGCGGAAGATTTGGATCGGGTACCCAATACCAGCCAGTTATACCAGTATAAGGGACATTATTATTACATCTACGGGCACGTGCTATTGATCGATTTTGACGCCCAGGGTTTATGCGCCCGCTCATTGGGTATCGATAGCGGCGAAGCCGATCTGGGAGAGGTTTTATTAGGGACCCAGCATCCAAGCCAAGCCGTCATCACAGCCGATAAGGCAGCCACCGGTCACCCACGACCGAACTTGTGGCTGCTACCGGCATCAGATAATCTGGAAAGGGCCAAAGAGGTCTTACAGAGCCGGTCGATTGTTTATTTCATCGACGGATACAATAGTAAGGAACAATGGCTCTTGAATTTTTTAACCCGGCGACTATCATTGGTACGAGAGCGATTTTCGTATATCATTCTTGACTGTGCCCCTGGTCTTGATCCCTTTGCTCATGCCGTTCACCGCTTTGCCAGGGCGGCCATCGTCCCAGTAAAGCCCGATTTCCTGAGCATGTCTGGTACCCGGCAAGATACCGATCATGTCAGGGATTTGCAGTTGCGTGGTGTTGACATAAATATTCACACGATTGTGCCTACATTCTTTGTGAGCCAGCAGCGGATGGATCGGGAAATGGTGGCTGAGCTGAAAAAAAAGCATGGCGATCTGGTCAGCGAACCCATCCCGCGTAGCCAGATAGTTGCCGAGGCGCCTGCTTACGAGTTAACAGTGTTCGAAATTGATCCCGGCTACAGCAACCCGGCAACAGTTGCGTACCAGAAGTTGGTAGACAGAGTGCATTATGGCCAGAAAATTAAAGGCTAAAGATAAGGACGCTGATCCATTGGAAAGCGTGGCCGAATTTGATCCGGATACGATCGAGGAGACCGACGTTCCAAATGCTCAAGTGGCTAGTGAACCGATTTCGCCTCTTGGTCCTCCCGCACCGGTAACGGATCCGGGGTTGAGCTCCATCGAATTGCTGCTGAAAGAAGCGAACCGGCGCATTGAACAACTTCAAGCCGACTTGACGACCGAGCGTGAGCAAAGACAAGAGCTGGAACGGAAATATTTTCAGACAGAAGCGCTGGCAGCTCAAGCCGAAAAGGCCTTAACTGGATTGGAACAAGAAAAACAAAAGCGTCAGGAGTTGGAACGCAAAATAGCCGTCATGGAGACGGAGATGAAGCATGCCCAGTCGAAAGCGGAAACCATGGAAAAAGAACGCGAAGCGCGTCTGGAATTAGAGCGACAGATCAATTCCGTTAAATTTAAGGCCGAACAATTGCCTGAAGTGGCCGAAGAGCTGGCCGAAGAGCGAAAAGCACGGGTGACTTTGGAGCGTGAGAAGGCATCGTTGGAAATCGAGGTGCAACACGCCCGAAAGCTCGATCAGTTGCTGACCGAAGAAAGGCAGGCCCGGGCCAACGCCCAAATGCGAGCCTCGTCGGCCGAGTCCAGGTTAGCCCAACTTGAAGGGGAGTTAGCCGCCGCCAAATCAAAGCGGTCATTCTGGAACCGCGGCTAGATTAAGTACACTCTAGCCAATGACCACCACCAGCACATTTGTGCCAAAATCATTCATCCAGATCATACCGTTCTCGTCGACATAGACGGCATAAGGCATCGGCCAAGGGCCGGGCAGAAGCCATTCACGCCATTCGCCTGTAGCCGGACTTAGAGTGGCTAATCGTCCGGCGTTCCATTCGCTGACCCATATCCGATCGCTTGAATCAGACCA
>Ga0111142_1075_pt1 | contig 14294 bp, 15 predicted proteins | sample DeeMarSeWOR28_12_FD_80398 | JGI IMG/M metagenome (GOLD analysis project Ga0111142, IMG submission 80398) | Anaerolineae bacterium SG8_19 | reverse complement strand
CGGACGGCGGCTAAGACCCCTCGCAGTGCGAGTTGAACCGGTTTATAGCCGTCGTTTTTGTTTTTACAGGATTCACGTCAAATCTACCCTTTTTATCAGGAACCGATTGAAATGTTGCATACAATTGAAAAAGCCGATCTACTTTCTCCGTATTTTCCGAGCTCTTCACCAACGAGCCTGGAAGCCCAAGTCGGCAACACACCTCTCCTCCACCTTCAACGCATAGCAATAATGGCCGGGTTGCCGGCAACTGTTCAATTGTTTGCCAAAGCCGAATGGTTTAATCCCAGTGGATCGATTAAAGATCGACCGGCGTTGAATATCATCCGTACGGCCGAGTGGCAGAATAAGTTGCGACCAGGTATGACCTTGCTCGATTCCACATCAGGTAACATGGGCATCGCTTACGCCATGTTGGGTGCTGCACGGGGCATTCGGGTGAAGCTTGCCTTGCCAGAAAATGCCAGCCCGGAACGAATCGCGATTCTAAAGGCATATGGCGCAGAACTGATATTTACAGATCCGTTAGAAGGATCAGACGGGGCTATCGTCGAAGCCCGGCAAATAGCCGAAACTGCTTCAGATGAATATTTTTACGCTGATCAATACAACAACCCGGCCAATTGGCAGGCACACTATTTTACGACAGCTAACGAAATTTGGGAGCAGACTGGCGGGCGTATCACCCATTTTATAGCCGGCATGGGGACGAGTGGCACTTTCGTGGGCGCTACCCGGCGCTTGAAAGAGCTGAATCCTTATGTAAAATCAATTTCGATGCAGCCGGACAGCGCTTTTAATGGCCTTGAGGGTTTGAAGCATATGCCTACAGCCATTCGACCAGGCATTTACGATCCATATCTTGCCGATCGTGAGGTAACAGTTAGAACGGAAGCCGCTTATGAGATGGCTCGCGAGTTAGCCCGAACAGAAGGATTATTCGTGGGTACGTCGGCCGCAGCTGCTGTATCGGTAGCAATAGATGTTGCCCGAGACTTGGAAGAAGGTATCGTCGTGACCATTTTGCCTGACAATGGATTTAAATACTTGAGTGAGAAGTATTGGAAGGAATAAAAGCTCATGTGTGAAACGTGATATGTGACCAATCCATCGATTTTGTTTCACGCATCAAATAAGACGATATGCTCAAACTTACCCTACAACTTCATGATCAGATTAACAATTACGCTATCTCCTCTTACCCTTTCGAAGGTTGTGGAATCCTTTTGGGCCGCGTAGAAAATGGGAAAAATATCGTGACGTCCATCTTTCCGGTGCCGAATCGGTGGGAGGTCGAGGAAGAGCGGCGAGTCCGTTTTTTGATCAGTGATAAAGACATGTTGCGGGCCGAGTTAGCAGCTGCCGAGCAGGATGTAGATGTCATCGGCATATTTCATAGCCACCCTGACCATCCACCAATTGCTTCACCTCGAGATCTGGCGTGGGCGGCCTGGCCCGGTTATTCCTATTTGATTACAGAAGTGTGGGAATGTCGTCCAGGCATCAGCCGATCATGGCAGCTACTTGAAGATCGTTCGGGCTTTGTTGAGGAGGAAGTGGAGATCGAATAATGAGATCGATGTCGGAAGGTGATATTCCTCTTCAAAAAAACCTTCGATTAAAAAAGAAAAACGAGTTGCATAAAGCGACTCCATAACCATCCTGTAAATCTTGTGAACCACATTTTTTTTAGGAGAATAACTTAATGCCAACATTTCGAATTCCAACACCACTCCGGCCCTATTCCGGGGGCAATAGCCAGGTTCAGGTGTCTGGTGACACTGTCGGTGATGCCTTGGATGACTTAACTGGTAGGTACCCTGAATTGCGCCAGCATTTGTACGATGGCCATCAATTGCGAAATTTTGTCAATATTTACCTGAATCAAGAAGACATTCGTTATGGTGAAGGTGTTGCGACAACAGTTGAAGAAGATGATACGTTAATGATCGTCCCATCAATCGCTGGCGGATAATGGCGATTGGGGATGTTGATGGGTGACTATCACCCGGCCGGGTATCTGGGTTCGCCCATTATACCCAGGAAAGCCCACCATCGAACTCCCGGTTTCCCTTGCATAGGAGAGTTTTTAGATGAATAACCAACAGATAGTGCGCAAAGTGGATCGATCGGCCTTGCGAGCCAACCAGGCTTTTATCATCACTTTTCTCATTTTGGCTTTTTTACTTAATAGCTGGCTATTGGTTGCCTTTGTCTGCCTGGTCATGTTGCTGGGTACGGCTGTGCCCAAGTTGTCACTATTTAAACAAGTCTACCGGCGCCTTTTATTGCCAAACGGTCTAGTGAAAGCAGACGTGATCCCGGACAATCCCGAACCCCATCGCTTTGCTCAAGGGTTTGGCGGGGTTGTGTTGGTTTTGGCGGTCATTGCCCTTTTATTGGGCCAGGCCATTGTCGGTTGGGTATTGGTTTGGTTGGTTGTGATTTTAGCTGGGCTGAATCTGTTTTTAGGTTTTTGTGCTGGCTGCTTCATTTACTATCAGCTCAACCGCCTCGACGTGCCAGGCTTTGAACATAACCCCATTCGGTAAGGGATGGTTTTTATCGAATGTTTGAACGTTTGCTTCTGACGATGATCGTGGCTTTATTAGGAATGGTCGCATTCACAACCATTCGCTATTGGCACATGCGGCGGGCCAGTAAAGCAACTGCCACGAACTTGACACCTGTCGATCGGCCGACTTTGCTATATTTTCGCAGTGACAGTTGCGCCCCATGCGTGACCCAGGCCCATTATCTGCAAGCACTGGAAGGTAGGTACGGCAGCTGGGTAACCATCCACAAGGTTGACGCCGACCTTGAACCAGAGTTGGCGTCCCGGTACGGGATTTTCACATTGCCAACCACTCTTATCGTCGATCGAAGTGGAGAAGTGCGCCATATAAATTATGGTTTGACGGCTACCAAGAAGTTAGCCCAACAGTTGGAGAAAGTTAAATGATAAGTACAGAATTGATTGCCCCATCCGCGGTGGAACTATCTAACGAGGAGATCAGGCGATATAGCCGGCATCTGATCATGCCAGAAGTGGGTATGGCTGGCCAGAAGAAACTCAAGGCGGCCAGTGTGCTCTTGATCGGCGCCGGTGGGCTGGGGTCCCCCTTAGCCATGTACCTGGCAGCGGCCGGTATTGGACGTATTGGCCTGGTCGACTATGATGTGGTTTCCTATTCTAACCTGCAGCGCCAGGTGATTCACGGGACGAGTAGCGTCGGCCAGCCGAAATTGGAAAGTGCCAAAGCACGCATCAACGACATTAACCCCTTTGTTCAGGTGGACACCTACGAGATTCCTTTAACTTCAGATAACGCCCTGGAAATCTTCGAACCGTATGATGTAGTCATCGACGGCACCGATAATTTTCCAACGCGCTATCTGACCAATGACGCCTGCGTATTGCTAGGCAAACCGAATGTTTATGGGAGTATCTTCCGATTTGAAGGGCAGGCCTCTGTCTTTTATGCTGAGGAGGGTCCCTGCTACCGCTGTCTATTCCCTGAGCCGCCACCACCTGGCCTGGTGCCCAGTTGTGCCGAAGGTGGTGTTCTGGGTGTCTTGCCGGGAACTATCGGGGCGATTCAGGCGACCGAAGCCATCAAACTCATCCTGGGCTCTGGCACAACCTTGATTGGCCGGTTACTGTTATATGACGCGTTAAATTTGGAATTTGACGAAGTTCGCCTCCGCAAAAACCCTGAATGCCCGGTTTGTGGTGAAAATCCGACTGTCACCGAACTGATTGATTATGAGCAGTTTTGTGGCATGCCGGCCCATGACCAAAGCCTTTATACGGCCGGGGTGAATGGCGAGGTATTGGCTAGTGTACCCCAGATGAGCCCGTCTGAATTGCATTCTCGCCTGGACCAGGGTGAGCAGCTCTTCATCCTGGATGTGCGTGAACCCCACGAGTGGGCTATTTCCAACCTTAGCCATCTGGGTGCGGTTTTGATACCAAAAGGCCAGGTGCTTGAACGCATGGGCGAGCTTGATACCGCCCAGGAAATGGTGGTGCAATGCCGGACCGGCGGCCGTAGCGCTGAGATAGTGCATTTGCTAAAACAACATGGTTTCAAGAAGTTGCATAATCTGGACGGGGGAATCAATCGCTGGGCCCAGGAAGTCGATCCCAGTATTCCTATTTATTGAGGCAATCAGGGCCATATGAATGGTCTGATATATCTCCTCTTCCCACCTTAAAAGCAGGGCCACGACGATCCCAGTCGTGGCCCTGCCAAATTTAGGTCCTCTACATTCTATGATTAAGGCAACACTTCGACCTTTCGTCCATGGCTCTTGATGATTACATGTTTTTTAGCAAGCCAACCCGATCGTTGAATGCCTCGATCAACTCGTCCATCTGGTCAGTTTGGGGTTGAATGCTGGTCCAATAATCAGGATCGTACCATTGGGCCTGGATCTCTTCATAAGTTTTGCCTTGTTGTTCAACCCAGGTGTAGTATTTCAGGTTATGAACCCGCTTGCGGTCATAATAGCCCAGCTCCTGCATGTGGTCGATGGTAGTACCCATCAAAAAGCGGTGATAGACGCTGGTTGCATCCAGCTCGGTGAATGGCCCTTCTTCTTCCCTCAATTCCAGGATCCGGCTCTGGTACATTTCCATCGAGTCGGTGGCGATGGTTAGGACTATATCCTCCGGTCCCAATTCGTAATACTTGGCGAACTTCACCGAAGAGAGCATATTGGCCACGCTAGATATTCCCAATAAAGGAAGCTTTTCCACAAAGTCAGGTGAAACACCCTGGGATACCAGGTATTCTTGCCCAATTGGTTCGTTGAATAACCTGATCAAGCCCATCGTCGCCGCATCGTCAATGGCCATCACCATGTCCGTATTCTTGACATTGTGGATCCAGGGCACGTGTTTGTCGCCAATGCCCTCGATGCGATGGGCTCCGAAACCATTATTCAACAAAGTTGGGCATTGCAAGGCTTCGCTGGCAGCGATCTTGCTGGTGGGAAATTGTTGTTTCATATAATCTCCGCAGCCAATAGTGCCGGCCGAACCAGTAGTCAGTACGACGCCCCGATAATGATCATCGGGACCCATAACCTGCTCCAGCACCTCCATCAAAGCCTGCCCGGTAACGGCATAGTGCCACAGGTAGTTGCCGAATTCGTCGAATTGATTAAAGATGACGATATCCTCTCCAGAAGCGCGCAACTCCCAGCATTTGTCAAAGATCTCTTTCACATTGCTCTCAGAGCCAGGGGTTTTGATGACTTCGCCGGCAACAGAGGCCAACCAATCAAACCTTTCTTTGCTCATGCCTTCAGGCAGAATAGCGATGGATTCACAAGCCAGGAGGTTGGAATCGTAGGCACCGCCGCGGCAGTAATTACCGGTCGAAGGCCAGGCCGCTTTCTGGCTAGTGGGATCAAATTGCCCGGTCACCAGCCTGGGTGCCAGGCAGCCGAAGGCAGCGCCTACTTTATGGGCTCCCGTTGGAAACCACTTGCCAAGAAGGGTAATGATCCGGGCATCGACGCCGGTTATTTCGCTGGGATACTCTAGAAAATTGACCCCACCGTAAGCACCACCATGTGACACCGGTTCGTTGTGCCAGGAGATGCGGAAAAGATTCAGAGGATTGAGATCCCACAGGCCTACATCGCCGAGACGAGCTTTGATGCTATCTGGGATCAAGGAAGGATTTTGCATCTGTTTGAATGTAGGAATGATGATGTTTCGTTCCCGAGCACGGTATACTGCTCGCTCAAGGGATTCTTCGAATACAGTTAAGTCGATCATTGCTTTTCGTCCTTTTATTTTACCCAAAAGATTTTACCCAAAGAGTTGGGCTACCGTATTACCACCTGCCACTTGCCTGCTATTCCCTTTTCCCAACTTCTTCAGCCATCACTCGCCTCAGATCATCGATATCAGGCGCGACTCGATAGGCTTGGGTACCAACTAAATCAACTGATTTCATAGCGCTGGCTATGTCCTTCAGGCCATTGCCTGTGTTTAACACCACGATACGATCACTGGCCAAGACTAGGCCTTTATCTACTGCTTTGACCAACCCGGCATAAGCAGTGGCGCCGGCCGGTTCGCCAAAAACGCCACTCCCGCGAGCCATGGCTGGAATGGCAGCCAGGATCTCCTCGTCGGTTACGCTAATGTAAGCGCCATCAGTTTCTTTGACGGCCGCCATCGCTTTTAGCCTATCACGGGGCAAGCCGGCACTGATGCTGTCGGCCACAGTCTGGGCGTCGATGGGTGCTTTGGTGAGTACATCTTCACCGCTTTCCCAGGCTTGGAACATGAAGCTACTGCCCTCGGCCTGTACGCCGATCAGGCGTGGCATCTGTTCAATCCAGCCCAAAGCCAATAGATCTTTAAGACCTTTGTGTAGTCCGCCGATGATGCAGCCGTCACCTACACTGACAAAGATGACATCGGGAGCTTGCCAATTCAGTTGTTCGCAAATCTCGTAGCTGGCCGTCTTTTTTCCTTCCGTCATATAAGGGTTATACGCGGTGTTGCGGTTGTACCAGCCATATTCGGCCGCCGCTTCCAGACATAGTTCGAAGGCGTCATCATAAGTGCCTTTTACCAATAACACGGTTGAACCGAAGACCAGCAATTGGGCGATTTTTGCAGGTGGAGCTGATTCGGGCACAAAGATCACATTTGCTTGGCGTACGCTGGCGCTCAGGCCACTCAGAGCAGCGGCCGCGTTTCCGGTGCTGGCCGTCGTCACGATCTCCACACCTTTCTCCTGCGCCTTAACCACGGCAACTGCACTGGCCCGGTCCTTGAAAGAGGCCGTCGGCTGACGGCCATCGTCCTTAATCCAGACATGTTTCAAGCCCAACCCGGCCGCTAACCGGGGTGTTTCGTAAAGAGGCGTCCAGCCGACCTTGAGCGGTGGGACAGGCGCAGCCGGATTTACCGGCAATAGCGGCTTATAACGCCAAATCGTATCGTCCTGGCTCTGGCGAAGCTGATTTTGGCTAAAGTTTTGGCCGATTAGCTCATAGTCATAACGAACGTTGAGGATACCTTCGTTGCCGTGTTTGGGACATACATATTCGACCTCGTCTGGACTGTACTCCTCACCGCAGATGAGGCATTTCAGGTTTAAGATGTGATTCATGGCTTTTAACCATCCAGTTGGATCAAACGGTTCGGATCAGAGATGCCTGGCTTTGGATAAGCATGAATGAAACCATGCCCGGGCTCTCTATCTTTCTTCCCGTTACAGTGACATATGAGTCCCAGTTTCGCCTGCTAGGGCGCGGGCGATATTGGGTGGATCGGTGATGATGGCCTGTTTGCCTCCCTGTTCTAGGAAATCGATCATCGCTTCTATCTTGGGTTTCATGCTGCCGGGGGCGAAATGTCCTTCAGCTAAGTATTTCTTGGCATCGGCTACGGTCAAACGATCCAGCCATTGCTGGTTGGGCTTGTTGAAATTAATGGCCACTTTTTCAACGGCTGTGGAAATGAGCAACAGGTCAGCGTCGATATTATTCGCTAGAAGCGCGGTGGCCCGATCTTTGTCGATAACCGATGGGGGTGCCGCCCTCAGTTCTCCATTCTCCTTGCGGATAACGGGAATACCTCCGCCCCCCACGGCGATCACGATCCAACCATGGTCGCTCATCGTCTGGATCGCCTCTTGTTCCATGATCTCCAAAGGTATTGGGCTGGCGATCACACGACGGTAGCCTCTTCCAGCATCCTCCATCACCCGCCAACCTTGTTTTTCAAAGGCCTTGGCCCGCTCCTCACTCAGGAAAGCACCGATGGGTTTTGTTGGATTCTGGAAACCAGGATCATCTTTATCCACTAATACCTGGGTGACAATAGTAACCGCCTGGCCATCGATGCCACGATTACGCAGCTCGTTGTCTAAGGTTTGCTGAATCATATAACCAATGGAGCCCTGGGTGTCGGCAGAGATAATGTCCAGCCCCATGGTATGCACTTCGGTCTCAGCTAACTCTGAGCGACGCAGGATGAAGCCAACCTGAGGTCCATTGCCATGCGAAACGATGAGGCTCCACCCTTTTTCGACCATATCGACGATATGTTTGCACGTTTCATATACAGCCATCCACTGGTACTCGATTTCTGGGTGTTCCTTATCAGGGATCAATGAGTTGCCGCCAATGGCAACTACAGCCACTTTTTGCTTATCTGTCATCCTAACTATCTCCTCTTAAATGGGGACGTGATGCGTGAACAGTAGTTTATCTCACCGCCACGCATCACGAGTCACGTCTTAGCCCATCGTCAAAGCCATCACGGCTTTTTGGGCATGCAATCGATTTTCTGCCTCGTCGAAGACGACGCTATGCGGACCATCGATCACTGAATTGCTAACTTCGATTTCGCGATCGGCCGGCAACGGATGCATGTAAATGACGTCATCCTTGCCCAAAGCCATCTTGGCATCGTCGGCGATCCAGTCAGTGTAACGGTCCTGGATCTGTTTACCTTGTTCAGGATCGTGCGTGGTGAGCAACGGTCCCCATGATTTCGCGTAAATGATGTCGGCATCACGGCAAGCATCTTCCATGTCATGGACGATGTCAAAACCAGTCTTATACTTGCGAGCTTGTTCTCGGGCTTGGTCCATGATATCGGGCATCAATTGGAATTCTGGGGGATGGGCCAAGACCACGTCCAGACCGAAACGGGGCATCTGCAAGATGAGCGATTGTGGCACCGAGATTGGTTTTAAGTAGGAAGAAGCATAGGCCCAGGAAACGACCATCTTCTTGCCCCTCAAATCACGGCCTTTCTTCTCCATGATCGTCATTAGGTCCGCCAGGCACTGGTGCGGGTGGTAAATCTCGCACTGCATGTTCAGCACGGGAACTCGCGAAGCTTCGGCGACCAGGTTTAGATAGCGATTGCCGATTCCCCAATCGACGTGGCGGATCGCGATGCCGTCGAAGTACCGGCCGAATATCTCGCCCATTTCCCTTTCGGTATCACCATGAGAAATCTGTGTCGTGCGACTTTCGATGAAGGCCGCATGACCGCCGAGCTGGGCCATACCTGCTTCAAATGATCCCCGGGTACGGGTGCTGGAGAAAAAGAAAAGCATGGCCAACACCTTGTCGCGCAGGTAAGCGTGTGGTTCATTCAATGCCCGCTTACGCTTCAAATCCCAGGCTACGTCGAGGATCGTTTCCACCTCTTCCTTCGAAAAATCTAAATCACCAATTAAGTCTCGTCCATGTAAATATGTCTGCATTTTTTTAATACTCCTTTTTGGGGTTGGGGATCAGGGATCAGGGGTTGGGGTGCCTATCCCATAAGCCCAACATTACCCCTTTAACCGCTTCAGCAGCACGTCGAGCTGCCGGCCGACAATGACCGTTTCTTTAAAAAGATTGTCGTACTCATCTTGGGAAAAAAAGCCTATGCGACGCGCGATTTCTAGCTGAGTCTCCAACTCAGCAAGAGAACCGCGAGCAATTGTCAAAAACCGAGCATAATCCAGTGTAGATCGTACATGACCCTCCGCAATATTTGAGGCGATTGATACAGCAGCACGACGCATCTGATTGGTTAGACCATAAGTCTCTGATTGGGGAAAGTGCTGAGTCATACCATAAAGCCTGGTAGTTAGATCCACAGAACGCTGCCATACATCCAGGTTACGGTAGCTCTTTATTTCATTCATAATTAAGTGAGAAAGTTACCTTGAGGAGCAATTTCCCGTCTTTTGATCCAAGATCCCTGATCCCTGTTCCCTTTATCACTCCATCGCTCCAAGGACCAATGCCAGCAGGGCCATCCTCATGACCACGCCGTTGAAGGCCTCTTGCCAGTATCGAGACCAGCGGGTGATGTCTACATCGGGAGGGATCTCATCCATGCGCGGCAGCGAATGTAGCAGGATGGCATCTGACTTGGCTTTGGTTTCCAGTAATTCACGGGTTATTCGATAGTTGGCCGGGGTTAAGCTGACGTCGCCCGTACGCTCGTCTCTGGACTTGGTATAATCCGGTTGGACAACTGGCTCTACAAGGATCACGTCGGCATCGCCAATGGCCTCTTGTACATGGTCGACCTCTTGATAGTTGAGACTATACTGAGTCAATTCCACTTTGAACTCGTCAGTGAGGGACAGTTCCGGCGGAGAAACAAAGGTGATGGGGCAATCAAATTGGGTCAATCCATAGGCCAGGGAGTGCATTGTGCGCATACGCATATCTCCCACAGCCAGCCATTTGAGACCGTCAATCCGTCCCTTTTCCTGTAGCACCGTATATAAATCGGTGAGGATTTGCGTAGGATGCTCACCCCAACCATCGCCCCCGTTAATGATGGGTATCGAGGCCCATTCGGCGGCTTCCTGGGGTGCACCCTGTTGGAAGTGACGCATGACGATGACGTCACCATAAAACTCCAACATCTTAACCGTATCCTTGATGGATTCCTGGTAGAAGTCACCAGCTCGCGTCATTTTGGCGTCGGCAAAACCGGTAACCTGCCCACCTAGGCGAATCATCGCCGCTTCATGGGCCAGGCGGGTGCGGGTAGATGGTTGGTAAAAAGCCGTGACCAGGGTCTTTTCCCGCAACAAGTCGGTATTGCGCCGGTTGCGGGCAATGGGCTCCAGTTGTTCGGCTATCTCAAATACCCGGAAAAACTCATGTCGTTCGAAATCTTTTAGAGACAAAATGTCTCGACCAGCAAAACTTCTCATTGTTCCTCTCCTTGGAATGTAAATATAATCGATCCGGAAGACAATTAAACCTTGCGCCGGATCAATCCCAGGCGCAATAGGTCATCTCGAAAATAAGAACAGGCTTTTAGAATGGGTTTGTTCTCCTCGTTAAATCCAATTTCCTCCAATGAAAGCACGGCCGTTAAAGCGGGCACGTGCAATGTATGGGCCAGTGATTCAGTCGCCACCACAGGCACGATTTCTGACAGGTAATAACTCAGGTGTTGGTCCCCAAATTCACCCAGGAAATCAAACACTGGAACCTTGAGATCTGTCGTCTCAAACGGCTTCTGTATGAGCACCTGGGGGATATAATTGCAGGTAAGGATCACCGGTTGGTGATCTTCTAGGAACAACTTCCGCACGACCAATATTTCGGCATCGACGGGCACGTTCAAAGCATTGGCAAAGGCCGGTTCTGCCGGTTCGCGACGAACATCTAAAACCTTCGTCGAAGGTCTGTACCCGTGGGCTTCGAGTACAGCTTCGTAAGACCAGATTTCATCCAGGCGTGATTTGATTTGTAGCCCCGGCCGGTTGACGAATGTTCCCACACCCTGTTTGCGATAGATAACGCCTTCACTCTCCAACCTACTCAAGGCATCCCGCACAGTCGTACGGCTAACTCCTAGATCGTTAGCTAGATCCGTCTCCGAGGGGATACGGTTACCCTCAAATTCGTCGTTCAGGATCTGTTCTTTGATATGGGATTTAACCTGGTCGGTCAGAGAAGGGCTACGTTTAATCATCTAACAGGCAGCAAAATTTCAACCACAAAGTACCAAAAACTTGTCGGGTTGTATGGTTGTATGACAAATTTTAGAATCTGAAACTTGATTTGTCAAGGAAATGAATAGATATTCGATTGGAAAGAGAGTTACTCCTCTTTTAGCGAAGAAATAATCTTATTCTGACTGTCTCACTTACTCGATGAAAAGCGAAACCAGCTCAAACTTGGTCGTATCGACCATGCCCAGATCGGAAATGCGTAATTCAGGTATTACAACCAAAGCCAGCAAGCTAAGTTGCATGTAGGCGTTATTTAGCCGACAGCCACAATCCTTGAACGCTTCCACCATGCGTTTGGCCTTGGCCGCCACGATCTCGGCTCTATCATTCGACATCAACCCGGCGATTGGCAGTTCCACGAGAGCGATCTCTTCCCCTTCTTTATAGACGACGACGCCTCCGCCGATATCAGCCAGCCGGTTGGCGGCCGCAGCCATATTGTTCTTACTGGTGCCAACGATAACCATGTGGTGGCTATCATGGGCGACGGTGCTGGCAACTGCACAGGGCACATTAAAACCAAAACCAGCTGCAAAGCCGTTCACGATCCGGCCAGTTGCTTTGTGCCGTTCTACCATGGCCAGATGGGCCACATCCAGACGGGGATCGAGCTGAAGAACCCCATCCTTGACCGGCAAAACTCGACCGGCAAAACTCGAGTTTCAGCCTTGGTTGGGGCTTGGTTCTCGATAACGCCGATCACCCGTACTTCTTCAGGTTGGGAACCATGAGCAGAAACATCGAAATCAGCCACACTCAACTTCTCTTTCAATCGCACCGTATCCTTGGCGATAGTTGGATAGGGGTAAGGTGGTAACTGGACGAGCAACATGCCATTCTCGGCCAAAACCTGGCCGGCCGCGATGACCATCTCAATGGGCAAACTGGGCAGATCGCTGGTGATGATGACGTCGGCAAAACGGCCGGGCGTAATACTGCCAATCTCCTTTTCAAGACCGAAATGTTCGGCTGAGTTCAGTGTGGCCATCTGAATCGCCGTCAGTGGTTGGCTATCATCTGTGCAGAGGATAAACGAGCGACTATCTAACCCTAGTTCGGTTATAGCTTTCACCTGACTGGCTACGTCGTGCCAGGCTGAGCCCAGGCGCAACATAGCCTTCATACCCTGGCGAACGCGGGCGATACTATCTTCCAGACGGGTGCCTTCATGGTCGTCGGCCGGTCCCCCTGCCACATAGCCATGGAAAGGCAAACCTAAATCAAGAGAGGCATAATGGCCGCCGACAACCTTTCCAGCCCTCATCGTCTCGGCCAATTCGGAATGGATTTTTGGATCGTTATGAAAGACACCGGGGAAGTTCATCATTTCACCCAAACCAATGATACCGGGCCAAGTCATCGCTTCGGCCACCTCTTCCGGACCGATAAAAGCCCCTGGGGTCTCTAGGCCGGGTGCACTGGGCACACAACTTGGCATCTGCACATAGATGTTGATAGGCAAGGTGGCGGCTTCGTCGTGCATGAGCCGGACACCTTCGATGCCTAAGACATTGGCGATTTCATGCGGGTCGATAAACATGCTGGTCGTGCCATGAGGGATCACGGCCCGGGCGAATTCTGTAACCGTGACCATGCCACTTTCCACATGCATATGGGCATCGCATAGACCAGGTACCAGGTAACGGTCGTCGGCGTCAATGACCTGGGTCTCTTCGCCTATCGTGTGTTCGGCGCTAGGTCCGACGAAGGCGATACGGCTGCTCCTGACCGCGACGTCCGTGTTGCGCAGGATCTCGCCACTATGAACATTGGCCCAGCGGCCGTTTCTGATAACCAGATCGGCCGGATGGCGGCCCATGGCCACGTCGACCAGTGTTTGGGTTAATTCATGCCATGGTTTTCTCTTGCTCATCGATTTACCTCCTTCACTTCAGTGGCCTAAAGCCGAATCCCAAGGCTTGGTGGGCCGTGCCGATCACCACAAATGCCTCCTTATCGTTTTCAGCCACGATTTGTTGAAGCGCTGTTACCTGGGAACGGTAGATCGTACACATGAGCATCGAGTGGTGCCGGCCGGTATAGGCACCGGTGATGCCCCAATAGCTGACCCCCCTTCCTAGCCCATCGAACAATGCCTTGCTAACTGAATCTGGATGGTCCGTGATGATGGTTACCGTACGCACGACGCTGGGTCCTTCTAGGGTGTAGTCGGACGCCGCTCCATTTAGGAACAAAGTTAGCGCTGCATATAAAGCCAACTCCCAGCCAAAGACCAGGCCAGCCGCGAATATGATCAAACCGTCAGTGTAGAGGTAGACTTGGCTTAATGGCGCGCCAGTTTTTTGCTGCATTATCCGGCCGATGATGCCCGTCCCACCCAAAGTGCCGCCACTCCTATACAATAAGCCGCCACCTATGCCGCCGAGGATACCGCCGTAGATAGCGGTGATTAATACGTCATCCGTCAAAGGGTATTGGTCCAGCCATACCGGTAAACCGGCGACAAAGATGTCGACGGCTAGGGAAAAGACGATCACAGCTACCACTGTTCGCCATAAAAAAGGCCAGCCGCCCAAGTGATAATAGCCCAAGATTAGCAGGGGTACGTTTAAGATCAGATACAGTGTCCCGATAGGCCAGCCGGTGAAATGGTTGATGATGATACTGATACCGCCGACACCGCCGGCCGCGATGTTGTATGGCACCAAAAAAAGGCTATAGGAAAGGGCGACGATCAAGGAACCCAGGATCAGGGTTAGGAAACCAGGTACGATTTTCCGCAATCTTCTTGCCTGAAGTCTTTTCATA
>Ga0111142_1105_pt1 | contig 14310 bp, 14 predicted proteins | sample DeeMarSeWOR28_12_FD_80398 | JGI IMG/M metagenome (GOLD analysis project Ga0111142, IMG submission 80398) | Anaerolineae bacterium SG8_19 | reverse complement strand
CGCTGGCTCTTCCGCGGCCGGTTCCTCAGCTGCTGGCTCTTCCGCGGCCGGTTCTTCGGCTGCTGGCTCTTCCGCGGGCGGTTCTTCGGCTGCTGGCTCTTCCGCGGCTGGTTCTTCGGCCGCCGGTTCCTCAACTGCTGGTTCTTCGACAGCTGGTTCTTCGGCGGGCGGTTCCGCTCCTCCACAGGCAACCAAGGCTAAGGCTAAAATCAGCAAAAACGATAAGAGTAATTTCTTTGACATTTGTAAATCTCCTTCTTATTCCTCTCTTCTGAAAGAACTTTTATAAAGGGTAAATTCTTCATTACGACTTATTTCAGCGATCTATTTTGCCGGCATCACCTCCTTTCAGGGTTTAAGAAACCGTTAAAAGTCAACCATAACTCAAACGATTAAAAAGACTCTCGCGTAATTTACCTATGTGCTGCCGCACAGCCTCGGCCGCGCCTTCGCCATCACGCATCATAACATGGTCGACGATTTCGCGATGTTCGGCCGTGCAGGCTGATAATCTCGTAGGATTTGTTTGGGAATCGATATTTGCTAAATGGTGAGCTCGATTACGCATCTGGACGACAATCTCTCCCAATAGCTCGTTCGGACATGCGTCTCCCAGTATCTCGTGGAAAATTGTATCAGCTTTGGACCAGGCCAAGTGGTCGCCCGTGGCGCAAGCGATCTCCATCCTTTCAATCGTATCCACTAAAGCCTCAACTTCGGTTTCAGTGGCGGCATCCGTCGCCAATCGAACCAACTCCGGCTCGAGTAATAAGCGCATATGTACAACATCCATAATGGATCGAACAGAGGGTGCCGCGACAGTGACCGCCCGGCCGGGAATCACCTGGACAAGCCCTTCTTGGGCCAATTGATGTAGCGCTTCTCGAACTGGGGTTCGGCTGATCCCCAGTGCAGTGGATAATCGCGTTTCCGACAGAGGTTGGCCAGGCTCCAGATCGGCATGTTGTAGAGCGTCTTTCAGGCGCTCATAGGCGATCTCCCGACGGAGCAGTGTGGGGTTTAGGGCAAGTTTGTCGGGTTGGCCGGCAAGATAACGCTCTAACTTTTCCATCTGACCCTGGCTGGTGAAGGAACAGCAACAACACAAGCTGTATACAGAACGTATACGCAAATTATACTTAACGTATACACTTTGTCAAGCTAATTGGGAGGAAAATTAAGCGTCGCTGCATCCATCACTAGAGTAATGCAAGCTAAACTGAAACCTAGTGATTTTTGTCAGTTGGATTGCGTGACATTCGTCACGCCGGGTAAAGCATTTTGCCAATTTGGTTCCCGTTGCGATTCAACACAGGGATACAGAGGATTTCAAGGGTGAGCGACAGGGTGCTGGCACTTCCAAAGCCATTTGGAAATGCGACCTAATTAGTAAGGATTGATTGGGGTTGCAATGCTTGGTATGCTTTCCAGTCCTCTTCCGTATCGATATCAAACTCGATGCCCGCGGCGTATACGATTCGTTTGGACATTCCCAGGCGCTCGGCTTCGGCCAGGTGTTGGCGAAAGCTATCCGGTCCGTATTGAAACGAGAACCCTGTGGGTGGGCAAATGAGCAATGCGTTGGTGCCTTCGGCACTTTGATCGGTGCAGATGACCATATAACGGCCGGCAAAGTGGTAGCCACTTTTTCCATCACGAACGGCTGGGCTGGCTACGTCGACCATCATCTCGACGTCTTCAACAGTTAACAATGGCAGATCCGAAGGCAAAACCAAGACGCAATTGGCCTTTTGGGCGGCTGCAATATGACTGGCCCGCGTCAAGGCCAGATTTAAATCTTGTTTCTCGGTTTCACCATAAGTTGAAGCACCATGTTGGCGGGCAATTTTAAGTGCCGCTGGATCCCGGCTAACAACCAACGTGCGCGAAATCGCCATGACTTCGCTGAGAACATCAATGGTTCGACCCATTAAATAGCTGGTTAACTCTGCTCTCTCGTCTCCCGATAAAATGTGTGAAATGCGACTTTTGCTATCACGTAAGGGCTTTACTGGAATGATGGCCCAGATGTTCATTTATTAAATAGCTCCATTGAGAAGTCCAATATCTGCTGCGCCAAGTGGCGGCGATCCTGCCGGTCGCGCATGATCGTGTCCGTTTGGAAAGTTACCAAGTCTTTTAAGCTCCCTTCTTGTTTATACAGAGAGGAATCGCGCTGATCAAATACGAATACATCGATTAAATCACCATAATAGACGGCAACGGCGACTGAACTAACCTCCATTCCCATTTCGCCCATCATTTTGGCGGCCGGACCTTTGACTGCCTCCCCGGCGATGATAGGGCTAACTGCGACCACTAATTTCGGCACTTCCTGAACGGCGGGTTGCCACTGCCGTTTCACAAACCAGTTCTGGAAAGGTAAAAGACCTTCTTCGCAGGCGATCATCGTGGGTGCAGGCTGGTCAGACATCGGCAAGAGTTGTGTTTTTATACCATAATGATCACAGATATGTCGCGTTGCTTCTGTCAGCGTGCATCCTTTCGCTAACAGGTGACTTCGAGTTAAATGCACGGCCAAGTCCAGGTCACCGAGTTTGAACCAATCTGGACCGCCGATGCGGCCAACTTCGGTGATTGTCCGCCAGGATTCCCCCTGCCGTCCCCATCCCGTTGCCGGGTTATCTATTCCAGCCAGGTTATACATCACCGTGTCCAGGTCAGGACAGATGGTTAGACCCAGGTGTTTGAAATCATCGCCAGTGTTGACGACGATCGACAAATTCTCCGGCGGCAAGATCTGGGCCACCCCATCAGCTAACTTGGCCCCACCTACACCACCGGCCAATACGACGACCTTCAGATCATGCAGGGTAGATTGGGTTTTTTTTCTGTTGTCGTTGGATAGGGACGATGCTGGCATATTCGCCAACAATTTAGCACAGATCGCCTTGCAGATGTAGCATTGTCGAGCAACGATTAACCAACACTCATGATCCCTGGCGGTTGCGATCTTTCAATTGCCGTTGAGGACGTAATGGGCAGTCGCCTGGGCCATCGTAGCCACGCCATAAATCATGGCCCGTTCGTCGAAGTCAAAACGTGGGTGATGATGGGGGTAATTTAAGCCAATTTCGTCATTGGCCGAGCCAACAAAAAAGTAGCAGCCGGGGACCTCCTCCAAAATGAAGCCCATATCCTCGGCCTCCATAGTCTGGCCGGCGATGACGTTTTCTTCACCGACGATGGCGGTCGCCGCCTCACGAACAGCAGCGGCCGGTTCACTAGCATTGACTACGGTCGGCACAATAGCCACCGTCTCCATTGTGGCCGAACACCGGAAGGCAGCAGCCATATTTTGGGCCATTTCCAGGAGCCGGCGATAGGCTAGTCGATGCAGTTCATTATTATAGCTGCGCACAGTGCCTTTGAGCTCTGCCTCCTCAGGGATGACGTTAAAGGTCGTGCCGGCCGATATCTGACCGACAGTAACCACCACGCTTTGCAACGGATCGACGTTGCGGCTGACGATGCTTTGCAGGGCGGCCACGATATGGGCTGCAGCCAGGATAGGGTCGACAGACTTATGCGGCGCCGCACCGTGGCCACCTTTGCCCTTTACGGTTAGGGTGAAGATGCTTGATGCGGCCATCGTTGGCCCCGTCGTAACACGTATTTGCCCAATGGGGATGTTGTTCCAGAGGTGTAGAGCCATGGCGACGTCGGGCTTGGGATTTTCCAACGCCCTATCAGCCATGACGGCCAATGCTCCACCAAGACCCTCTTCAGCTGGTTGAAATAGAAACTTCACTTTGCCGGCTATCTGATTCCGATAACCAGCCAGCACTCTGGCAACGCCCAAACCAACAGCCATGTGACCATCGTGCCCGCAAGCATGCATCAAGCCGATCGTCTGGGAGGCATAATCGACCTCATTTTCTTCCTCAACAGGTAAGGCATCCATGTCGAAACGAAGCAGCACTGTCGGCCCATCACGAAGGCCTTCTAACAGCCCAATGACGCCGGTCTTGCCGATCCCTGCCTGAACTTTTAACCCCATACTAGATAGGGATTCAGCCACGATACCGGCTGTTCTCGTCTCTTGAAAACCTAATTCAGGATAGCGGTGAAAATCCCTCCTATAATGAACCAGCTCATCAAAGATGATCTCCGCTTCCTGCCGAAAGTCAGTCATTTCAATTATTGATTTTAGTTTTTCGAGTGGGGATTTTCTATAGCCCATTCAAGCTATCTTGCAGCTTCAGTCCCCAGATTTAAACTGGCATCAACGCTGTCAGGCCACCAATGCTGCCTCACCTTTTGCTCAATACCTGGAGTTGATAGCCAGCAAGTTGTTGGATCCCCCCAGCCGCCAAATCGACCAGTTGATCCAGATGGCGGCGTTCGAAAGGAGTCTTTTCGGCCGTGCCCTGGATCTCGACCAGCTTTCCAGTCGCCGTCATCACGACGTTCAGGTCGACTTCGGCCATTACGTCTTCAGCATAGGCCAGATCCAACATGGGAACGCCATTTACCAAGCCTACGCTGATGGCGACTATCTGATTGCGTAAGACTCCCTGGGACAGCGAACCATCATCAATCAAGGGTTGCAAGGCTAACCTGACCGCCAACCAACCTCCGGTGATAGCGGCCGTTCGCGTCCCACCGTCAGCCTGGATGACATCACAATCGATGATCAATTGTCGCTCGCCCAGAGCTTCTAAGTCAACGGCCATCCTTAGGCTTCGGCCGATGAGGCGGGAGATTTCTTGAGTACGGCCTTTGGGCCACTGCCGCTCCCGCCTGACTCGTTGGTGTGTGCTTCGGGGTAGCAAGGCATATTCGGCGGTTAGCCAGCCATGGGGTTTATCTTGTTGGCGTAACCAGCCTGGTAAGCTGTCCTCTATGGTCACATTGCAAAGAACATGCGTGTCGCCAAACCTGGTTAAGACCGAGCCTTCGGCATGTTTGCTGTAATATGGTTCGAAGAGGATTGGACGAAGCTGATCGGGGTTACGGCCGTCAACGCGGGTCATGAACCTATTATATCAGCGGCGAGCCAGAACGTAAGCCAGTTGGCTTTGCCAGGCAACAACTTGACCTCTAAGCTGGCGTTCATAAAGGGCAGCAATTGCATCAACCGCTTTTTCATCTAAGCCGGCATCTATTAATCGCTGACCATAGGTAGGTCTGCCAGAAGTTTGCTGGCCGGAAGTGAACCAGCGTTCCAGGTGGGCGTTTGTGATTTGCCGCTGGTCGATCTGTTTTTCTACCTCTATTTTTAGGTCCTCAAAGCCAGCCGCACGTAAATAACGCTCCATATCGGACGCATCCCAATTGACTAGTGGATCGTTCCGGTCATCAAAAATATTTTCCTCGGCTACTCGAACCTGGCTGGCTAGGTTTTGATCAGTTCCAGACCAATCTACCAGTTGGTAGAGGCGCTGGCCATGACGGGGGATGATCTGAGCCAGGCACAGGCGGCCGCCGATTTGAAGTTTTGCCGCTATCGATCCTAGGATCGAACCATTTCCTATAGACTCCGATGAAAAAGATTTGTATTGCGAAAAGGGATTCCGAGACATAATAACGTCGAAGCGGATGTCAGATTCGCCACGAATCTCGAGAAGCTCAGCTAAACGCCGGGGTTGGCCGAAAAGAATGGCCGGTCGCTCAATTTCCGGCAATCGCTGGGCTTGCTGGCGCAGGGCTTCGCCTGTGGTCTCATCGGCCGTTAACGCCCAAACACCACCTTCTGGTGCGTGCCGTATCGCTTCCCAGGTCAATAGGCCACTGCCGGCGTTCAGGTCCAGGACCAGATGGTGCCTCTGTATCTCTGCCATTTCGAACAAGCGATCACGAACATGGCCCAGGTTACGGCCGCTGTTGGCGATTGCTCGTTGAAGCCAGGCTTCACGGGCCCTGTCAGTTGGTCCAGTCGTCAACACTTCCGGCAGGCTGGTATCCCCCTCCACCATGGCTGCCAATTGGGCTTCTCGCCGGCGGGCAACTCCTTCACGAATTTGGCGTTCATATCCCTGATCGCTAGGTTCATAAAAAACTTTTCCCTGTAATGTATCTGGCAAATACTGTTGGGCAACCCAATGTTCGCGGTAGGCGTGCGGATAAAGATATCCCTGGCCATGTCCAAACCCTTCACTATCCCGATTGGCATCCCGAAGGTGGGTCGGAACTTCCGGCTCCCTTTCCTGTTCCACCGCCGTTAACGCGTCGAAGAAGGCCAGGGATGAATTGGACTTGGGGCAAGTAGCCAGGTAGAGAGCAGCTTGAGCCAAAGGGAAACGGCCTTCGGGCATGCCGATGCGTTCAAACAGTTCCCAACAACCGGCAACCACGACCGCCGCGTTAGGATCGGCCAGGCCCACATCCTCACCGGCAAGGATGGCCATACGCCGAAAGATAAAGCGGGGATCCTCACCCGCATAAACCATTTTGGCCATCCAATATAGGGCAGCATCCGGATCAGAACCCCTCAGGCTCTTGATAAAGGCCGAGATCGTATCATAGTGAACATCCCCCTCTTTATCATAAAGCACGGCCCGGCGCTGGATTGATTCCTCTGCCACGCTTAAATCGACCACAATAGTGCCCTCTTCAGTGGGCGGTGTCGTTTCCACAGCCAATTCCAGGGCATTAAGCACACCACGGGCATCCCCATTGGCTACGTCGACCAGATGAGCCAGGGCATCATTTTTCAAGTCCACATTGAGTTGCCCATAGCCTCGCTCCGGATCTTCCAAAGCCTGGTAGGCGATCTGGTACAGATCTTCTGTGGATAGCGGTTTCAATTGAAATATGCGGCTGCGGCTGACCAATGCCTTATTGACCTCAAAGTAGGGATTTTCCGTGGTGGCACCGATCATGATGATGGTGCCATTCTCTACGTGTGGTAATAAAGCATCCTGTTGGGCTTTGTTCCAGCGGTGAACCTCGTCGACAAATAAAGTCGTTCGCTGGCCGTAGAGGTTGCGTCGTTCCTGGGCTTCCTTGATCGCCTCACGGATTTGGGCCACACCAGCCAAGACGGCATTAATGGTAATGAAGTGGCTTTCGGTGGTGTTGGCGATGATCATCGCCAACGTTGTCTTACCGGTTCCCGGTGGCCCGTAGAAAATAAGGGAAGAAAGTTGATCGGCTTGGATAGCTCGACGCAAGAGCCGGCCAGGTCCGAGTATATGTTCCTGTCCGGCAAATTCATCTAGCGTACGAGGTCGCATCCGGTTGGCCAGGGGTGACTCTTTTTCAATCTGGTCCTTACGGCCGTGGGCAAAAAGGTCCATGAATGGATTGTAACTAGAAGGCAATCAAAGCGGCAAACCGATGGTTTTCGGGATGCGCTTTCCAAGCTGACCACAATTGGGATGGGAGGGCTGCTAAATCTGACCGATTAAAAGCCAGATAGGTGACTTTCTAACGAATCCTGTCGAGGATTCCTCCTGAGAATTTCACGTTTTCGGCTAGAACTTCCCCAGCGAGGGTTCGTTCAGGATGACGGTTATCGAGCCTGGCATAACGATGGCTCCGAGCGCTTTCAATATCTCTGCTAAGGGCCATCCAATCCTCGACGTGGCAAATGAGACCTCTTCTATTTGCACTAAACAAGATTCGGGGAAACCATAGCCCGCGCCACCTAATTGATCGGGGAAAACTTGAAAGCTCGATGAATATACAAGTCGAACCGTAGTAGGGTTTAATGGTGGCACGTTCACCCTTGCGAAGTTCGTCGAATTGGTAATGTTGCTCCATCTTTCCAGAGGTCACAGAATGAATGCGGCCATAACTTATATTGTAGCCGACAACTGGACCTTGAAGCCTTAGGAATTTTTCCCGCACCTGAATAGAGGCACGTCGCATCATGACAACGAAATAAACCCAAACAATCATGACAACTAGAAAGGCTGCCCACCAAACTAGCCAGTAGTCGCCTAACCATTCTGTATATTGGTCGTATAAGCCGACTGCTAACATCACTATGACTAAAAGCGTTAGCCTTACTCGTAGCCGCCGCCTTATTTGATCAAAGATGAGTAGTCGATGCTGCTTCATCAGATTTGAAAACCGAGTTTGTAAGGAATGACTTTGTAGCTGAATTCCGTAACGTATTCCATCAATTGATCGTTCAACGTATCCCAGACTTCATTCTCTAAAACAGAAACCATCGTTTCGTGATCGTCGCATACAAAACAGATGAGGCGATTTGGATATTCGCCATAAGCTGTGTGCCAGGCCTCACTCAATTCCAGCCCCATCGATTGCATTACTGGAATATAGCGGCTCAAAACAAACTCATAATAGGCTTGTGCATCGTTGGAATTTATGTTGTAGCTCAACATGAGCTTCATTCCATTAGTGGTCTCATACATTGAATAATTATTTCTCCAGTCGGCAACCGAGAAGCTGGTTCCGGCCCATTGTCGCATTAATCATAACCATTCGTCTATAGGATTTATACGCTATAAATGGTCAAATGGTTCCCCAAAAACCAAAGGTAAGGTAAAGAAAAAGGTACTACCCTCGCCTAATTGGCTTTGGAAATTCAATTTCCCTCCCTGTACCTCAACGAGTTTTTTGGCAACGGCTAACCCTAATCCCCAGCCCATATATTGGCGAACCGCCTCATCCTCTGAGCGGAAAAACGGCGTAAATAGTTGCGCCTGATCTTCCTTTGAGATACCAATCCCATCGTCGGAAATCTTGACCAGGGCAAGAGCGTCGTCAAGTTGAACGTTAACCTTTATCAATCCTCCATCCGATGAATAGTGACTGGCATTGGTGATGAGGCTTTCCAATACGCGTCCAATTAAATTGCGATCTGCATGTACTGGGGGTAATTCAGGTGCTACGGTTACACGAAGACTCTGATTGCGAGCATCCATCGCTTCCTGAAACTTGGCACAAACCTCGTCCAGTAAGATGGCAATGTCGAAATCGATTGGCTCCATCTTCATCCGGCCGGTCTCCAGACGATTGATATCTGAGAGTCCACCGACGAGCTCACTCATCCGGTCAGCATTTCTTTTTATCGTTTCTAGAAATCCTTCCTGTCGGTCGGTAAGGGGACCTACCATGCCATTGAGTATCATATCACTGTAACCGGAAATGGAGGTTAAAGGAATCCGCAACTGGTGAGTAACTAGAGATATATATTCATTTTTAGACCGGTTGGCACCGGTTAATGCCTGCTTTAACCAGTCATTATCAGCTGCCATGGCCGTTTGATTGGCCACCACTTCGAGAAACTCGGCCTCTTTTGCAGCAAACGCCTCTCGAAGATGGCTATCAACACCGATCATTCCTATCACCTGGCCATTTTTTCGTAAGGGTACCACCAGGATCGATGCCAGGCGCTCACCATCGGCAGGCCAGCCTTGAAATCGCTCATCCGCAGCCAAATCTTTTGTAGATGTAGCTTGGCCAGTTTTTAAAGCCTGATCGATCAGAAAGCGAACGGCCGGGACAATATCACCTGAAGCTGATCGACCACCTGCATGGCGGGCAGATATCACCTCGAAAGGTTCCCCTTGTTCCTTTTGCAGTAACATATACCCACGATCGGCACCAGTAAAAAGGATCACCTGATCCAAAACCTGGTCCATTACACTCGCAACGTCGCCGGCCTCAATTAGGAGGGTGCTGATTTCATGTAACATCGTCAATGATGGAATTCTGTCGGGATCTTTTGAGTCATGCATTTTGGACCTTACGGTAATAGTCGCAATTTTCATTGAGAGGGCATTGGTCACATTTTGGGTTTCTTGCTGTACAAACCTCCCGGCCATGCCGGATAAGGTTCAAGTGCATTGCATAATATGTATCTGGATCGCCCATATTTTCCAGGATTTGGTGCGCCTTGTCAGCCGTGACTTTGGGTCCAATCAGACCCAAGCGGCCGCTGATACGATGCACATGGGTATCTACAGGAAATGCCGGGCGGCCAAAGGAGAACAACAAGACGATGGAAGCAGTCTTTCGCCCGACACCGTGCAAACTTGTCAACCATTCTAAAGCCTCTTCCTCAGACATGTCGTTCAAAAAATCCAGGCTAAGCTCCCCTCTTTCCTCGTCGATTCGGTTTAGCGCCCCTTGAATTCGTGGCGCCTTCTGGTTAGCCAGACCGGCCGGTCGAATGGTATCCCGCACTTCCTCCGTTGGTGAATGCATCACGCTTTCCCAATCTGCATAACGGTCTTTTAAGGCGTAAAAGGCCTTGTCACGGTTAACGTCTGACGTATTCTGGGACAAGATGGTGCTTACTAGCTCATCGACTGGTGGTAGGTGAGGCCGCCAATCCGGTTCGCCATACGCCGTCACCAGTAATTGGTAAATCGTTTGGTATTTGTCAGATAATTTCATTGGTGTATTTATTAAGTTACTAAAGGGCTCTATCTAAACGAAAGTCCGGCGGATGTCCCAAAAATAGGGTTTCATCCGCCTAGAACTTTTAAAACACTCATTAGTACTCCTGATTATGGACAATTGTTGGCTTTTTTCCTGCCTTCATGCACCGTGTCGCCACCCGTTCCAAGAGGGCTTCTGTGACAGTCCCAGCTTCGGCGGCCGAAAAGCCGAGGATCTCAAAGACGACGCCGTTATAGGCATGCCATGATGGCTCGGTTACGGCTTCATGGACAGTTCCGACTGGTCGATCCATAAATGGTTTGTAAGCCTCCACAAGCTGGGCCACCTGCTCGGCCGGTAAATATCGGGGGTCAGGGAGTCGCAGATCTTCTAGTTCATAAGTTGCCAACCACAGTACACCTTCCCCAAAATTAACCCGGCCGTGCAACTCAACCTGTAAGGCAAACCAGGCGCTGTTCAACAATGCTGCGGCCACCATCGGATCAATACGGCGGGAAAAACGAACCCGGTAGAGCTGTTGATCTACCAATACATCATCCGTTAACAGGGGCACGAAATGCCGTTCCCAGATGCCCTTTGGCATAAGGATCTGCGCTTCGTCTTGTTCCGGCAAACGATACCATGGCTGGCGGTTAGCGCAGGTTCGCCGGCGGTGAAGGTTTTGCTTTTCACCCCAGGCAATATATCGGGCAGCGGCCGTTCCGCTGAGATCTGACATTGGCGGAATCCAAAGTACCTGGTGTTCACAAGCAGCAGCTGTCACAATTCGTTTATTGACTTTTCGCAAAGATTTGAGCAAAGGCCGGCGCAGGTGTTCCTCGATCCCCCAATCCTCAATAGTATCGTTGTCAAGATAAAAATAGGCATTGGCTCCAGTTGTGTAACCTCGATGAATCATGGCCCAGCTGCCTAAGGGAACTAATCTGGCGTCCTCAGAGCGATGGCGATAAACGGCCGGGGCCCGAATGGCGACTCCCCATTTTTCGGCGGCCGCTATAGCGCGTTGACAGGTAATGCGAACCACAAATCGTTCGTTTTCAATATCACGGTCGGTTAATAGCTGAGGGATCAGTTCTTTCAATAAGGCGACGCGTTGTGCATCGTCATCATTCGCCGGAATCAATTCTCTCAACGATTGGCGGAGCCTTACCAGCCGTACCTGGTTAGTTGCTCGAGCGGTCGCATCGCTACACCTTTCCAGGATTACCAGACAGGTGTTGACTTTGGCTTCTCCAAACCAACGTTCAACATTGGACTCAATCAAGGCCAGGATACGATAGTGATCTAATAAAAATTGTTTTAATCGCTCACCGTAAGCTACGTCAAGCCAACTATTGGGCACGACAAAACCGAAGCGACCCCCTTCGCGTAAAAAGTCTGTGCCATGGACAAAGAAGTAAGCGTGTAAACCAGCACGGCGACTTAATCCAACATGTCGATCCAAGTGACCAGTTGGTTTCTGGGCGTCCTTCATTCCATTGAAGATGCTTAACTGGCGAACCAAATCAGGGGTCTCTGGCAAACGGCCGAACCATTCCGCTCGAGTATATGGTGGATTGCCAATAATAGCATCAAAGAGATCGGGCCAGGGATCAAGATCGAAAAAATTGCGTTGAATGATATGGGAATCAGGCAGCGTTTTTTGGGCAAGCGCCACTGCCTCAGGATCTAACTCCACTCCCCAAAGGGTATCCGGCGATCCAACATCAGGGCCTAACCATTGTTGCATGAGTGCAGCGCGACTCAAGAATGCTCCCGTGCCACAACTTGGGTCAAGCAAACGGTCCGAAGGTTGGCGCATACAAAAGGCAAGCAATAAATCGGCTACTTCAGGGGGTGTTTCGAATTGGCCATAGGTACGTTGTTTATCAGTCATCATTTAACCCTCAACCTGACACCGACACTCCCTACCAAAAGATTATAACCCAAAGATCTTTATCATACCGGATAAAGTCTTTATCTAGCTGGATAAAGAATGAAGTATAATCCATTATTCCATGGCCCTGCCTGATGTTCTCATAGCTCAGTTGCCACCTCCATTACAAGGCATCAAGGTTCGCCAGCCCTGGCGTTGGCTGATCCAATTCCATTACGGGGAGCCCCGGCTTCACTATGAGGTATCCCGACCCAGAAACCTACCCGGCTTTGAGTTAGGATTTCATTGTGAAGCCAGAGACAAGGAGATGAATCTTTTTATGCTAAAGGGTTTCCGGCGAAATCTTTTCGAGATAAAGGCCACCCTTGGTGAGAGTATGGAGGCCGAGATGTGGGACAGGGGTTGGACGAAGATTTACGAGGTCTACCCCGAGGGGGAGCTGACGGAGACCTATCAGTTAGCTGTCGGAAAACGTCTGGCCGAGATCATCGTCTGTCTGCACCCAATTTACGTCGATTTACGAAACCAGGTAGCTCGAGTCCATCGCTAAGCTAGTACACATAGTAAAATAGCCCAGAAAGTGCCAAAAACCTATTGCTCAAACTTAGATTCCTCTGTGCCCTCCGCGTCCCTGCGGTGAATAACAACAGAAGCTAACCATTCGATTTTAATATATCCCGTATTTCGGTTAGCAACTTCTCTTCGGCCGTCGGCTCTGGGGGTTCAGACGGCTCAGCCCCTTCTTGTACCCTGCGCAGCGAATTGTAGCCCCGGACCACGAAAAAGACCGCCAAGGCAATGATCAAAAAATTGACCGTCGCCTGGATGAAATTACCGTAGAGTACCTCCGCTCCGCCTACTTGAATTGAAAGAGATGTGAAATCAATGCCTCCGAGCAAAATCCCAATAAGCGGCATGACGATATCGTCGATTAGCGAGTTAATGATGGCGCCAAAGGCCCCGCCTATAATGACCGCCACCGCCAGGTCGATGACATTGCCACGGTTAATAAATTCTTGAAATTCCTTTAGCATTGATATCCCTCACAAGAAATACGCTCTACCATGGTCCAGCATACGCAACTTCGTAGGGCGCGACTAATTTCAGCACATAGGCTCGATGGAGCTCGACAAGCTGACGCATATGTAACAAGTCATGGGCTACCCAAGACGCAAACATATCTCCTGCCCGAATCGAACCAAATGGCATCTGATAAGAAGCTTCCCACTCAGGTTCGCCAATTGTTTCCAGCCACTCGAACGATGCCTGACGTTCGCTCAAGAATAAGATCGATTGGCGGTAACTTTCGATCCGGCTCGTGGAGGATGATATCGAGTCGCACCCGGAAATCTTCTCTTTCCTCATCTAACAGATGGTTGACTACTTCCAGAATTGACCAGGAATTCGGAGCAGGCTTCCACTGGGCCTGTTCTGCTGACACTCCTTGCACGAGTAAACGAATCCGCTCTGAATTCTGAAGCAGAAGTTGTTTGGATCGCCCAAAATGCATAAAAATCCCCTCTTGGAAACAATTACTGCCGGTAAATTTTCCTTGCACGCCTGGCTATTTCTTCAACAGTGAGTCCCCCAGCTTGAAACTGAATTAAAACCCCCTGACCAAGTATATCTTTACTTTCACTCTGGGAAGTAAATAGTAGCAGATCCTGATATCTTTCGCGTCGCAAATGTATCATTGTCGAGTTACCCGGAGGTCCACTGAATACCACACGAAATCCAAGCACCTTTTGATACTATTCGGCCGACGAGACCAAGTTGGCTACTTCGAGGTTCACAAACATGGGCATTGGATAAAATTCTTCCGCCCTCGGAATCCCCTGCATCCCTGCGGTGAATCGCAACGGTAACTATCTAAGGTCGCATTCGGTTTAGCGTCCTTGGGAAAGGGCTAGTCTCGCGAATATGGGAGATGCCAGCAATCCAAGCTACCGTCCTTTCCAGACCTAAACCAAATCCGCTATGCGGTACGGTACCATAGCGTCGGAGATCAATATACCACTGGTAATTCTCAGGTGGCAGCTCATGCCGATTGATCGCTTCAACCAGCACTTCAAGATCGCTCATCCGCTCGCTAC
>Ga0111142_1058_pt1 | contig 14312 bp, 14 predicted proteins | sample DeeMarSeWOR28_12_FD_80398 | JGI IMG/M metagenome (GOLD analysis project Ga0111142, IMG submission 80398) | Anaerolineae bacterium SG8_19 | reverse complement strand
GGGGATACATTATCCAGGATCGCCATTCGATTTAATACATCGGTTTCACAATTGGTGGCGCTTAATGGATTATCCAATCCGAACTTGATTTTCGCTGGTCAGGTTTTTAAAGTGCCATGTGGAACTGGTGGTCCACCACCACCCAATCCCGAACCACCGCCAAACCCACCACCACAGCCACCACCACAGCCCCCACCCGGTGAATGTACCTATACCGTTCGTTCCGGCGATACACTGGGCCGGATCGCCGCCCAATTTGGTACGACTGTGGCCCAGCTTGCGTCCATGAATGGCATTGCCAATCCGAACCTCATCTTTGCCGGACAGGTGTTGAAAGTACCCTGTGGTTCCAGTGGTGGCTCACCACCTCCGCCTGCACCGTCGGGGGACAAACGCAAACACTCGCTAACCCTGGATTGATGCGGGACACAGGCATGACTTGGGTAAAATTTCAGCATAAATGGGCGCCAGGGAACGATCCTGGAGCAATCGCTGATATGGTGAGAACTGCCCACGATAATGGCCTGAAAGCTCTGATTAGCATCACAGGATTGCAGACATATCCTGCGGCTAACGGGATCGATTTCAATGCTTTCACCGAATACCTGCGCGGTGTTGCTTCTTTAGGGGGTGATGCTCCCGACGCCATTGAAGTATGGAACGAACAGAATATTGATTTCGAATGGCCGGAAGGGCAGATCAGCCCTACTTCATACGTCATTGGCACCCACTGGATTCGATAATGGCACCAATGCCTGGGCCGACGATCGCTATATCGCAGGAATGGCGGCCGCAGGTGCAGCGAACGTAGCTGATTGCATCGGCGTCCACCATAATGCCGGAGCGACCTCTCCCACCGCTCGATCGGGCCACCCCGCTGGAAGTCACTATAGTTGGTATTATCCACCAATGGTCGATTTGTATTCGGGTGCATTTGGTGGCAGTCGACCACTTTGCTTCACAGAGTTGGGGTATCTGTCAAGTGAAGGATACCCAGGTATTCCGCCGAATTTCGCCTGGGCTTCAGGCACGAGTGTGGCCGAGCAAGCTCAATGGTTGGCTGAAGCTGTTAGCCTTTCAAACCAAAGCGGAAAAGTACGGATGGTCATCGTATATAACGTCGATTTTACGTTTTACGATCCAAATGGCGATCCACAAGCTGGCTATGCTATTATTCGACCTGGTGGCAGTTGCCCAGCCTGTGATTCGCTTTCTGGGGTGATCCCGCGTTAGTTGCTGATCGAATTTTTTTTGCACATTGCCCCTGCAATGGTGAGGTGAGAGATGAAAATTAGCAGTATCTTGTCGACCAAGAGCAGCGAAGTCATCACAATTGCTCCTGATCAGACCATATCAGAAGCGATTTCGCGCCTTTCCAGCTACAATATCGGCGTCTTGATAGTGCTTGGAGCTGGTGGCAAAGTCGTGGGCATTATCTCCGAACGCGATATTGTTCGCCGGTTAGTGGAAGATGAAGAACTTCTTAGTCGCGAAGTATCCGAAGTCATGACATCCGAGGTCATTGTGGGCGTTCCGGATGATGATGTTATGTCCGTTGTACACACGATGACCGAAAAGAGATTTCGCCATATCCCTGTCATTGATAAAGGACAGCTCATCGGTATCATCTCCATCGGGGATATCTTAAAGGCGCAACGCGATCAATATCAAGGACAGATTGACACGCTGGAAACGCAAATCATGGCCAGCGACGAATAACAATTACAAGGAAGACAGGTCAGAAATAGAGGAGTGTCAAATGTCGCAAGTAGGTACTGAGGCTCAGCCACTTCGCGTAGCGATTATTGGGGCAGGTCCGGCTGGTTTCTATGCAGCCGAATATTTCTACAAACAAAGCGATCTGGTTGTCGAAATTGACATGTTTGATCGGTTGCCGACGCCATATGGCCTCGTCCGGGCTGGGGTCGCACCCGATCACCAGAAAATCAAATCTGTGACCAAGGTATTTGATAGAGTGGCATCCAAACCTGGCTTCAGATTTTATGGAGGTGTTGAGCTGGGGAAAGACGTTAACGTCGGCGATTTAAGGGAACTCTATCATCAAATTATCTATACCACAGGTGCCCAGACAGACCGCAATCTTAATATTCCCGGAATTGATCTAGAAGGTAGTCATGCCGCTACCGAGTTTGTAGCCTGGTACAATGGCCATCCAGACTACCGGGATCTCGAATTCGACTTATCGCAGGAGCGAGCAGCGGTTATTGGTATTGGCAATGTAGCCGTCGATGTGGCGCGGATCTTATGCCGAACACCCGAGGAATTAGCCAAGACAGATATCGCCGATTATGCCTTGGAGGCCTTGAAAGAAAGCCGGGTGCGAGATGTCTATGTGCTCGGCCGCCGGGGACCGGCACAAGGCAAGTTCACCCCACCGGAATTGAAGGAATTAGGTGAATTAGCCGACGCCGATGTTGTGGTTTTACCAGAAGAGGCTAAATTGGATGAGCTAAGTGCGACATCCATGGCTAACGCTGATCGTGGCACCGTCCGCAATGTTGAATTGATCCAAGAATTTTCGCAAAGGCCGCTAACGGGCAAATCGAACCGTTTGCATATTCGCTTTCTTGTTTCTCCAACTGAATTATTTGGTGATGAGGATGGAAGGGTGACCTCGATGCGATTAGTGCATAACGAGTTATACGCTACTGAAGCTGGTACCTTGCGGCCAAAACCTATCGATCAATATGAAGATATCCAAGTGGATTTGGTGTTTCGATCAATAGGCTACAGGGGCATGCCTTTGCCAGGCGTACCCTTCAATGAAAGTTGGGGCGTTATCTTGAACGAGGAAGGACGTGTATTGGATCCAGATTCGAAACAACCTTTGGTCGGTGAATACACGGCCGGTTGGATCAAACGAGGACCTACCGGGGTCATAGGTACCAACAAACCCGACGCGGTGGAGACGGTCAAACATATGCTAACCGATCTGGCAAAAGGCAATATTCTTAAACCATCTAAACCGTGCCCAGAATCGGCTGAAGAACTTGTAAAGGAACGCCAGCCCGATTACTTCACTTTCGATGATTGGCTGCACTTGGACGCGATTGAGGTGAGCAGGGGTGAGGCTCAAGGACGCCCACGAGTCAAATTCACAAGCGTAGCAGAGATGATTGAAGCGAAGCAGATGTAAATATCATATGGCGCCATGAAAGTTGTTATATATACAGATGGGGGAGCGGATCCTAATCCAGGTGTTGGTGGTTGGGCGGCGATATTGCGGGCGAATAATCACGAAAAGGTCTTGACCGGTAATTCACCTTCGAGCACGAACAATCGAATGGAACTCCAAGCAGCCGTCTCTGCTTTGCAGGCTTTAACTCGCCCGGTTGAGGTTGAGTTTCACACTGATTCGGAATATTTAAAGAAAGGAATCACTGAGTGGATCGAGAAATGGGAGGCCAATAATTGGAAAATAAAGGGAAAACCTGTTGCTAATGTAGATTTGTGGAAAGCGTTGCGCATTTTTACCCAAGAACACGAAATCGAATGGTTTTGGGTAAAAGGTCATTCTGGTGATCCTTTCAACGAACGAGTTGACCGGCTGGCCCGGACAGCCCGGCAAGAACTCATGTCCCAGCAGACACTTTCCCTTGATATCCCAAGCCTTTACGTTCGTGGGTCATGCAAAGGGAACCCAGGGCCCGGAGGCTGGGGAGTTATTCTTGAAATAGGTGATGAGACAGAGCAGTTGAGTGGTTCATCACCAAAGACGACGAATAATCGGATGGAGCTAGTGGCAGTCATTGAGGGACTAGGTTTACTTCTCCCTGGCAGCGATGTCAATGTCATCACTGCGTCCGATTACTTATTCATGGGTGCCACAAAGTGGATTCACGGCTGGCGTAGACGCGGTTGGACAAAACGAGATGGTAAACCTATTAGCAATCAGGATTTGTGGCAGTCTATAGACGGGCTCATGGAACAATACAACATACGGTGGGTGAGCGGGAAGGGAATGCCCGACCATCTGTTCCTGGGGCTGGAGGATGCTGGTCGTTTGGCATCCCTGGCGGTGGAGTTTGAGCTGTAACCGACAACGCCACGTTCTTTGACAATTGATGCCTAGTTGGTAAAATGTCTCGAGCCAAGCCGAAGTGGCGAAATAGGTAGACGCGCTACGTTCAGGGCGTAGTGAGCTTTACGCTCATGTGGGTTCGAGTCCCACCTTCGGCATTAGCGATTTTACCCAACTGCCTGGTTAGGGTTTTTCTATTCCCGTCGTCGCCCGAAGTCTATGAGAGGGATTATTGAATGAATGTTATCGTTATAACCAGCATTGTCGTAGTCATCACCTTGTTGATTGGTGCATTGCTAGCGATTATCGTACGCGCTTTTAGTCGGGCTGTCACTCACGAACAATTAGCTATTGAGGCAGAAAAGAACAGTATCAATCAATCGTTGACTATGGGTTTCGAGATCCCAGTTAATGCTGGATTTGCGGATCAGCTCAAAGTCGCGCGGGAATTAGCGGCGCGACAAGCAGCTCGAATGCCACGTGGAAGCAACCTGGGCATTGGCAAGTTGGGAACGGAAAATCAGCCAACGGCTTTTGATGGGGTGAAGTCTGATCCGTTAACGGCGGTCAAGATCGCCCATTTCCACGGATGGCAATTGCTGCACACCGGTGCTAAAGTAGCTGCTTCCCCTGAAGTAGCGCCAAAAAAAGCGCCCACGCGAGCCGTAGAATCAGAAAAAAGCGCTGATGACCTCGTACCCGGAGTGGATTACTCATTTATTGAGATCACGGAGGATATGAGCCCAGCTGAGAAGCGCAAAGCCAGGATCGCCAATGCGAAGGCGAAATCGGCGGCCATAAAAGCATTGAAGGTCGGTCCCACAGCGGCGCCGGCAACAGTTCCCGGAGGGGAACAAATAGTCGAGCAGGTTCAAGAGCCTGTAGCTCCAGTTCGAAAGTCAACCACAGAGCAGCCTGTTCCAGGTGTGGATTATGAGGTAATTGAAATTACCGATGACATGTCAGCTGAGGAGAAGCGCAAAGCCAGGATCGCCAATGCAAAGGCAAAGTCGGCGGCGATGAAGGCTTACAAACAGGCTGGTAGCGTTGTAATACAAACGACTGTAGCCCAGGAAGATACCGTTCCTGAGACTCAACCGGAACCAATCGAGTCGGCGCCACCAACAGAGATACCTTCCGGCATTCCAGAACCCGATATCATCGAGATCTCAGACGATATGGATCCCGGGGAATTACGAAAAGCCCGAATTCATAATGCTAAGGCAAAGGCTGCTTATAAAAAGGCATTAAAGGAGGCTGGATTCGATCCCGATACAGTTAACATCTAGAAATATCTGGGTTAAATATCTCTATTTGAGGACTGAGCTACCCAATCGCTCAGTCCTTTTTTCTTGCCAAATTTCCCCCCTGATAGCCGTTCGTCCCTGGGAACAGGCTATGCTAAAATCAATTCTATAGTGTTAGTAGATTATCGAGTCCGTCAAAGAGAATATCTGTTAGCAATAAGCCGCGCCCTCACATCAGAATTGGATTTGTCTGATGTCTTGCGGATCATTGTACAGGCATCAGTAGAATTTATATCCGGCCGTGCTGGCGCGATCATATTAGCCGATCCCAGCGATAATGTTTTTCGAATAGCCGCTGTTTATGGTATTCAGCGGGATCTTATTGAAGAGTTTGCCCCACTCTTACAGGGGTTACCATACCAACCTGGGAAAGAACAAGAAACAATCCCCGAGTTGACCAAACGGATTCAACGAGTCGCCCAAGCAGCCGAAATTGGTGTTACTCAAGTATTGCGGCTGCCGATGTTAAGTGGGGAAACACTTATTGGCATGATTTATGTATTTCAGGAAGCTAATTACCGGATAAGTAGTGATGCCGCTAATCTACTTCAAAGTTTTGCTGATCAGGCTGCAATTGCCGTTAAGAATGCCAGGCTGTACCAGGAAGTGATAAACGAAAAACAACAACAGGATGCGATACTCGAACAGAGCGCAGACGGTATTATAATTCTCGATCGACAACTGAAGATTTCCCGTTTCAACCCGTCAATCAGCCGGATGAGTGGGTGGAGGATAGAAGAAGCCATCGGTCGTAACCACCGAGAAGTAATCCGTTGGCAACATCTCCGTACTGAATTAACCTTAGAAAACGCGATGGCCAACGGCTGGCCCTTACCAGGAGCTGCACCACTGTATGTGGAAGGTGAATTAGAAAAACGTACTGGCGACTCAATTAGCTTGGGAATTACCTATGCACCACTTCTTAATGCCCGGGGGCACATGACGAATGTCATTGCTAATGCTCGTGATTTGACCCGTTTCCGTGAAGAAGAGGAGCTACAAAAAACATTTATATCCGTCGTTAGCCATGAGTTGAAGACGCCTGTTTCGATCATTAAGGGTTATGCCGGCACCTTAGGGCGGCCTGATGGTCAATGGGCACCCGAGGATATTCAGGAATATGCCATGGTTATCGAGGATGAGGCAGACAGACTAACCGAGTTAATTGATAACCTATTGGAAGCGTCACGTCTCCAATCAGGCACCTTTAAGTTGGACATTAGCGATGAGGTTGCGCTAGATAAGCTAGCAGCTGACACCATTCGAAGATTTGAAGGTCAAACCGACAGGCACACATTTCGTCAAGATTTTCCCGATGGTTTTCCAATTGTTCAAGGAGATGAAAGGCGGTTAGTCCAGGTATTCAATAACCTGATTAGCAATGCCATCAAATATTCGCCAGATGGCGGCCGTATCGATGTTATTGGCAGGATTCATGGCGATTACGTAACCGTGTCAGTAAGAGATAATGGCATTGGCATTCCATCCCACGAACAACATAGAATCTTTGAGAAATTCACCCGGCTCGACAATGCACTTAGCCGCAAAACTGAAGGAACCGGTTTGGGATTGTATCTAACTAAGGCAATCATCGAGGCGCACAATGGGAGTATCTGGTTCAGTAGCAATGGCGGCCAAGGTGATCAAGTCTTTCCAGGGACGACATTCACTTTTTCTCTCCCGTTTAAAGGTCAATAATTAGAATATTCGTGGATCGGTAAGTTCTGGGATAACCTCCCAAAGCTCGATCACTTAGGAGTTTTAATGCAAACCCAGATAACATGCCCAGTATGTCAAACAAAATTCGTTGGTGAGGTTCACCAAATCGTGGATGTTGGCCAGGATCCAGAACTGAAGGAGATGTTTTTAGGTGGCTATCTAAACGTGGTTCAATGTCCATCGTGTGGTTCAGTGACCCAGGTCGGAACACCGCTACTATATCATGATCCGGAACATGAATTATTTTTGGTTCATGTGCCGATGGAAATGAATTTATCACATGAAGAACAGCAACAATTGATTGGACAATTGGTTAGGAGAGCGATGGATAGCCTGCCGCCTGAGCAGAGACGCGGCTATATGCTTCAACCTCAAACCGTCATCAGTATGCAGACACTGGTAGAAAAAGTTCTAGAAACCGAAGGCATCACGCCTGAGATGGTAGCAAAACAACGTGCTCAGGCTGATCTACTGCAGGAATTATTATTAGCTGATAAAGAGATGGTCGAAAATCTTATCAATGAGCGGGCGGACCAAATTGACGCTGGTTTCTTTGCTTTGTTGCGGGCTTTGATGGAATCGGCTGAGCAGGCAGGGCAAGAAGACCAGATGATGAAGCTTGTAAATTTGCAGGCACTGCTTTTCCGAAAAACCGAATATGGTCAGAAACTGGAGCGGCAACAGCAGGCTCTTCATGCCTTCACTAGAGAAGCCAAGCAGGCTGGTGGGCTTACACCACGCCTTTTGCTTAAACATGTCTTGGCAAATCGAGACGATGAGGCTGTGGTTGAATCGCTGGTGATGGCTGGACAGCAAGCGTTCAATTACGAGTTTTTTGTCTTGCTAAGTGAAAGGATCGAAAAACGTCAGAAATCGGGTATCGATGCTAACGAGTTGCTGGACTTGCGCGAATATTTATTGCAATTACAGCAAGAAATGGAACAAAAATCTCGCGAAATAATGGCCGAAGCCCAAAAAATACTGAGTCAGTTACTGTCTGCAGAGGACAAGCAGACTGCGATAAAGGCCAACATGGGCAACTTTGACGACGTATTCATGTTAGTGCTGTCCGCTTCAATTGCTCAGGCTGAAAATAGGGGCGATATGTCGCGGTTGGCCGATCTTCGCGAGATTCAGAATGGAATCGTCCAGGTAATCGAACAACAATCTCCGCCTCAAGTCAGATTGATAAACCAGTTACTCAGGGCTGAGAGCGATGAGGAGATGCGCCAGTTACTCGACGAAAACACCGAGCTTGTACAACCTGAGCTTATGGAACTAGTCGGAGCGATATCGGCTCAGGCTGATGAGAAGGACGATCAAGAGCTTAAAAGCCGCCTTGGACGATTAGAAACCGTTATAGCCAATCGACTGGTGACCTAGTGAGGCGTGTTGTCAAGACGAAAACCGTGTCCGCGAACTGTTACCACGTAATCGTGATCATCCAGTTCAGCAAGCCGGTCACGCAGTCGCCGGACTAAAGCGTCAATCGCCTGTTCGGTTACGCCAATGCCGTCCGTACCAGGCCAGACGATGTCGACGATGCTATCCCGATCGACAACCGCTCCTTTTGCATCAAATAAAGCTTCCAGGAGACGAAATTGGGCCAATGATAGGGGAGGTAAGAGTTCTTGCCCTTGAATTCGCACGGCGCGTTGGAGTTTGTCTAATTCCATATTGCCTTGGGGCTCGGGTTCCTCCATAGTCAGTGGTACTGTGGCATCTGTCCCAACAAAAATTAGCTTGACGCGAAGTGCGATTTGGATTTCATCGCCATCTCGAAGCGTTGTGGAACCTTTTACCTGAGTTCCGTTTAGGTGAGTCCCATTCTTACTTCCTAAGTCGTGGAGAACATAGGTGCCGCCGATACTGGTGATCCTTGCATGGTGGCGAGAAACCTGGCGTTCTGGTAAGACGAGCTGGCAGTCACTTCCCCGGCCGATAAGGAATTCTTCGCTTTCTATTGTCCATCGCTCGCCCGTTAACTGACCTTCACGAGCAATCAGGATTGGTTTGTCGTTCATATTCTTGTTGCCCTCGCCAACTCAATATTGAACAATTGCATTATAATCGATATAAGCATAAAAGGTATTCTTTCGAAGTAAAATGATTGGCAAACTTCAGAGCGGAACTGTTTTGCGAGAACGGTATAAAATCACCGACGTTGTCGGCCGGGGCGGTATGGGAAACGTGTACCGGGCCGAAGATTTGCGTTTGCCTGGGCGTTTGTGTGCGATAAAGGAAGTACAACCGGAGGCCAATATTTCTCCCGAGGCACGCCTGCAAGAACAATCCCAATTCTTGCGCGAAGCCAGTTTGTTGGCACAGTTGGACCATCCCAATTTACCTAAGGTGTCAGATTTCTTTACTGATGGAGGTCGTGATTACCTCGTAATGGATTTCGTTCCTGGTAAAAATCTCAAAGAAATGATAGACGATAGCCAGGTTCAAGGTCAAAAATTAAGCGTCAAGACAGTGATGGAATGGGCTCTTCAAATCATGGACGCGATGGAATATCTTCATAATCAAGACCCTCCTGTTTTACACCGGGATATTAAACCAGCCAACATCAAATTAACGCCAGATGATCGGATAAAGCTGGTTGATTTCGGCCTCGCTAAAGTTATGACGGGTGATTCATCAAGCACCGTTACCGTGATTCAAGGACGAGGGACCGCCTACTATACGCCATTAGAGCAATATGGTGCAGAATCCGAACATACGGATGTGCGTTCAGATATTTACGCCTTTGGAGGCACGTTATACCATCTATTGGCAGCCCAGGCACCTCCTGAAGCGAAGGAGAGGTTTCTAAATCCGGCTGTTTTGCGATCATTACAATCAATTAACACAGAAGTCGATCGTAATATGAGTGATTCCATTCATTGGGCGCTTGAGATGCATCCTGATGACAGACCAGAAAACGTCGCTAGGTTACGAAGTACTTTACTTGGAGAAGGACCTCGGCCGCCAAGGATTAATGATGGAAAAGATGGCGATAGTATAGCGGATGCGATCAAGATCAACTCCATGATCCTGCTAATAGCCATCGGTCTTTTTGTTTTAGCCGTGATGCTAACCCTCATGTAAATGTCACCTTGACATATCAGTGCAGCACAGCTATATTTTTAAGTGTGTTTTGCCCCGAAGAATTTTGGACGAAGACCCGATTCTATTTGACGCGAAGAGCCTAGAAAAGGAGGTGGCTTTGTGGCTAGTGTAACCTATCGAAATGTGTACAAGCGATTCGGCGATTTCACGGCTGTCGAGGATTTAAGTATCGAAGTAGCTGATAAAGAATTCGTCGTCTTCGTAGGTCCTTCAGGTTGTGGCAAATCGACCAGCCTCAGAATGCTGGCCGGATTGGAGGAGATTTCTGAAGGCGAAATACTCATTGGCGATCGGGTTGTAAATGATGTCCCACCTAAAGATCGTGACATCGCCATGGTGTTTCAGTCATATGCCCTCTATCCTCACATGTCCGTCTATGACAATATGGCGTTTGGATTGAAATTGCGTAAAACGCCTAAGAATGAAATTGACAGGCGTGTGAATGAGGCGGCAGATATTCTAGGTTTAACAACCCTCCTGGATCGGAAACCAAAGGCGCTATCTGGTGGCCAAAGACAACGAGTTGCCGTTGGCCGGGCGATTGTGCGCGAACCTGATGTGTTTCTTATGGATGAGCCACTTTCAAACCTGGATGCCAAACTTCGGGTATCAGCTCGAGCAAATATCTCGAAGTTGCATAAACGACTAGGTACGACATTTATTTACGTCACCCATGACCAGGTGGAAGCGATGACCATGGGTGACAGAATCATGGTTATTAGCGATGGTATCCTCCAGCAGATCGACACACCACGTAATCTATACAATACCCCGAACAATGTATTCGTTGCTGGGTTCATTGGTAGCCCGAGCATGAATTTCTTCGATGCAACCCTTGTCGGAGAAGAAGGTAAATTGTTTGTCGACACTGGTGATTTTCGCGTCCATGTACCCGAAGGGCGAAAGAAGGCCTATGGGGATTACGTTGGGAAGGAAGTGATATTTGGGATCCGCCCGGAAAACATTCATGCCACTCCCTATGTTCCCCCAAACATCGATGCATCGCCGGTGAAAGCCAATGTCGAGGTAATAGAACTATTAGGTCATGAGCTTCATCTATTTCTCAATTCAGGGAAAAATAGTTTTGTTGCCATTGTCGATACACGCTTGGCACCGTCAGTTGGAAACGATGTCGATCTAGTCGTGAATGTCGATCAAATGCATCTTTTCAACAAGGATACTGAAGCAGCCATTCGCTGATGGTAATTAATGATTGATAAATAAAGCCGCTGCTGCCTCAGCAGCGGCTTTATTTCTGCCTCGAAAATTAACGAATTATTTCCATGCCTGAGGCGAACCATCAAGTTGGCGAGATATTCCGGGTTCAATTCGTTTGGAGAATTCCAGACGGTGACTTTTTGCGAGCTATTTTTACAGCAGAAGTGCTGTTGCAAGATGATGTTTCAGACAAGTATGTCGTCCGCCTAGCGCAATTCGTTTCTGGCCGACAGGAAGCTCCAGATGGTTCGGCGAGGCCATTAGAAAATGTTGCCAGGGATTATTGGGCTTTAGTAAACCAACTTGAAGATCGGAAGATTTCGTTGGCATTTGAAGCGGATGACGGCCGGCCCCTCTGGCTTAGGTTGGAAACGTTAACGGGTGAGCATAATTTCTTCAGGCGCCTCAACGAGTTGCCCCCACAGTTTCAAGATTGGCAAGTAGATTAGCAAAAATCGTTCAAATGTTTGTGCCGATATTCGTGTGAAGCGATAATCAATCAAAGAGTCGGCGCCACATATTAGTTTGCAATATTGAATCTGGATCGTGTTGTTCTTTCAAGGACCGAAACTGTTCAATAACATTATTGCCAAGATACGAATGAAAGGTTTCAGGTCTCAATGTGCTATCTTTCGCCAAGTAAAATCGGCCGGCAGCATTGATTACAATCTCATCCATCTCTCTTGCTAACGCCAGCAGTTTTGATCGGCGCTTAGGTGTAACCCGAAAATCCATTGCCATGGAGTAGCCATCCACGCCATGCGAGATAAGAAATTCATCCGGACGATGTCGTTTGAGGACAGTAAGATAATTTTGTAGCCCTCGCTTCTGGCACAGGCGTAACAAATCACTAAAAGCATCCAATGCATTTTCCTTGGGAACAAAACACTGATATTGGATCAAACCACCTGGCCCATAAGCAAGTTTGAAGTTAGGAACGTAGTCGAGAAGAAAGTGAAAAGCCACGTGTGATTGTAAGAATATAGAGCCGTGAGTAATCTTCGAGGACCAGTATTTACCCATGTTAGTGAATCGTGCTCCAAGGTTATTAAATAATGGTCGCATAAACCGCCACATAATCGACCTGGGCATAATACCAAACATCACATCGGGCAGATGCTGATAATCTAAGCGCATCGTCTGATGGGGACTTGGGTCTACACCAGTTGGTAGGTACCGGGCAAGGTGGATTTGACCCCGGCCGAGAGATTTACCTTTGGCAAAGGCGTCGATCCATCCGACGAGATAATCAGAATTGGGCAGATTATCCTCGAACTGATCTATCATCTCCCCAATATTACTGCTAGCTAGTGCCTCTACCGCGAGGAGACCAGAATACACTCTTTTCAACTTGAGAGTAATGGATGTGAAAATCCCTAGCATGCCGAATCCACCGATGGTAGCAAAAAACAGATCACGATTGTCTTCACGATTACACGTGACCACATCGCCTGAAGGCAATAATAGTTCGAATTCGTAAATATGATCGCCAATCGTGCCCGCCTTCCAGGCATTCTTTCCATGAACATTCATGCCAGCACAGCCGCCAATCGTGGGTTTGGCCGTGCCGGGAACGACGGCCGGCCACCAGCCATCTTCCAGCACATATTGCCACAGTTGAGAAATGGTCACTCCCGGTTCGACCCGAATTTGGCCAGCTTCTGGATTCCAATCAAGGATACGATTCATTCTTCGCATGTCGAGCGTGATATTTTCGCCATTTAAAGTTGCATCCCCATAGCTATAACCTGCACCTCGGAGTCCGATACTTCGGTGGCTGGTGTTGGCAATGCTTAAAACTCGTCGAATTTCTTCGAGGGTGCTAGGCCGGTAAACAAAGCTCATGGCATTGGATGCCCGACCCCAGGCTGAAACTCGCTCTAATCGGCTTAACGGTAGGCTGAAATTAGTCTGATCGTTTTGTACAAGTTGGTTTATTTGGCTTGCATTGAATTTGATATCTTCTATCTTCATGGTTGTTGGTCGTGAGTCCCGTTGCTTAGATGTTTAACCGGCGAAAAATCACCGAAGGCATGTGCCTAATTACCAGGCCAGCGAAGCGCCAGCGTTTTGGAATATACACAGTCTGTTTTCTTTTCTCAATCGCCCGGTAGATTTGGTGGGCTGCCTCTTCTGGCGAAATAACCCACATCGTTCGAGGGGCATTTTCCAATAACCTGGTATCGACAAATCCAGGTTTAATCGTCGTAACGGTCACTCCATACCGGGATAATCGATTTCTTAATGCCTCCAGGTAGGTATCTAATCCAGCTTTACTCGTGTTGTAGCCTGGATTCAGCCGCCGGCCCCGATCGGCAGCGATTGATGATATACCGACGATATGGCCTGCTGCAGCGCGCTCGAAACGAGCAGCTGCCAGACCTAGCCAGGCCATGGCACCGAGCAAGTTAACATTGACCATTGCCGAATCTTTTTCAAAGTTGTACTCATCTTCAGACATCGGCGGTTGGACGCCAGCTGCATAGACGACTAGGTCTAATCCACCCAAATCAGCAGCGATATTTTGAAAGAGAGCGGCCGTGCCATCAAAATCGGCGACATTGTGCGAATAATAGAGTGCCTTGGCAGAATTTGTGGCCGATTGATTCACCTCCTCACATAATTTGGATAGAATGGCTTCGCGGCGGGCGACTACTGCAACACAATAACTGTTTTCCACGAGAGTTTGCACTAAAGCAGCCCCAATGCCCGAAGATCCACCCACGATAAGGGCGGTTTTATGTGGCTGAAGTGGTTTCACAGGTGGCACTTCGGGATTTGGCATTTAGTTTTCCTTTGACCAAGATTGGGTATTTTAGCACATGTGATGTCAGTTTAAAGAGCTCAAGTACTTGCGAGCTATTGTACATTTGTTAGAATAGTTACCGATATGAGTTTCATCGCACGTCTAATTG
>Ga0111142_1070_pt1 | contig 14509 bp, 16 predicted proteins | sample DeeMarSeWOR28_12_FD_80398 | JGI IMG/M metagenome (GOLD analysis project Ga0111142, IMG submission 80398) | Anaerolineae bacterium SG8_19 | reverse complement strand
ACGGCACGTCAATGGCCAAGGCCCAGTGCGACACCATTCGCTTGAAGCTGTTCAAGATCGGCGCGCATATCCGCCTCAGTGTCCGCCGGGTCTGGATCGCCTTTTCCGAGAGTTACCCGTACACCGAGCTGTTCCGGCACAGCCTGCGCAAGCTTCAGCAAATCCCGTTGCGCTGTTAACCCAGCACCGTATCCAAGGCCTGCGATGGCGCTCGTTCACCACGGGCAGGGGCTACCTTGCCTGACCCCTGACAAGTCCCCGCTAATCAGCCTCTCGACCGATCAATTCGGCACCAAAAACACGAACCTTCACGCGCTATCATCCGATTCGACGACACGCATCAGCTTCACTTCCTGTCGCCGGACTGAAATCCGGAGCTTGACCGGGACGGTGAGAAATACAGGCTAACCGCCAACCAGCACCGGATCACGCGACGGGCTGGCATCGAGCGAGCACGTGCCGTCACCATCACCCCATGGGAATGTGGCTCTACGGTTGCATGTGCTGAGGTGCGCCTTTGGTCAGATCAAATGAACAGTTCGATTCCGGCTGGCGCTGGCCGCGTTTCTGGCAGTCAGTTAACGTGGCGCCTTGGCAGAGCATATGGATACGACTGAAGGTATGCAGCGGATTGAGTTACGCTGTTCACAGGGCGATGGACATCTGTACCGGTATTCGGTCATCCCTCATTCCTTGGCCGACCGGCCTGCGTCACTGCATAAAACGCCATGCCTGTGGATTTTTTGTGGAAATGGCAAGCAAATCGCTTATCACACTACGGGACCCAGCATGAGCTTCTCGGTGTCAGCGATCGCCTCTCGCGGCGGCAGAACCCCGATCAACTTGCGCATAACCTCACCAGCTGTTGAACGATAGGCGGTCAGCTTGCCTCCATAGATGGTCACCAACCGCCCGTCTATAGCCAGATCAAGCTCAGCGTCACGCGCCCGACCAAAATGCGTGCCATCTGCTACGGGAAGCACGCGCAGACCCGCGAACGCCTCAATCACGAAGTGGCTGCGAAATGCCGGAAAGTAGTTACACAGCGTATCGAGTAGATATTCACGCTCCTCCTGCAACGGCCGAACATCCTCCGGCTGTCCGTGGAAAGGCGTCTCCGTAGTCCCAACCAGAATCTGATCGCCCCGCCACGGCATCACAAACACGGCACGTCCATCGCTTGGCGCTTCGGTATAATAAACCCCCCGCTGGAGGCGCCCCGCCAGTACCAGATGCGTCCCCTGCACCAGCTCAACCCGGCGAGGCGTCACCACGGGTTCTAGACGTTCGCGCACAGTGTTGACCCAGGGACCCGCCGCATTCACCAGGACAAGTCCACGGCAGCAACTGTCAATGTCACCAGTCCTCAGCTTAACGGTCCATGCATAGCCGTCGAATTGCGCACTCGTGATTTCCGCCGGTATCGCCAGTTCGGCGCCCAGCTTGCGAGCCGAGCTGATCACGGCATAGGTGAGCGCGGTGTCGTCTGTCTGCGCATCCCAATAGCGGTACACTACCTGCAGGCCATCTGTGACCAGGCCATCGAGGGACGACCATTCTCGGCGCGGGACCCGGGCAAAACGAGTCGACTCCTCGAGCTGCCCCAGCAAGGCATAAAGCGTCAGCCCAAGTCGCAGCTTCCAGGGGCGACGGCGGGTATAGCGATAAACAGGGAGAAAGTGTGGCGTCAAGTGAACAAGCCCCGATGCCAACCGAAGCAAGCGGCTACGCTCCAGCAGACACTCATGCACAAGCCCAAACTGCCCACTCTCCAGATAGCGCAGTCCCCCATGAATCAACTTGCTTGAACGACTGGATGTGCCGCCAGCAATGGAAGTCTTCTCCACCACCAACACCGAGTAACCTGCGGCAGCAGCAGCCTGCGCGACACCGGCACCGTGAATGCCGGCGCCAATCACAACCATATCGTAGAGTGTGTTATTCAAGGCGCTACCTGGACGGTCGCTGCTGGAAGAGAGGATGCTTTAGCATTTCACCAATCGCCATGGTTTCGACGTACTCAACGCCGCGCAGGGCCAGCGCCAGTGCCTGCTGCGGATCGGTGACCTCATATGCCGCCCAGGACCAGGGACCTTCCCATAATGGCTCATGACTTGGTGGAAATCGTTTCCAGTTGCAGAATAGATAATCTGGCGAACATGCAACTGCTGCCTCATGGCTGGCCGCATTCCACTCAGGAACGACCCAGCCGACAGGCATTCCGGCAATGCGCTTTGCGCTGGCAACAAGGCTGGTATTGCAGGAAATCACCACCGCCCGATCACTCACTGGTTTCAACACCTCCACAACTGTCTCTAGCATCGACTGGCATCCAAAGCGCTGAAGACTTTCTTCCTTAAGTTCGACAAAGGCCGTCAGGTGCAGCTGACACTGCCACCACTCCACGACCTCGGCCAGCGATGGCACGCACACAGCCGCGTAGCGGCTTCCAAAGCGCCTTGGCTCCCCAACGGACACTTTGCCGAGCTCAACACGGCTCAATTCCCAGACACATTCCGGACGGCCGCTGGTACGCATCAGATCAGGGTCATGCAGCAGGACTGGAACCCCGTCCCGGCTCAACTGGATATCAAACTCAACAAAGACACCGCCCGCATCGACAGCGGCCTGTAATGCCGGCAAAGAATTTTCCGGATAGCGGCGTGCATAACCCCGGTGCGCGATGAGTATTGGAATCCTGGCGGACTGCATCGTTCCTCACATCTCACCGGCGAAGAACATAGCCCGATCCATAGCATGTTCCCAACGGCGGAAACGATCGTGCAGCTTGCCGCCATTATCCGGAGTGAACGACTGTACGTCCTTAAGTGCCCACGTAGCTTGACCGCTGCTCAACAGCCATGCAAGACCGCGGGCCGTAGCCTCATATTGCGCCGGGCGTATTACCCGAACACCATTCAGATCTGCAAGCCGTTGGCAAAGACCGTCCAATGCTGCGAGACCACCAGTAACCATAATACTGTGTATGCGAGGCTCGAGCACTGCCATGCGCTTCAGATTGACCGTGATGAGAAACACGATACTCTCGATGATTGCCACAGCTCTATCCTGCACACTTTTGCCTCCAATGAAGCGACTGCTAAAATTGCCAAGCCACCAGGGAGCACCCAAACCTGCTATGCCATTCAGAAACAAAGGTGGATCTACAGCGTCGGCGAGCCATCCATCCAGATTCACGAACAAGTTCGGCTCTGGCTCGGTGGCTTGCAGCCAGTCAAGCGCAGACCCCGCGCCGTTTACCGTTCCCTCCAGGGTATAGGTGGTATTGATCGCAGTGTGCAGTGCAATTCCGCTCAGCAAGCCCGGGACGTGAACGACGCGATCACCCGTTGCACGTTGCACAAAGGCGCCAGTACCGATGTTGACAAATGCAGTCGCGGAGTCCGGTGGGCCTGCCACATACAACGCCGCAGCCTGGTCGCCTGTCATGCAACGAAATTTCACGGGTGTGTTACCCACTTTTACGGTGCCGAATGTGTGATCGCTTTGAACGCACCGCGGTAATAGTCGCCGCGGAATACCAAAGATGTCCAGCAACTGCGTATCCCAGTCCTTGCGCTGGAGACTCCAGAGCAGGGTGCGCGCGGCATTGGCTGGATCGACGAGATAAGGCCTAGAATCCAGAAGCCGCCATGCGAGAAAGCTCGCCAGCGGCCCACACGCCAGCCGTCCCTCCTGCAGGGCCTGCTTCGCTGCCGCCGAGTGGTCGAGACACCAGCGGAGTTTACCAGCGCCGTAATGCGCACTGAGGTACAGCCCCGTGATTTCATGGACTTTATCGGACCATCGCGCGAATTGCCTGATCCAGGACTCTGCACGGCGATCTTGCCAACTGATCGCCGACGTCAGTGCTTCACCGCTCTCACGATCCCAGCACACTACATTCGAGCGTTGTGTCGCCAGTCCGGCCGCATACAAGCGGGAGACGTCCGGACCAAGCAGGTGTGCCGTGTCGGCCAGCACCTTAGCGAGCGATGCAGTCAGTTCTTCCGCATTCTGCTCCACCCATCCAGGACGTGGTACACTGTCCCTAATTTTTACCCGCGTCCGGGCCACCAGCTCGCCAGTAACGTCGAACACAACGGCCCGAGTGGAGTGGCCACCTTGATCCAAAGCCAGAAACAAGGCGGCTTTACTCCGATTCGGTTTTTTTTCCACTTCCAACACCATTCTGCTCAATCGCCTGAAATGCTACCGACTGACTGGGAACTTGCATATCATGACCAAGCACATCGACCAGCGTTCATCCCCTTCGACTTTCGATGACTATGATACGGAGGGAGAAGAAGTCTACGATCGTGAGTTCGAACAACTGGTTCGCCGGATGCTGGAACGTATGGGCGAACAGCCAGAACGCGAAGGGCTTCAACGCACGCCTTTCCGCGTCGCCAAGGCACTGGATTTTCTTACCAGCGGTTATAAGATGACGGTGCAGGATGTCGTGCGGAATGCGATCTTTGAAGAATCTTGCGAAGAAATGGTAATCGTCAAAGATATCGAGTTCTATTCCCTTTGCGAACATCACATGCTGCCTTTCTTCGGTAAGGCGCACGTCGCGTATCTTCCGAACAACAGACTCATCGGATTAAGCAAAATCGCCCGGATCGTCGACGTATTCGCGCGTCGACTTCAGGTTCAGGAACGGCTTACCAATCAGGTCGCTGATGCAATGATAGAGATTCTCAAGCCACATGGCGTCGGTGTTGTCATCGAAGCCAGCCACTTCTGCATGATGATGCGGGGCGTCGAGAAACAAAGCAGTTTGACCGTAACTAGCGCCATGCGCGGCACATTGAAAGACAATGGCCGTTCCCGATCAGAACTTCTGGGACTGATTCGTGGCTGAATAGCCGTGCAGCCAGGTCACTGGCAAAATGCTTCAGCAGCCTTCTCATGGTGAAACCTGCCAGGGCGACGGCTAGCATAATCAGCAGGCTCAGGATACCTTTTCCCCCAACCATTTTTCCAGGGCCTTTATAATGTTTTTTGCCTGGTCACGGCTGGAAATGTTGAACTTCGATTTCTGCTGGTACTCGCCGTTCCGCTTCTGATACCGTCGTATAGTGAAACGATCCTGACTGTATTCGCCCTTCTGACGGTCCCAGTCCTGATAACGGTAGATAATCGTCGACCACGCCCCCTTGGAAAGGACCACCTTGTCCAGTTCCTTAACGACGAGAATGCCGTCGTCTTCCCAGTTAACCGTCAGATCATTAATCTCTCTCGCCATGTGGACTCCTGTCTGAATTTCATTCAACACTGCACCTGACTTCCTCTGAGATCGTCAAGCAGTTCCGCCCATCATCTTAAAGAACTGCATTTCCCGGACCGATATTACTCTAGCGCCACGAAAGTCCCTGGGAAGCGTTTACACTGCCAAACTGTGCAGCACCTGGCATTCGACCTGTGAACTGGCACAACCCTTTGAACAACAACCGTCTTAAGCTGGGGCAAAGGGACCGATAACTGATAAGGCAACCAGGAAATCGCGCCAGGTACTCAAGCAGTCAGCTTGGACATCGTGGCCGACATCATACTGCACCTTGCCAACAGCGAGGTAATGGGGATCGGGGTACGACTACAGTCGTCGATAGAACATGGTTTCGAAACAATCCAACCACGGCTTACGGGTCATCAGTTCGAGTTCCGCGGATACGGACTCCGACCCGAAAGGCGACACACTTGCGCAGACCCCTTTTGGCGGCCAGGCCCGCCTAAATGAGTTGGAACGGCTGGTAAAAACCGCACGTAGAGTGCGTAAATATGCAGAGCAGGACGTAGCCGAATCACGCACCTCAAGGGCAGTTGCCGAACAACGTATCGCAACCTGCGAACGCACTCTTCGAAAGGCGGAGGACGAGATGGCAAGGATTCGTTCGGAACTGTATCGAGCCCAACAGCAAGCTGGAGCAGAAGCGCGTAACCATCAATCCGCCGAGGAGTTCGAACTGGCAATACTCCTCGGTAAGGCGGCACGAGCCGAAGAGCCATCGCACGAGGACATCGCCGCACTAGAACTCACTCCCGTCCCGAAAGCTGAAAAGAGAAAAACCACCCAACGGGCCGAACCTGCTCCGTTTCGAAGCATTTCTCGCGAGCAACACAAGACCAACGATGGATCGGGACGTCGGCTAGGATTCGCCCTGCTAGTGACGATTGGCGCTGCTGTCGGCGCAACGTTGACGTATCTCGCTCTGACAACTCCATCAATCAAGGAAAATGTGAAATCGATCGCGACTGATCCGGTCCGTCTGACTGACGAATCGACAGCAGGTGAAGTCACTCAGCGCGAACTTCCGTCTGCGCCCGCTGTACCTGAAGCGCCCACAGCCGCCATTCGGGCCGTGGAACCAGAGCAACAGCTAACTGACAACACGACGAAGCCAACCTCAGAATCTGGACCCAAGAGTTCCATCGTCAGGCGCAACACTGATCCCTTTGAGGCCCGCGCCAAGGACGCGCAACTTACGAAAGTATTAAAGGATGCGGAGCGAGACTTTGAGAGTGCGCAGAACGATCGGCTGTTGGCTCCGGACGCAAAGTCGCAAACAGCGGAACCATCTGCCAACCCGACACTGCGTTCGGATGGCAGCGCCATCACAACGAAAATTCCCTCGGCTCATCAACCACGCCTGGAAGCACCAAAGTCTCGAGACCCTATACCCTAAGAGCCACATGTTAAAACAGGCTACTACTCGGTCCGGCCATTGGATAATGAGTAGAGTTGCAGGTTGGCATAGGGATGTGCAGTGAACACAATAAAGCCAATTCCCCCATCGCTGTTTTCACCGCGGACAAGCGGATAGGCCTGTGCAACACGCAATTAGGGGGCCCAGCTGGGCGCCGCCAGGGTCAGAATCGTGGGGTTCACCCATCACCCATGATAAGCCCGAGTTTCCCATTTAGACTCGCAACGAGAACGGCGCTATTTGATTCAAAAGGCCGGACGATGCCACACCACACAGCCGATTTCGCTTCGACCGGGGACTCGAACTAGCCGGGCTTGATCAGGTCAGCTTCCTGACCTTCTGCGAGGGCCCGCAGTTCCCGTTCCAGCTCTGCTGCACGACGCGTTAAGCGTCCGAGGCCGGTACTCACCTTTATGGCGTTGGTGACCAGACCGATCGCACATTTCAGCGTGTACTTGTATTGCTCCTCTGCGGCCGTTAAGTCCAAGCCGTCAAGTGATTTTTCCGCAACTCGGTTCAACGTTGGGACCCATGCTTCAGTCGGGTTTGTCATAGCATCTGAACTCCTCGGGACGCCCACCTTGAACGAGGCAAGCGCATCAAGCCCGCGCGCCATTGCTATCTTGCCCTCGTCCATACGCGTATTGCTCAGACAAAGACATGGGTCTCGAGTCTTCGCTGAGGGCGCGCCGCGACACGAGTGGGCCGTACTGAAAGACTGGAGCGCGGTGCGAAAATAATATTCTCAACACTAGCGGCATACCGGATGCCCCAATAAGCACCGCCAGCAGGAAGTGCGCGACGTCTCACAAAATATTTGCATGCTGCAGCGGACTGATGAGCTCGGAGCTTTCGCCCACTGTGGTAAGCCTTTTTGAAGGGATGCACTCGGTGTCGACAGTGAGTCCCCGAGAGGTGGGCGGGGTAGAACTATTCTTGTACGGGCAAAATCACCCCGTCGGCTGGTACTTGATGCTCCGCTTGTTCAACCACAAGTGGGGAGGCACCGATGCCCCGGCTTCCGTCGGTCCCGCCTGACGCTCGATATTCAAAAATCGCTGCCCGTAACGGCCACCCCGACTCATCGACGACGATAACCGTCCATTTACCGAGTTGACCGGGATCGAGTGACTTAAGGGAAAATACCCGCCACCGCGGTCCATTCACTTCGAAGGCAACTTCGGCCATGACCTGCCCTTCGTATTCCCAACGGTGCGTAATGGTGCGTCCCTGTAACTCCCTGAGATCAGTGAAGAAAAATACCTGTCCCTCAGTATCTGGCAGTATAGCAACCTGATCGACAGGCTCACGATTCTCGACTGCGGTGGTAAACATCGCCCGCTCGACCCAGCCATCGGGCTTTTCCGGTTGGAGCGGATCTTCCTCGGCAACCGCGCTACCGCTCGCGAGGGCCAGAAGGACGGTCAGTCCCCATGCCGACCATCCAACTGTTCGGTGTTTCTGCTGATTGAACGCCATCCTTGAACCTCACTGCATACGATTAAACCTTTGGAAATCTTCTCGTCTGTGCAATCAGCACGACCACGGATCGCAATAACCGGTTTTCGCCTTGCCGATGCAGCCGGTGGCGGCCCGCTAGCAACTCGCAGTCAGTACCATCCATTTTCAGCGGCACGGTAGACCAATAACCTGAATCGTCGTTCGTATCCTTCGCCAGGCTCCCAAACTGGCTGCTGCCCGCAATGTACACTACGGCGTAGACGCAGAAAACCCGTGCCATATGCCAAGCCATATCGGCTGTTCTGCCATCACGGTATACTTGCCTTCGTGTGCAAAACGACAGTGGAGGAACTTAGGATTGACTGCCAACCTGCCAAAAATCGTTGTGGCGACCCTGTACCGGTTCGCCCGGCTCCCCGATTATCGTGAGCTACGCACACGCCTGGCAGATCTTTGCCAACAACTGGATATCAAGGGAACGCTTCTACTGGCACCAGAAGGCATTAACGGGACAGTGGCCGGAAGCCGCGGCGCGGTAGATGCATTTCGGTCAGTCTTGCTCGACGATCCCCGCTTCCAACAGACTGAATACAAGGAATCCTTTACCACTGAGATGCCTTTCTACCGCATGAAGGTCCGGCTGAAAAAAGAAATTGTCACGCTGGGCGAACCGGCTGCAGACCCGATTCGCCGGGTGGGAAGCTACGTCGCACCGGAAGACTGGAACACGCTGATCAGCGATCCGGACATACTGGTGATAGATACCCGCAATGACTATGAAGTTAGAATCGGCACGTTCCAGGGAACCATCAACCCCGGCACAGCTTCATTTCGCGAGTTTCCCGCGTTTCTTCGCCAAAGCTTGTCACCTGAGCGCGACCGGAAAATCGCAATGTTCTGCACAGGTGGGATCCGTTGCGAAAAGGCGAGCTCGCTGCTGCTCGCTGAAGGCTTCGAGGAAGTCTACCACCTGAAAGGCGGTATCCTTAAATATCTGGAGATCGTTCCGGAATACAAAAGCCTGTGGAATGGTGAGTGTTTTGTCTTCGACCAGCGTGTTTCCGTCACACATGGTCTGCGGCTAGGCGGCTACGAACTATGTTATGGTTGCCGGCATCCATTGTCGCCGGCAGACAAATCGTCTCCGCACTACGAAACCGGTGTTTCCTGCGGCCACTGTCATGGCACCCTGGCAGCCGGCAAACGCGCCGGTGCACGCGAACGTCACCGTCAGGTAACTCTCGCGAAAGCAAAGAACCTGCGGCATCTTGGGCCACAGCAGTGAGCCATGGGCAAGGCCCTTGGCGCAGTGCCAAAGACAGACGACAATTCAGATATGAAGATTGTATCGTTTAACACAAATGGTATCCGGGCACGTCAACACCAACTCGACGCACTGACCGAGCAACATCACCCCGACATTATCGGTATTCAGGAGACCAAGGTTTCCGACGAGCTGTTTCCCCGGGAATCTATTGAACAACTCGGGTACAAAACATGTTTCCATGGTCAAAAGGGCCACTATGGCGTCGCGCTGCTTTCCCGCGAGATGCCGGTAAAGGTCACGAAAGGCTATCCCTTCGACGGCGAGGAGAACCAACGCCGCATTATCACAGGCGAGTATGTCCTGTCAGGCGGAGATAGCCTGACCGTCATCAATGGCTACTTTCCACAGGGAGAAAACCGTAAGCATGAAGTGAAATTTCCCGCCAAACGCAGGTTCTATGAAGACCTGTTGACATATTTGCGAGGCAGCTTCTCGCCCCACTCCAATCTGATCGTCATGGGCGATTTCAATGTTGCTCCCCTTGATCTCGATATAGGTATCGGGCCAGATAATGCAAAGCGCTGGTTGCAGAGCGGCAAGTGCAGTTTTCTGCCAGAGGAACGTGAGTGGCTGAGCCGGCTCGTCGACTGGGGGCTTTACGACACCTTCCGGCAACTTCAGCCTGAGGTCAATGACCGCTTCAGCTGGTTCGATTACCGCAGTCGCGGATTCGAGCGCGATCCCAAACGCGGTCTGCGTATCGACATGTTACTGGCAACGAGGCCTCTTGTTGAACGCTGCACCGAGGCGGGCATCGATTACAGCATTCGCGCCATGCCGAAACCGTCTGATCATTGCCCCGTCTGGGCCGAGTTCGATCTATGACGCCTTCGCAGCATCCGGCCATGGCCATCAGCCAAACCGGCGAGCCGTTGCTTCATGTCCACCTGGGTCCCTGCGAGATTACCCTGTTGGGTACCGCCCATGTTTCGCGTTCCAGCGCCGACGCAGTACGCGAACTGCTTGCGACCGGCAAGTTTGATGCGGTCGCCGTGGAACTTTGCCCCGGCCGACACAGGGCACTGGTTGACCCCGACAGTCTCGAACGCATGAATCTGTTCGAGGCGCTCCGAACGGGACGCGCGCCCATGATCGTGGCCAATCTGACCCTCGGGGCGTTTCAGCAACGCCTGGCAGAGCAGTTCGGCATACAGCCCGGCGCCGAGATGCGCGCAGCCATTGAGACAGCACGGGATATGGGCAAACCGGTTGTACTTATCGATCGTGACATTGGCGTAACTCTGAAACGGGTTTACCACAATGTTTCCTGGTGGAAACGCCTGTACCTGATTGCCGGCCTCCTGGGCAGCCTCCTGTCACGCGAAGAGATCCGCGAAGAGGACATTGAACGCCTGAAGGAAGGTGATATCCTGGAATCTGCCTTCGCACAGTTTGCAACCGAAGCGCGTGAACTCTATGAGCCACTGATTGATGAGCGTGATCGTTACATGGCTGCACGCATTCAGGCAGCCTGTAATCGTGAGCGCCACCCGCATCTGCTTGCAGTAGTTGGAGCCGGCCACCTGCAGGGTATCAGCCACTATCTGAACCAGCAACCGCCTCTCGGTAACGAAACCATAGAGGAGCTCGATACGATACCGCCAGCGAGTCGCTGGCCGCGTGTCATCCCGTGGTTCATCGTCGCCCTCATCGCAACGGGCTTTGTACTGGGTTTTCGACGCAGTCCGACGCTTGGCTGGGAACTGGTTAGCGACTGGGTAGTAATCAACGGCGGGCTTGCGGCCATAGGCGCACTTCTGGCGACAGCGCATCCCCTGACGATCCTCGGTGCCTTTGTCGCAGCGCCACTGACCTCGCTTAATCCAATGATCGGAGCCGGCATGGTGACCGCCGCACTAGAGCTATTCCTGCGCAAACCCAATGTGGGCGACTTCGGCCGTCTGCGCAAGGATACCATCGCGCTGCGCGGCTGGTGGCGAAACGGAGTGGCGCGGATCCTCCTGGTGTTTCTTTTCAGCACACTGGGCTCGGCTGTTGGCACCTATCTCGCTGGCTTCAGGATCGCTGACCGCTTAATTGGAAGTTGAATCGGCCATCAACGCGCCTGTTTCAGATTAAACTCCCCGGCGTATTCAAATGGCAGCGTCCCCACCCGGTTGGACAGTTTGACATCACCGTTCAAACGATACTTGAAAACGCCATGCCCTTCGCCAGCCGGCGACTCCCGCGTACGTAAGCTATCCAGCACACTGCCCAGATCGCTGACCATACCCACGGTTACCAAGGCTTCACCGAAACGGGAAATCGTCACGGCCACAGGACTGACTCCGCGGGCAAAACGACGGTCATTGATGTAGAGTTCATAGCTCATTCCGACGATTGGCAGTTCAAAGTCGTTGGGATTCTGGATCCTCATCTGCACCTGGTAGCGCTGTTCGAACAAGGTAACATCAGTTACTTCCACACCAGCGATGGTGATGTAGGGTGCCTGCACGCGGGTATTGAGACTGGCACAAGCGGTCACCCACAGAACGACGGCGACAGGAAATAAGCTTCGTAGCGGCATCGGACAGACCATCCGTTTTAGGGGTCAAAGTTCAAAGGTAGCACAGCGCCGTCCATATATCTCGATGCCGCATACCGGCTCATATCCGCCTGGAATCGGCGCGCTTGCCGATGCCCGCGGGAAATATTCCGCCTTAACGGTAACGGGCAACCGCACAGATCTGGCAGAGCCCTTGTCACGCGTACAGACCCCGATGATAGGAATCTGCGGGAACTAATAGCCTGCAGAACAACCTGTCTTCGAACCAGGTACCTCAAGAGTCCCGTATTTTCATCATGATGCGATCCGGAATACGTCCAGTCTATCAGGGTCTTGTCTATCGACGATGAATTTCGCGAAGATATTTGTGTTGAGCGCTATTCAAGAGAAATTCAGGGAGGGAGTGGCGCAGCGCGGTAGCCACGACCAGCTCAGAAGGAGCAATGCCGGGGCGAATGGTTCGCAACCAGGAACCGAAAGAGGCCCACACCAGCGTGGGCACGTTGGCGGCCAGATACTGAAGCAGCCCCTGGGAGACAACGCCGGCGTGAATAAAAACATGGTAGGCGTTGATCTTGCGCTTTACCGCATCGCGGTAATCCGCCAATTCCCTATGAAGATATTGGTTGCCGTTTCGTCGGCGTAGCGGCTTCATTTCCTTCATCCAGAAATGGTAGGAGAAGGAGCCGATGACGCGTACGGCTTGCTTAAAGCCGTGTTCTATTTTAAAGCGCAGACCGTAGAGGCGAATAATTTCCATGGCACTCAGGGACGTGTCAGTGGACATCAACAGGCAACGACCCCGGGTCGGATGAATAACCACCACGAAGCGTACGAGTCGTCCAACGGGCCGCCAAAGCAGGTCGCAGACCCGGTACTGGAGGGTGACATTTTTCTCGCCATAGACAGGGCTGGCGGTTTGTTCCATCGCCTGCCCATCGGTGAACAGTGACTTGAGCGCGATTTTCTTGCCATAGCGTCTGGGCCGGCCTCTTTTCTTGGTGCCCTGGTGATCATACCGGGTGTAGGCCACCGCATTGGATCTCACCCGGGTTACCAAATGATTGTCCTGGTCCAACAGGCCAGTGATGATTTTTTGACTGGCATAATACGCGTCGGCCACAAAATAGAACGGTTGCCGGATCTCGACAATCTTGAGCAGGGCAAGCATCTTATCGAGTAAGGTGCGCTTGTCGCGATTGGACCACACCAGGCCTTCGTGAATGCGGGTTGCCAGCGGCACGGCAAACACACTCTCGGCAGCCTGAACCAGCACCGAGACCGCCTGTAAGGAGTGCCCCATGATGTATTGTGGTTTCGTATTCGAGTCCGATTGCTGATGGAGCAGTTTGACGGCGGGCATTTTCTTGCCGCTCTTCGGCACCTTGATGCCATCGCCGACTAATACCAGCCGGCCATTGACGCGCAGCGGGTCAGGAAATAGTCGCAGCACCACTTGCGCCCACAGCGCGGACAGCGCGTCAAGCAGCACGCCGGTGCTGTGAAAGTGATCGAGCAGGTTGTCATAGAACCGTTCATGTAATCCCAGCGCGCGCACAAGGCTGGTCACGCCGAGCAAATCCGTGCGCACCGTCAAGCCTGCCACGCAGGTGGCAAACCACAGAAAGGTGCGTAGGCGCGTACAAGCCGGGCGCAATAGCCGGATTGCATCCCACCAGTAGATCCACAATTGCATTTTTGCCTGTCCTTGTGCCATCTTCTGTTGATGCGGAAGAATAGCATATGTATGCTATTCCTATGGCAAACAAACGACTTGCTCAAATTGAAAGACGCATTGAAAAGATCAAGGCGGAACTGGCCGAGATGGGTGAAATGCGGCCGGGGTCGCTGACCAGACAGTACAAAGATCCCGAGACTGGGAGCGGACCTTACTATCAGCTAAGCTATACGCGTGATATGAAAAGCCGGACTGAGTATATTCGTCGCGAATGTGTCAGCGACATTCGCCGCCAGATCAGGAACTACAAGCGATTCAAGAAGCTGAGTGGTGAATGGATCGCGTTGAGCATCGAGCATTCCAGGCTGACGATGAAGCTGGCGCGCCACCAGTAACCAGCAAGCGATGTCCATAAGCCATGAACAAAGAGTATGAAGGCAGCGTATGGGAGAGCAATCCTTTCATCGATGGATTGTTCGAGTGGATGGACTCCCCCCGTGGCCAACTTTCCGATGAAGTGAGGGAAGCCACCTGGCAGCGCTTGGAAAAGGTGGATGTTGACGCCACTGATCGAAAGCTCATCTGGGAAGATGGCAAGCGACTCTCCATTGATGAGTCAGTGCAACGAATCCGTGGTGATTATCCAGACTTTCCGGTCGAGTTGATCGAAACCCATCTTATCGCCTGGCTCGAAATGGAATTTGCCCCCAACAGCTATTCCCGGGAGCAATTGGATGAGTTGGATCGGCTGACAGAGAAGTGGGTCAACGCCCATTACAGCCAACGTCAGGCCGCGTTAAAATAGCGGAGAACTCGGTACTCTCGAG
>Ga0111142_1123_pt1 | contig 14544 bp, 14 predicted proteins | sample DeeMarSeWOR28_12_FD_80398 | JGI IMG/M metagenome (GOLD analysis project Ga0111142, IMG submission 80398) | Anaerolineae bacterium SG8_19 | reverse complement strand
CTATTACAGGAACGGCCAGTAGCCAGCGAAGATTATCTGTTGAAATTAGGAGAATTGAAGGCCGCATTTTCCGATTGGCAAGTGTTATATTATTCAGAGGGTAACGTAAGGGCTGAGTTAGTTGCCCGCAAGGCAGGGTAAGGGATATTTTTCGTCCCAGGTGGCGGGGGATAATCTTCTAAATCAACCACATTAGCCTTAAGGCTTTCGAGAACTGAGCGATAGTACCAGGCTTGCTGTTCCTTCCCTCGTCCGAAGCGCTTCCATACCCCGGCACCAATCTGTTTTTCGGTATATCGGGTGTGGATCAAATTGTGGTACTTGTCCGACGCAGCAACCAATTTGACGGCTAGCGGCGCGTCCCGCAATATGCGAATGGTGTGCAGCTTTCGCGTTTCCCACTTCATTTTTCTTTTGGGGGGCTCCGTGCAGCCAGCCACGATGTCGGCAACTTCGTTGCCAAACTGCTGCCGGATCTCATCCAGAGTTACCCGGGTATCCTCTACGGTATCATGTAGGAGTCCAGCGGCGACGATCGTCTCGTTGCAGCCCATATCTTGTAAGATCATGGCCACGGCTACCGGGTGGGCAATATAGGGCACATTGCCGGTCTTGCGCTTTTGACCATTGTGAGCTCGGGCCGCAAAGCCTATGGCCCGGTCGATCAAAGAGAGCATAGGCCCCATCCCCTAAACGGTTTTTTGCCCGTTATTGGAAAAGCGATTAAGGATGACTTTTAGGTAACGAGCGTGGCTGGCGTTTTCATAAAGGGCGATGGATGCTTGTTCGAGGTTGAAAGGTTCATCCAGATTCTGGAGCTCATGAAGGCAGGTCAGGTCACATTTAACGACTGTTTCTTGAAAAACACGATCGCCGGTAAGTCGCAGGGTCACAGCGGCCGTGGCTAAACTCCCACCATTCTGAACGCCGATGACCTCGGCCCGGCGAGCAAGGCGTAAAATGTCATTCACGTAGCTCTTAGAGATTTCATGTTGGCCTGCACGTTGATAGTAGGCTGCCAGGTGGTTGACTATCTGGCGCCACTCAAGGTGGGGGCGGTGCTGTAAAAGCGTGACCAGATCCTTTAGAATCATCAAGCGAATATCCGATGGCACCACCCTTAGCCCTCTTTTTTTGAGGCTGCTACGGTAAACAAGGTGCAATTCTTCCGGTTCAGTATAATTTTCTGGCCGGCTAATCAGCAAAGTCGTGCCTTTTTGTTGCGCCTGAACCAGGGTTGGGTAGCGCTCGAGGAATTGACGAAAGCTGTCGTCGCCCAAGTAGGATTCGTCAAAGGATCCATCGCTCAATTCTTGCATACGCTGTTTGAGCAAGCTTGCTCGAACCCGGTTTTGATCGACCAGGAGATCAGCCAGCGCCGATTCCAACAGCGTTTTTGCTTCCGTATTTGTAAGCTGCTTCAATTCAGATGAAGGCAACGATGTGGTCTCCGAACCGGCTCTGAGGACATAGATCGTGCTGCCTTCTTGATCGATGTCCACCAAATCCTGATGGCGATCTAAGAATTTTCGATAGCTCTTATCACCTTGCAAAGTCTCGTCAAAGGATCCATTGCTAAGATCCTGCATTCGCTGCTTCAGAATACTCGCCCGTACATGGTCGCGGTCCTGTAACAATTGGTCAAGAGCTTGTTGCAACAGCTCCTTAACTTCGGATTCAGGAAGTTGCTGGCCGCTTTTATCGGTCACAACAAGTTGTTGCGGGGCGGGCGAGCCCGGCCGACGAGCGAATAGGGTGGTGCCTTCTTGTTCTAATTGGACGATATGGGGATAGCGCCCCAGCAGTCGGGAAAAGTTCATTTTGCCCTGAGGTGAACGGCCGAACGCCCCCTTGCTCAGGGATTGAACCCGTTGTTTCAGCAAGCTAGCCGGGACCCGTACCGTCTCTTGCAGCAATTGATCCAATGCCCTTTGAAGGAGATCGGTCATCTGGTCATCCATGAACTGGTCTGCTGCTGCGGCCAACTGATCATAGAAGATGAAATGATCGCATAACTGGACGAGTCGTTGGCTGGTGGTATGCTTTACTCCAGTACCGACGACTTGTTTACCTCGCTTTCGTAATGCCTGGACTAATGGGGCAAAATCACGGTCTCCGGAGATGAGGACGTAGGTGCCGTAATCATGGCCGTCGATCAAGGTGCTCATGGCATCAACGACCATTTGCATATCGGCCAAGTTCTTGCTGTTATTACCGAGGCGCACGGTGGACTGCAGCTCAAAACCGGCGGCCGCCATCTCCTTGGTCTGTTGGGCTCGTTGTCGCCAATCGCCATAGGCTCGCCGTAAAACGATCCGACCATTGGTTAATGCCTCGACGTGCTCCAGGATCAGGTTGATGTCAAAGGTTAAGTTGGCCTCTTGGGCACCGATTAATACATTGTCTAAATCAAGATAAATGGCTACATCTTCACTCATGAACCTGCTCGCTCCCGCCACACAAGCTCGCCCGCGGGTGCCTTTAATGCTTCACTAAGTGCCCATTGTACTTAAAATGCTCTATACAGCAACGTTTTGCTGGCTAGGCGTCGTCCTGACGATGAACATGGCTTGCTGGAATAATGGGTTTTATGAACTGGAGACAGGATATTCGAAAGCCGCACGAATGTTTCCCGGGAAACATATTTCAACGAAGATTACTGAAGTCAGGTTTGTCCTCCAAGGAAAGCGTGTTACCATAACTTCGACTAGCGATTACAGTTGTGCCCGGAGGAACGAAATGAAAGAGTGGCTATGGAGCGGAAAGCCCTGGCAAGCCTTTAAAAATGTGGCCATTATCCTCTCGTTTACGCTAAATATCGTGTTTTTGATCGTCGTGATCGTGGTTGCATTTTATATCATTCCCGTGGTGGATTCTATCGCCGAGCCCATCGTCGGGGGGTTGCACCAAAGCTTCGTGGATATGGGCGAAGCCCACATTGTCCGAACGATTGCCGTGGAAGATACGATACCAGTGGTCTTTGACCTGCCTGTTGAGACGACGACTATAGCCAAGCTGACGGAGCCTGTGCCTATGAGCATCCCCACCACTTTTGTCTTACCAGGTGGCGGGGGATTTATTAATGGCAACGTTTCCTTCGAGCTTCCGGCCGGGACCGATCTGCCAGTCCATTTCAGCACGATGGTGCCGGTCAGCCAGACCGTGCCGGTCAATCTGAATGTTACCGTCGACATTCCTCTCAAAGAGACGGAGCTGGGAGGACCCTTTGGGGAGTTACAAGCCTTGTTCACCCCTTTGGACGCCTTTTTGACCAACTTGCCTTCGACCAATAGCGAAATGTACGATAGGATAATCAATAGCGTCGGAGAGCAAGAAGCGGCCGATGCTGTCGAGCAGGCGAGCGCACCATTAGGCCAACCGTAGAGGATAATCGCCGGCTCTCAAATGGATAGACCGCCAGTCTGCGATTATGAAGGTTCTGATTACCGCCAGCGATTTTGGCAGGGCCAGGGACGTGATTATGAAGATCTCTCTGAGCGTCTGGCCTTGCGGCGGCTGATGCCCCCGGCTGGCGATACCTTAATCGATATTGGTGCTGGATTCGGCCGTCTGGCCGATGAATATAATGGCTATCGGCGTGTTGTTCTCTTCGACTTCTCTCGCTCCCTTCTACGAGAGGCTCAGAGCCATTTGGGTTCTGATCCCCGGTTTATCTATGTTGCCGGCAATTGGTATCAAATGCCTTTCGTATCGGGCTTATTTGAAACCATGGTTCAGGTACGGACCATCCATCACGCCGCTGACGTTCCTGCACTTTTTGGACAATTGGCCCGCATCGCCTGCCCTTCAGGGGTGTATGTCCTCGAATTCGCTAGCAAACACCACCTAAAAGCCATCCTTCGTTACTGGACGGGACGCCAGCGTTGGTCTCCATTTCAGCACCAGCCGGTCGAATTTATCGAGTTAAATTTCGACTTCCACCCGGTATGGATTCGCCGGCAATTGCAAACCGCTGGATTCAACCCCGGCCGGATGCTGACCGTTTCCCACTATCGTATCCCTTTCCTTAAGAAGATCATCCCAGCCGCCCTTTTAGCCCAATTGGATGGTCTGGCCCAATTGACGGGTGAGTGGTGGCAGTTGTCACCCTCCGTATTTTTATATAGTCAGGCAAACGGGCTGGGAAGACCGGCCGAACCTGGCACCTTTTTCGCTTGCCCCGAGTGTGGAACTCCGTTGGGGGATGAGGACGCGGGAATTTTTGAGTGCGCTCTTCATGGTTGCCAGCGGCGCTGGCAGGTGAAGAATGGCATCTACGATTTTAAGGATCCCCTCTAAAGCCAGCTTATACAAACAATCCATTCTTGTCGCTATAGGCTGACTATGTTATGCTAATTATGATGCAGTGCGTCATAATTAGGGGGCGACTATGGACGACCTTTACACACATACCTTTCGTACAAAAGATGGGGATCTGCTTAGACTGCGCCCGCTTCAGCCTGAGGATGCCCATCATCTGGTCGACCTCTTCGATCATATGGGCCCGGAAAGCCGTTTCTTGCGCTTCAATCTGGCCTTACCCAATCCAGATCGCGAACTCGTTTGGTCGGAAGCCCGGCGATTAGCCGAAATAGATCCCGAAAGAGATGGAGCCTGGCTTGCATTCGCCAGGCTTTCCGATAACGAGGAAGTTCCCGTGGGCGGTGCCCGTTATATGAGGATTGACGAATATTCGGCCGAAGCCTCCCTGGCGGTTCGGGATGACATGCAAAACAAGGGGATTGGATACGAATTAATGGGTTTTTTGGTTAGTCGCGCTCGACTGGCTGGTGTAAAAAAATTGGTGGCTACTGTCCAGCGAAATAACCGGCCGATTTTTCATCTGCTTTCGAAAACAGATTTGCATCTGGAATATGAGTCGGAAGGGGGCTATACAACCATTACCGCATTTTTAAACGGACCCGAGAATTAGCGTATAATGGCGCGCATGCTAGCCCATCCTCATAGCCGAGGGGTCGGTGCTGCTCCCTTCCTCAAGTGGGCAGGAGGCAAGAGCCGCCTATTGAAACAGTACGCACCCTATTTCCCTCCCCAAGACCGGGTTCGTCGTTATTATGAACCTTTCATCGGCAGTGCGGCCGTTTTTTTCCACCTCCAACCGGCCAATGCCTGCCTGTCGGATGCTAATGAAAAACTGGTCGAGGTTTATCAAGTTGTCCAAAAGGATGTGGAAGCACTTATCAAGGTCTTGGAGCGGCATAAGAATGATAGAGAATACTTCTATCAAATAAGAGAACAAAATCCAGCTAAATTAAGCCCGGTTGAGAGAGCGGCCCGCCTCATTTTCCTAAATAGAACCTGTTATAACGCGGCCGATATAAAAATCCGACCATATGCGATAGGAGGCGGTTGCGTAAAGCCTCGCTCGGGTTGCAAGGAGTTGAGCTACAAGTCGCCGATTTCTCTTATAGCGTTGCTCCGGCCTCAGCTGGAGATTTCGTTTATTTCGATCCCCCATATGTACCGCTGAGCTCTACCAGTAACTTCACTAGCTACAACCGGTTTGGTTTTGGGCCTGAGGACCAGCGCCGGTTGGCTGAAACGATCCACCAATTGACCAGCCGGGGCTGTAAAGTTATGTTAAGTAACTCTAATACACCTTTTGTCTATGACCTTTATGGAAGTCGAGGATACCGGTTTATATCCATCCAGGCTCGGCGGAATATCAACAGCAAGGCAGAGCGGCGGGGAGCAATCACAGAGCTGTTAATCATAAATTACGACCCACCATCAGAGGAGAAAGCGAATTTAGTGGGATCATAGCCTCAAACTTTGTCAATATGTCTCGCAAATTATTATTTTTCCTTTGTTGCATTATATTATCGGCCGGTCTATTCGTTGTGGCCTGGTTACCCGCAGGCGCCCAGGAGGAAAACAGTCCAAGCTGGCGCTTTGGGGTCATAGAGAGTTACGAGTCCCCGGAACACGCCGACCGCCTTAACGTTGGTTGGACCAGGATACCGTTCAACTGGGCTGAGATTCAGCAGGGTGGCCCGCAAACCTGGACAGCACGCCTTTCTGATGAGCAAATTAAGGCGGAGAAGGCGGCCGGCCGGCTGCCTGTTGGGTTACTTATCGGCATACCGGAATGGGCTCGAGATGAAAGTCGGTTGCCTGCTGGGCTATGGTTGTCTCATGACAATCCAAATAACCTATGGGCCAATTTCGTTCGAGAAGGGGTATCGCGCTACCAGGGTGATATCGACCATTGGATCATCTGGAACGAGCCAGACATCGGCGATACAGAAATCGCCCATACCTGGGATGGCACTGTGGCTGATTTCGCCCAATTGCAGCGTACGGCATACCGGGTGGCGAAAGAAACCAATCCCGACGCTGTGCTCCACCTGGCGGCTTTCACTTACTGGGCCGATTATTACGCCGGCACCGAACAGTACATGGCCAGATTGTTAGATAATATTCGGACAGATCCCCAGGCGGCTCAATATAATTTCTACTTTGACGTGGCCACCGCCCATCTTTACTTCCAGCCAAATCAGATTCATGACTTGCTAAATTTATTTACCAGTATCATGCGGGAGAGGGGTTTAGGTCAACCTATTTGGTTGGTAGAAACGAATGCGCCACCGAAGGACGATCCGGCTTGGCCTGTTCCTAATTGGACGTTGTCTGTCACCCAAAATGAACAAGCTACTTTTATACCGCAAGCCTTGGCCGCTGCCCTGGCGGCAGGCGCCGAACGTGTGGCCGTTTATAAGCTGATCGACACCGAACAGGACCGGTTGGCCAACCCGGAGCCTTTTGGATTAGTGCGGCAGGATGGCAGCGAGCGGCCGGCATTTGCCACTTATCGCATTGCCATCGATTACCTGAGTGAAGCCTACAGGGCAGAGCGGGAGCGTTGGAACGAAGTTGGGCAAATCCGGGTAGACCAACCCGACCGTACAACATCCGTACTCTTCGCGCGCCTACCTCAGTGGCAACAAGCCCAGGTAACGGCCACAGACGATACGGCCGTATTGGTGGATATGTGGGGCACAAAAGAGGTTATCACGCCAACCATGGGTATCTACTCAATTGACCTGCCCCCAGCCAGATGTAGCCAGTCAATTGGGGATTACTGCATGATCGGTGGACCGACATACTATCTGGTGCAATCGGCTGACGTGGCCCCACCTACTGCCACACCAATGGCGACGGCCACGCCGACGCCGACGCCGACGATCCTACCCACCTTTGCGCCTACCTCAAAGGCCACAGATCCACCATTGGCTACGCCGGCCATCCAAGTGACTAGTCCATCGGAATTGGCCTCTTTACCGGAAGAAACGGCAGGGCCAGCCTTAGCTGGCACGGAAACCCCAAACCAGGAGATTCAAGCTCTTGAACTACCTGGTTATTGGATGATCGCCGGCGGAGTAATCGTGATCATGCTTTTGGGCACGATTTTCGTCGCCACCCGCAGGCGTTTTTAACTCGCCACAGGGGTGATAAAGGGGATCAGCTTAATGGAGGATGAATCGGAACCCCCAATTTTCGTAGATGCTTGAGATCCCCGATAAGATCGTCAGTATATTAAGTAAAGATTACCGAATGTATAATCAAATGAAATGAAACTCCCCCTATTATTATTCTTATTGTTAAACGGCTTGATTACCCCTTTGTTTAGTTTCTCGTGGCTTGCCCAGAGCGAACTAGTCATCATCAAGGACGAAGCCATCGTCGACTTCCCAGAAACGGTTACCTTCCGCCTTGAATTGGATGTCGAGGAACCGATCGTTGAGGCCACCTTGATTTACCACCTCGGCCGGGAAGGATGCCTGGCAGCCGGCACCCAAGTGCCGGTTGAGGTGAAAGGTTCAAACCTGGAATGGACCTGGGTGATGAGCCGCTCAGGTAATCCCCCGCCAGGGGCGAAAATGTCCTGGCATTGGGAGGTCACCGATGCCTCCGGGAATACCATCACGACGCCAGGCAAAGAATTGACCTTTGCCGACGATCGCTTTGAGTGGCGAACGATTGAAGGGAAGGATCCCAGGCATTCGGCGCCCATCCGCCTGCATTGGTACGAAGGAGAAGAGGTCGGGCCGATCTTGCTGGAGGCGGCCGTGGCTGGACTAGAGCGCCTGCAACAGGATACGGGCATTGAACTACAGGGGGAAGTCGAGTTCTTCATCTATGCCGATTCAGCAGACATGCGAGAGGCTCTTCTATACGTGCAAGATTGGGCTGGTGGTATTGCCTTCACTGATTACAATACCATCCTCATCGGAGTACCGCCACACCTGGCCGAGACCTGGGGCAGTAGCACCGTGCGCCATGAATTGGCTCACCTGGTCATCAATCAATTTTCTCTTAGCTGCCTCGGCGGTAGCCTGCCCAACTGGCTTAGCGAGGGTCTGGCTGTTTACGCCGAAGGAGAACCGGATGGGCAAACCCTGAAGGATATCGAAGAGGGAGTCGAGGAAGATTCATTTCAGCCCGTGCGTTCCCTAAACGGTTCCTTTCCTGCACAAGGTGAGGCGGCATCGGCCGCCTACAGCCAGAGTTATAGCCTGGTTGATTATCTGCTGGATTCATATGGGCAAGAGAAGATGCAAGAGTTGTTGTTAGTCCTGGCCGGTGCCGCTGGCTATGATGCGGCTCTGGAACAGGTTTATGGTTTTAACGCCGATGGCCTGGAGACGGCCTGGCGAAGGGAAATCGGCGCACCACTCCGCCAGATCCCGCCGACGCCGACCCCTATCCTGGCGGCGAATGTGCCAACGGCCGTGCCGCTCAATGCAGCCCAAAGTTGGCCAACCCCGCCAGCTCCAGACGCTATACCGGTCACTTCGGCTCCAGTGGATTCTGCTCCAGATCCGGGACGAAATTCTGGGATTTGTGGCCTCGGCCTAGCCCCCTTTCTGTTGTTTATTGGCCTGTCGACGATGGCAATTACCAGAAATAAATCGAAAAAGGGCTTGGAATGACCTCCAAAAGGCAGATTCTGATCGCTTTTTCCACCATCCTCTTCTTCGCCCTGGCCTGTAGCACGGCCAGTAACTTGGCTACCACGGCCGAGGACGATCTCGTTGCTAGTTATGACATTGACCAGGAGAACACCCTCTTTTTGACGGCCGGCCAGCCACGAACTTTGGACCCGGCCATCACCCATAGCGGGGCAGCGGGCCCAGTGGGGGGCATCTTCAGTGGCCTGGTCGGCCTGGATACTAACTTACAGGTTTATCCCGAGATCGCTAGCGGCTGGGAAGTCAGCCAGGATGGCACCGTTTACACTTTCTTTTTACGCCGCGATGCGGTTTTTCATGATGGTCGCCCGGTGACGGCCGACGACGTGATCTTTTCCTGGCAGCGGGCTGCGCACCCAGACACTGGATCCGATACGGTGGTCACCTATTTGGGTGACATTATCGGTGTGGATGAAGTAACTGCCGGTCAAGCAGAACAGATTAGCGGGCTCCGGGCCATCGACGATCATACGCTCGAGGTGAGAATTGATGCGCCAAAACCCTATTTCCTCTCGAAATTAACTTATCCTGTGGCTTATGTGGTCGATCGCCATAATGTCAGCCAGCCCGATTGGGAACATGCCCCCAATGGAACGGGACCATTTTTATTGCAGGAGTGGCGAGATGACGAGGTACTGATCCTTGCCGGTAATGATCGTTATTATTTGCCACCTCCGGCCGTCAGCCATGTCGTCTACCACATGGGTGCTGGTATCCCCATGGCTATGTATGAAAAGGACCAGATAGATTTGGTTAGCATTGGGGGGAGCAACCTGGAACGTGCCCAGGATCCCAACAACCCCTTATCATCTGACCTGCAAATGGGAACCAATATGTGTATCAGTTATGTGGGTTTTAACAATCGGTTGGCTCCTTTCGATGATCTACTGGTTCGCCAGGCCTTTAGCTATGCAGTGGACGGGCAGAAGTTGATCGATGGCCTTTATGGGGGCAACGTCCTTCCTGCCGTTGGACCGTTGCCACCTGGTATTCCTGGATACACTGGAAATATCAATGGACCACGCTTCGATCCGGAAAAAGCCCGAGCCTTGCTAGCCCAGGCCGGTTATGCCGATCCTAACACCTTTCCTGCGGTCACTTTCACAACCTCTGGCTATGGCAGCGTTGGCCCCCTTGTTACTGCACTCATAACTATGTGGCAGGATAATCTGGGTGTGACCGTAGAACCGCTCTTGCTTGATCCCTTTAATTACCTTGACGAACTCTACGCCGGCAACGTGGGAAATATCTTCAATTCCGGCTGGTGTGCCGATTATCCGGATCCTGAAAACTTTCTTGACGTTTTATTCCACAGTGACTCGGAACAAAATTTAATGGGCTATCGCAACGCCGAGATCGATAGTCTGTTGGAGAGTGCTCGCATTGAACAAGATATCAAACGCCGGTTGGATCGATACCATGATATCGAGCAACAAATTGTAGCCGAATCACCAGCCATTTTTCTAAATCACAGTTTATCGGCTGTACTGGTTAAACCACATGTGCAGAACTACGTTACCACGCCAATGGGGGTAGCCCAGTGGCACCGGGTTCGTCTCAATCCTTAGTCCTTTTTGCCCCCTTCTCATTTACGGGACATACACTAAAGAAAGGTGTTGAATTATCATTCGATATTATGTTCAACACTATTGATACACTGTAAATCCTGGCTCAATTGGAGGCAGAGCCTGTAATGCCAAAGGTGGAAGCCATAGGATATAACCATAGTACTAGTCCCATAGTCCCATTTACACAAAATATGGGATATGACATAATGTTGCTTGTCAAGAATCATCCCTTTCTCCTCTTCCCTTTGAAAGGCCTGGCGCAAGCTAGGCTCTTTCTTTTTAGGGAACTTTTACCCCGTTTTGCCTCTGAACAAAGAGGTTCTCACTCATCCCCTTGAAAAACGGCTAGTCACCCAATTTGCGTGTTCACCCAACTTTGCGTAGCCTCTAGCGGATTGGGCTAAGCCGTAAGCCAAGTTTGATCTTGTCAGCAAAACAATGGAGGGCAGATGACATCACTAAGAGAGCTATTCTTGCTCGATCCTGACATCGTATTCCTCAATCACGGTTCGTTTGGAGCTACCCCACGACCTGTATTTGAAGTTTACCAGGATTGGTTACGGCGCATGGAGCGGCAACCGGTCTATTTTGTGGATCAGGAATTATCCGAGTTACTGGTAACAGCTCGCCAAGCGCTTGGCGGTTATCTGAATGCCGACGCTGGAGAACTTGTGTATGTGCCGAACGCTACTTTTGGCGTAAATGTCATTGCCCAATCCTTGTCTTTGGGACCAGGCGACGAGGTTCTGGCTACGGATCACGAGTATGGCGCCTGTGATCGTGCCTGGAACTACTTTAGCCAAAAACGCGGCTTTTCATACATCCGGCAACCCATTTCACTTCCGGCGACGTCTTCTGACCAGATAGTCGATCAGTTCTGGCAGGGCGTAACCACGCAAACAAAGGTGATATTCATCAGCCATATCACTTCGCCGACAGCCGTGACGATGCCGGTCGAAATAATCTGTGCCAGAGCCAGAAAAGCAGGCATTCTGACGGTGATTGACGGTGCCCATGCCCCAGGGCAGATAAAGCTCGATCTTAAGGTGATTGGGGCTGATTTCTATGTGGGCAACGGGCATAAATGGCTTTGTGCTCCGAAGGGCTCCGCCTTTCTGTATACGCGGATAGACCGGCAGAAGTTGATCGAGCCGTTGGTCGTCGGTTGGGGTTGGGGAGAGGATCGAACCCTTTCCTTTGGTTCAGATTATCTGGATTACTTGCAGTGGTGGGGAACGATATATATCGCCCCGTATTTGTCTATCCCGGCCGCCATCCAGTTCCAGGCTGAGTACAATTGGCCAAACGTGAGAAAACGGTGCCACGATTTAGTCCATCAGGCTATCCAACGCATCGACGAGTTGACCGGCCTGCCTTCTGTATATCCAGATGAGTCCGGCTGGTACCATCAAATGGCTGTCGCCCAGTTGCCACCTATACCAGACATCAAATCGTTAAAATCCCAGCTCTATGAGCAGTTCAAAATCGAGATCCCCTGCATCGAGTGGAATGACAGGCAACTCATCCGGGTATCGGTGCAGGGTTACAATACACAGGCGGATATTGACGCCTTACTAGGGGCTTTGAGCACCTTGCTGGCGAAGAGTCATTAGAATGAAAAAAAGCCCCAACCTAACCGAAGCAGGCGGAGCTTTGTGGTTTCAATGCTGGCGTATTTAACGCCAGGTAGTAGAATGTGGGCTTAACCTTTTTTCAAAACGGGCAGGCCATTGCGGCTTTCCGTTACGACATAGCCAGCCGGGACCGCGTCGATCGCGCCTTCTTTGGCTTCTTTGCCGAAAAAGTAGATGGTTTGTGTACCGCCGTTCTTCAAGGTTGTCTCCCTTGAATGCAGGTAATAAGTACGCCCTTTAGAATTGGTGTATGCATATGCCATTTTTCCCTTCCTTTTTCCAGAATTACTCTGGTAATCATGGTATTGATGATGGATACTGACCAACAATCAGGCACCATCTTAGAGCATGTTGCCCGAGTAGGCAAGGGATTGGAGCAAAATTGGTCCAAATATGTGCTGATTGGGCACTTTTTTAATAAAAATCAGCCGATTTACTCATATTTGGCGCTTTTGACCCCCCCTGGGATGCCTGTTATACTGTGCCACCCCAGCATAAGCCTGAGCCGCTCTATGCAAAGGGATCAACGACACAAGGATGTGAATACCAGCTTATGCGAATGACAAAAGCCTTCGGTAAGACGTTGCGGGAAGCACCGGCCGATGCCGAGATGATCAGCCACCAATTGTTGATTCGGGCTAATTATATCCGGCCACTTGGCGCCGGTTTATACACCTTTATGCCCCTGGGTTACCGGGTGATCCGCAAGATCTGGGACATTATGGCCGAAGAGATGGAGGCTATCGACGGCCAGGAAATGTGGATGCCCAATCTGCACCCGGCAAAAGTCTGGCAGGCGACCGGCCGTTGGACCGAATTTGGACCAGCCCTGGTCAAGTTACGGACAGAGAGCGGCCGGGAGTATGCCTTATCCCCCACACACGAGGAGGTCGTCAACGACATCACCTTAAGCGATATTGAAAGTTATCGCGACTTGCCCCGTCTTGTCTATCATGTGTCCAAGAAGTTTCGGGATGAACCCCGCGCTCGAGGCGGCCTGATTCGCTTACGCGAGTTTATCATGAAAGATGCCTATAGCCTCGATCCCAGCGAGGAATCATTGGACGAATTCTATCCGTCTATGTACCAGGCTTATCTAAATATCTTCCAACGTTGTGGTGTGCCAACCGTGCCAATTCTAGCCGACGTTGGCGCTATGGGCGGAAAATCCTCGCATGAGTTTGCAGTTCCGCACGAGCAAGGAGAGGATACCTTTATCGCCTGTACCTCATGTAACTATGCGGCTAACGTCGATACGGCCGAGTTTGTCCGCGAAGGCCAGCCACCGGTCGACCAGGCCGAGCTAAAAAAGATGGCCACGCCGGATTGCACTACTATCGCTCAGGTGGCCGATTTCGTCGGCGTGCCTGTAAGCCAGACCATCAAAGCGATCTTTTACTGGAACACACCACCCGGCCGTTTAGAGAAAGATGGCCGCTTTGTCTTTGGGCTGGTTCGGGGAGATTTGGAGGTCAATGAGACCAAGCTGGTGAATGCCTTAGGTGGCGGGGAGTTACGGCCAGCGACCGAGGACGAGATCCGGGCTATTGGCGCTGTGCCCGGTTATGCCTCGGCTGTTGGTTTAGAGGTGGCCCCTGACATAAATGGAGGGGGCATAATTGTCATTGCCGACAGGTCGATTGAAAATGGCGGTGACTTCGTCATCGGCGCCAACGACGAAGGTTATCACTACATGGGTGCCAACTATCCCAGAGATTTTGCCATCAGCCAGATGGCCGACATCGCCCAGGCCGATACCGGGCACAAGTGCCCCAACTGCGGCGGCCGGATTGAGGCACGCCGGGCCATCGAAGTGGGCCACTGTTTCAAATTAGGCACCCGTTACAGCGAAGCTACCGGGGCCACTTATCTGGATGAGAACAACGAACCGCAACTGATTTACATGGGCTCCTATGGGATTGGCCTGGATAGGTTGATGGCCGTCATTGTCGAGTTGCACCACGACCAGGACGGCATCATCTGGCCCGACAGCGTGGCCCCTTTCGATCTTCACCTGATGTCGCTGGGCAAAGGCGAGGAGGTAGAAGAGGCGGCTGATAAACTTTATGTAAAATTGATGGGAGCTGGTTTTACGGTTTATTATGACGATCGTGATGCCAGTGCTGGCGTAAAATTTAAGGATGCGGACCTGATCGGCATCCCATTGCGGGTGACTGTTGGCGCTCGCGGGTTAGCACAAGGGGCTGTCGAGGTCAAACGTCGTAGTTCGGACGAACGCCTGATGGTCCCACTGGACGAGCTGGTCGAGTACATTCCTACCACGAAAGAGGCCAGCTACTAATAGGCCAATTTGTAAACTTCAACAACAAGTGGCTCCTTTCTTTCAGC
>Ga0111142_1084_pt1 | contig 14606 bp, 12 predicted proteins | sample DeeMarSeWOR28_12_FD_80398 | JGI IMG/M metagenome (GOLD analysis project Ga0111142, IMG submission 80398) | Anaerolineae bacterium SG8_19 | reverse complement strand
GCCGAGGCGACCATTCCGGCGATTAAGCGTTCATTGCCAAGTGATAGATCCCATGTACCGTTAGGAAGCAATAATTGGGGAAAAATCAAGGCAGACAAGACGGCTGGGGGTACAAAACGTAAGGCCTGCTGGGTTCTCGGAGAAATTTCCCGCTGGCCAAGTAGCAGGATGAACGATAACCTGGTGGCATAAGTCAATACCCCGACAGCCAACATCGTCAGCCAGATGGTCATTCGATCATGTCTCCCCGGTGCTGTGCTCGCCTGATCTTTAGTGCCCTTTGACCAAACTCTTCTAAAAATAGGCCTGCGCCAATGCCGGCGAAAGCAGCGACAATTAATCCCAATCGGAAGGGGAGTCCAAAGGCTACGACAGACACCAAACCCCCGGTCAAAGACGCAGCCAGGCTAGGCCAATCTTTCAGCGACGGTACGACCAGGGCAATGAATGTTAGGGGAATGAAGAACTCTAGAGGCCAACTTGTTGGTATCAAGGAGCCGATGAGAATGCCGGCGGCTGTGCTAAGTTGCCACGTACTCCACATAGCCAGGCCAGCTCCAAGAAAGAACCAATGTCTATATTTCACCTTACCCGGTTGGTTGTAATGGATGATGGATACCGCATAAGCCTCATCAGTTAATAAATAGGCTAAGCCCGAACGCAATGAGAACGGCAAATGCTTTATATAAGGATAGACTGAGGCGCTGTAGAGAGCGTGCCTCAAGTTAACCAACAATGCAGTAATGATGATAACCAGGGCTGGTGTTGGGGTGGCAAAGAGCTGGGCCATAATGAATTGAGCAGAGCCAGCGAAGACGATGACGGACATGGCCTGAGTTTGAATGGCAGACAATCCAGCATCCAAAGATAATACGCCATAAATCATCCCAAATGGGATGACCGCGATTAATATGGGTAGCTCGGCTTTGATGCCCTTAAAAAACTCGGAACGCGCTGTTGTCATGATCGGTAGGTATAACAACAGAGGTAACAGTCATCTGGAAGTAGCTGTAACCCTGTAACCACCTAGGTATCGGTTTCTAAGATACGCTGAATGAAGCGGTGCATCCGTCGGTAATGAGATCCCTTCCAATAAACTTGATCGCATGAGGCACAAACATGGAATTCTTCGTAAAATCGTTGGGTATCAGGCGGTATCCGGTCAAGGATTTCGGCTTTGTCTACCGGTCGAAGCAAACCATTGCAGCGCAGGCACCTTTGAAAGGGATCGAGTGATCCGCGTAAGTCAAAGCGGCGGATTACCTCCAAAACGTAAGTCAAAGCGGCGGATTACCTCCAAAAGTTGTTGTTCGGGATCTTCTTCACGGATGCAATATCCATGGGTGACCAGGTTGCGTTTCAGCAATCCTCGATCTTTTGTAAGCAAAATTCGCTGCTCCCTACTGGATATTTGGGCCAGTTCATCATCTGCGAAATCATTCTGATATAAAGTGTCAAAACCAAATAAACGCAAATAAGTGGCTAATTGACCCAAATGAATGTCTAAGATGAAGCGCGTTTCGCGCAACGGAAACGGCCGTAAACGACCTACAGAACTGATGTCGATGGATTCGAACATGGGGTAGACACTTACCCGATCACCGTCCTCGACGAGATAAGAGAAGTCAACCGACTCGCCGTTGACCAGGATCAGATCTACCTCTGAATGAGGTACTCCCAATGATTCAATCAGGTGTTTGACGGACACACGACCATTAAATGAGTGTGGGAAAGTGATCTGCTGAAACCGGGGTGGGAGGAAATAATTAAGCTCAGCATAAAAACGAAAGAAGGCCTTTTTCATCTTCAGTCGACCTGGTGGGAAAGGAACTTTCCAACCAACCAGGCCACCAAAACCGCTAAAAATATCTGCCCCAAGATTGCCTCTAAGGCTGCCAAGGTGCGGGACCAATCAGCGATAGGTGAAATATCCCCGTAACCGGTCGACGTAAGCGTTATGAGACTGAAATAGGTCAAATCGGCAAATAAAGCTGATGAGATGTCCTGATTGGGGTTCAGTTCTTGGGTGATAGAGAAAGAACCAGGAAATTGCCCTTCTGCTAAATAAAACATGAAAGCCCACAACAGACCAATTAATAAATATACGACAATAGCTCCACTGATAGTGTGAATTGTGATTCTGTCTGCCAATAGTACTTCACGTATGACGGCGACGATAGCAAAACCTACAAATGTACACAGAAACACAAGATATAAAATGCTTATGTTGTCTAGTGGCCAGGCATCCAGATTGGATACAGCGGAAAGTGCGAGTGTAGGTATAGCCAAAATTATGGCGGCGATAAGCCAATTACGCTCTGAATGGTTAAAAGCAAGTAACTCATCCGACGTTGAATTACTCTTTGACCATCAGAAATCATGGAGAATCCTCCCTACTTAGGCGAAACCGGGAAAGATCTTGAAATTGTATGAAGTAACCTGTCCTGGTTTCGCTCGAGCAAACTCCAATTGTGAGCGCTATATTTCATGCAAAAACCTTTTAGTGTTTGCCTAAACCAAAAATATTAAAAATAGCAGATTAAATAAACCATTTAGGGAAATTAGCTGATTCGTCGGAAATATGTTTCCAGAAATGCCAGGTCAACCTCCTCTATTTCAACGGATATCCTGCTATTCAAAGGCAAATCCTTGCGTTGATATAGTTGAGTTTCCAAGGCCAGTTCTGGGATTAGGACGACATCGCGCTTTCCCCGCTTATCCACAATGATCCCTTCGCCGCGCCATTCGGGATTTTGCAGTAGATAAACCAGTGTCCAATGCTCAAGCGAACGCCGCTCTGCCCAACGGGCATTACCGATGATGGCCTCGGTTGCGCCGACCCTTCCCATCAAAGCCTTGCCGTCCAATAAATCATCGCCCCGAAAGAAAGCCCGTAATTGTTGGTGCACCACGAGATCCAGATAGCGGCGCAGGGGGCTCGTTACCTGCACGTAAAGCTCCATTCCCAATCCAGAGTGCGGGGATGGTTTGATTGTCTGCTGACTTGGTTTCATTAGCCGGCGAATGGCGTATGTTTCGCTTAAGTTTGTGGCAGGTGGGATATCGTCAACCGGCCGATCTTGACCGGTATAAGGAAGTGGGATGTCGTTGTCTAAGGCGAAACGTCCCACGGCTTCACCCGTCATCATCAGCATCGCCTCTCGCACCAAATCCCGGCTCCGCAGCGCGGGCAACGGCCGAATACTGACGCAACTATCATCAACACTCACTTTTACCTCTGGCAAATCGATCTGGATAGCGCCGTTTTCCAGCCGGCGAGCTTCAAAGCTTTGAGCCCGTTGATATAATTCTCGCAATGGCGATGCATCCAATCGTTCTTCTGCCTCTTCGTATGTTAGGCGGGTAACACGAACCCAACTCGGTGTGATTTCAAGGCCCGTTGTCGTTCCATCAGGACCAAGGTCGATTCCAAAAGAAAGAGCCGGAGAAATCTCCGCCAGTCCAAGCCCAAGATTTGCGGTTGCTGTCGAGGGCAGCATATTTACCGTTCCTTCGGGTAAATAGATGTTAGATCCCCTGGACATTGCCTCCATATCGGCCGGACTTCCTGGAGGGACCAGCGCGGCGACATCGGCAATATGAACCCAAAGGCGATTTCCTTCAAGCCCGATGGCATCGTCAGGATCTTTACTGCCAGCATCATCAATGGCCAGGCTTAGCAGGTGAGTTAAATCCCGCCGGTATTCGTCTTCCAGAGAGGATATTTTTGATTCTGGCTCGGATGTGGTCAATCCCAATCGGGCTGGGTAAGGGTTATAAGTCTCATCCCAGTAACCTGTTTTTAAGAGCAACGCATGGGCGTTTTCTGGGGTTTCTAATTGGCCCAAAGCTTTCATCACCCGGCTTTTATCTCGTTCACCGCGGGCAAGAGCTGCTACTTCTTCCAGGTATATCTCGCCATTCGGCAGATATTGTCCAACTTTCAGCCGATTTAAAAATTCATTCCAGGCTTGTTGTTCTTCCTCCTTCTCTTTTCGGGCAGCTTTCTCTTCAGCCACCTCCGGTGCTGTTTGGGCATAGATATTCTCTGGTGTTCCCTGGAACAGGAGCCCATCTTCGACCCATTGCCACGCAGCCCAAGCAGATGATGGCGAATAATCACCATATGCTAAATCGGCCAAATCGATCAAGGTGATGGTATTGCCAGATACTAATTCCCAAGCTGTATCTATTTCACCTTCGAGTGATACTAAATCGTTTAAACTCCCAATGGGTCCTGGGTGAAGCAGATTGACATCCTTAGGTCGAACACTCAGCGATTGCCCATCATCAGTCTCGATTTCTATTTTCTTTTTGTGGATAGAAGTGACTCTTGCCGGTCGTCCCTTGTACAAGACAAGACTATTTTGGCGGATTCCATTAACTAACATAACTTTGGCATTATAGTGTCAGGTCGGTAGCAGCGCCAGATGCACTTTTTAAGTGTGTAAAATGTAATCTTGACTTAAGATCATAGCCGTGCTACCATGTCAACTAACTACATAAATAAACGACGAGGATTCGGAATAGTAACCCCCGGAACGAGTCTCAGAGAGCTGGCTCTAGAGCTGAAAAGCCGGCGTCAACGTCGGGGGTGAATGGGCCGAGGAGTTGTTCAGGTGAACGGCTGAAACATAATGGCTTATTAGCCTGGATCGGAGGTGCCACCGTTATCAGGGCATAGGTCTCGTTTCGGTTGAATATTGTTCTCTGGAGATCCAGCGGCAAGAACGATCGGAACCGGACTGAAATGAGTGAGGCTGGCTAATACCACACACGGCGCCATCACCGGCGCTTTTTTATTGCTAGCCTAAAGTGGGTGGCACCACGGGAGAATGAACGCTCTCGTCCCAGCATCCAGTAAATACTGGCAATAAGGGACGAGAGCGTTTTGTTTTCGAGATCATAATATAAGATCAGGGAAATTTTTGTTATGTAAAATAGGCTCTTGAAAGTAGCCCGGTATTCAAGGCCTTGGGAAGTAGAGATATGATGGCCAACAATATGATCCTTACAAATAGTTCGATCTACCAGCCTGATTTGAAAGCATTTCGCGAGATTGGTGCTGGGGAAGTCAATTTGATTCCAATTTACCGGGTATTTCCGGCCGATCTGGAAACCCCCGTAACAGTTTACATAAAAATGATGGATTCGTTAGGGCCATCCTTCTTACTTGAATCCGTCGAAGGGGGAGAACAAGTCGGCCGGTATTCGTTTGTTGGCGTCAATCCACGGGGAATTATCACCCTGCAGGGAAATGAAATAAGCATTGGTGGCGACATGATAGCTGAGGGACAAGAATCGCAAGCGCGCCCTTTAGCGAAAGGGGAAGATATTCTCGACGTGTTGAAGGCTGAGCTGTGCCAGTTTCAAACTGCAGAGCTTCCTGGATTGCCACGATTTAGCGGCGGAGGTGTTGGTTATTTGGGTTACGATGTGGTTCGCTTTTTTGAGCAGTTGCCAGAGTCGGCCGAAAGAGTGCTATCCATCCCCGATGCTGTCTTTCTGTTAGCTGATACGTTAGTCATCTTCGATCACGCCCGGCACCAGCTAATGATTTTGGCGAATGCCTTTTTAAACAAAGATGGAGAAGTTGACCTGGAAATGGCTTACCTGGATGCGATTCAACGTATCGAGCGGGTTAGCGAAAAGTTATTGCGGCCGTTACCGGCAATACCAGCGAGAAGAAGTTATCGGAATGGGAACAGTCACGGACCCGGTTCATTATCGATCAACAAGAGCCAGTCTACTTTTGAAGAGATGGTTATCCAAGCCAAAGAATACATTGCTGCCGGGGATATCTTTCAAGCTGTGCTCAGCCAGCGTCTGAGCCGGAAAACAGATGCCCATCCTTTTGCCATTTACCGGGCGCTACGGATGTTGAATCCTTCACCCTACATGTTTTATTTCGATTTTGGCCAGTTAGGTTTTCAGGTAATCGGTGCCTCGCCGGAAATGCACGTCAGGCTCGAGGATGGGGTAGCCAGTGTTCGTCCCATCGCCGGTACGCGATGGCGGGGCAAGAGCGAAAGTGAGGATGAAGCTTTGGAAAATGAGCTTTTGGCGGATAAAAAAGAGCGAGCCGAACACGTCATGCTGGTTGACCTGGGCCGGAATGATATCGGGCGGGTGAGCCAATACGGTACTGTGCACGTTCGTGATTTGATGGTTGTGGAACGTTATAGTCACGTGATGCACATCGTCAGTCACGTGGAGGGAAAGATGAACGAGGATATGGATGCCTTTGACCTGATGAGGGCCACATTCCCGGCCGGTACAGTTAGCGGGGCACCGAAGGTTCGAGCGATGGAGATCATCGAGGAACTGGAGGGAGAACGACGTGGATTGTACGCAGGTGCGGTTGGATATTTTAGCCATGACGGTAGCATGGATACATGTATCGCTATCCGGACCATGCTTGTCCAAGAGGATACTGTTTATGTACAGGCCGGAGCGGGTATTGTGGCTGATAGCGATCCCACTAAAGAATTCGAGGAATGTCTAAATAAAGCTCGAGCCCTGATGGTTGCGGTCGAACAAGCCGAACGGGGCATTTGAGTCACTTTTAGAGTTCATAAAGAGCTCTAGCCGGACGAAAGGCTGGCGGTCGGCAAGCGGCCGCCTCATCCGCCTAGAGCATTTATTAAGGAAATGAACCATTTAGGAGTTTATGATGGAAAAGAAACGATTATTGACCGGTGATCGGCCGACAGGAAGGTTACATCTTGGCCATTATGTTGGCAGCATCGCCAACCGGGTCAAATTGCAGGATGAATATGAATGTTTTTTTCTCATTGCCGACTTGCATATGCTAACCACCAGAAATACGCGCCAGGATGTCGACTCAATACGCACCAATGCTGTGGAAATGGTGATCGACTATCTCTCGTGTGGCATTGATCCAGTCAAGAGCACAATTTATCTACAAAGCGCGGTTCACGCGGTGTACGAGATCAACCTTATCTTTGAGATGTTGGTTTCTGTGCCCCGATTAAGTCGATTACCTTCGCTCAAGGATATGGCTCGAGCGGCCCACCTTAGCGAGATGCCCTTTGGCTTGTTGGGTTATCCCGTCTTGCAAGCGGCCGATATCGTCACACCGCGCGCGCACATTGTACCCGTCGGAAAAGATAACGAGTCCCATGTAGAGATCACCCGCGAGCTTGTGCGGCGATTCAACTTCCTTTACGGGGACACGTTGCCTGTTCCTGATGTGCTAATAGGTGAAGTGCCTACCTTGGTTGGTACCGATGGTCAGGCAAAGATGAGCAAAAGCCTGGGTAATGCCATCTTGCTCAGCGATGATGCCAAAACGGTCGAGAAAAAAGTTCATGGTATGTACACCGATCCTAAGAGGATTCGGGCTGATATCCCGGGAACAGTGGAAGGTAATCCAGTTTTTTCGTATCATGATATCTTTAATCCTGATAAAGCTGAGGTTGAGGACCTGAAGAAGCGATACCGTCAAGGTCAGGTAGGCGACGTGGAAGTTAAAGACAAGCTAACCACTGCCATAAACAACTTTTTAGACCCAATACGAGAACGCCGGGCTTTAATTGAAGCAGACCGGGGCTTGCCAGAACAAGTGATATACGATGGCACCTTACATGCCTCAAAAGTAGCTGATGAAACCGCCTCGATGATGAAAAAGGCCATGGGTCTGACCGGTGTATGGAATAAGATCAGCCGCAAGGGAAGGGATCGAATAAAAAAACTTGATGAGAAGGTTAGGTTGTAAAAGGAGTACATGCGGCGACGTCTAATCTCTAGCCGTCGGATGTCTTGTCATTGGAGAGTACCATGATCGTGATGATCGATAATTACGATTCATTTACCTACAATTTAGTGCAATATTTGGGCGAACTCGGGGCCGAGATCACCGTTTTTCGTAATGATAAGGTGACTGTAGAGGAAGTTTTGGCTTTAAAGCCCGATCATATTGTGATTAGCCCTGGCCCAGGAGATCCGAATGATGGCGGTGTATCAAATGATATTATCAGAAAAATTGGTCCTACAACACCGCTTCTGGGCGTTTGTCTTGGACATCAGTGTATCGGCTATACCTTTGGCGGGCAGATTAAGCGGGCGCCACGTTTGATGCATGGTAAAGTCTCGTCTGTCTATCATAACGGCCGGGGAATTTTCAACGGCGTACCCAGCCCATTCCAGGCCACCCGATATCATTCACTCATTGTCGAAGAACCGGTACCTGAATGTCTGGAGGTTACGGCCTTTACTCGGGACGGTGAAATCATGGGTATGCGCCACCTGGAATATCCAATCGTTGGCGTTCAATTTCACCCAGAAAGCATTCTCACCGAACATGGAAAACGAATCCTGCGCAACTTTCTGGATGGTAGGTGAAGGCTGACACCCAAGGAAGACCAAAATAAATTGAGATGGAGACAATAATGGCTGTTATTCATGGATTCGAATTAATTAGAGAAGAAACCATAGAGGAATTGAACACGCTGGCCCGCCTATATCGCCACGATAAGTCAGGGGCTGAGCTTTTGTCATTAACCAACGACGACGAAAACAAGGTATTTGGAGTAACCTTTCGAACCCCTCCACCTGATTCGACGGGAGTGGCGCATATCATGGAGCATTCAGTATTAGGTGGTTCTCGGAAATACCCAGTCAAGGAACCCTTCGTCGAATTAATCAAGGGTTCGCTGAATACCTTCTTGAACGCCTTCACCTCCGCTGATTGGACGGCATACCCGGTAGCCAGTACCAATTTGCAGGATTTCTATAATCTTGTCGACGTCTACCTAGATGCCGTGTTTTATCCTCTGATTACACCATACCACCTGGATCAGGAGGGTTGGCACTTTGAGCTGGTAAACCAGACAGCACCCCTCACTTACAAGGGGGTGGTATTTAATGAAATGAAAGGGGCATATTCATCGCCCGACGATGTATTTGGACGTTACAATCAACAATCACTTTTCTTCAACCATGTCTATGGGTTGGACTCCGGTGGTGCCCCACACGATATCCCAAATCTCACCTATGAAGGTTTCAAACAATTCCACCGGACATATTATCATCCGGCCAATTCTCGGATCTTCTTTTATGGGGATGATGATGAAAAAGAACGCCTTCGCATATTGGATGAATATTTAAGTGGTTTCGACTACCACCAGGTTGAATCGACGATTCCCCTTGCTCCAAGATACGATCAACCCAGATACTTCACCCACACTTACAGCGTCGATGGGGATTCACCAGATAGTAGTAAAAGCCGGCTGCAAGTCAACTGGCTCTTACCTGAAAATTCCGATCCCAGTTTGACGATGGCCCTTAGCATTCTCTCCTTTGCCCTGGTTAGTACGCCAGCGTCGCCATTGCGAAAAGCCCTGATAGATTCGGGAATGGGAGATGATTTGACCGGGGGTGGCCTTTCAGGAAGCTTGCGCGAATTGACCTTTGGTGTGGGTCTAAAAGGTATTGTTCCCACAAATGCGGATAAGGTTGAAAACTTGATCCTAAATACTTTGAGCGAACTGGCGGATAGTGGTTTTGAACAGGATATGATCGAGGCAGCCGTTAACAGTATAGAATTCCAATTGAGGGAAAATAATACCGGCCGATTCCCAAGGGGTCTAAGTCTATTGATGGCCGCTTTGGGGACGTGGAACTATGGCGGTGATCCGCTGGCCATGATAGCCTATGAGGCACCTCTTCACGCTGTTAAAGAACGACTTGAACAGAATCCTGATTACTTGCAAGATTTGATTCGTAAATACTTCCTGCAAAATCCCCATCGAACCACGGTAAGGCTTGATCCTGATCCCAAACTTGGTGAAAAGCTAGATCAAGAAGAAAAAGAGAGGTTGGCCAAAGCCAAGGCTGGAATGGATCAGGCGGAATTGAAAGCCATCATCGACAACGCAAAAGAGTTGAAACGCCGGCAAGAAACACCGGACAACCCGGAAGCCCTTGCTGCGATTCCAACCCTGACCCTGGCCGATTTGGACATGGAGAATAAGATAGTCCCAATTGAGTTGGAGAGATTGCAGGGGAGTGAGGTCTTATTTCACGATCTATTTACCAATGGCATCGTGTATCTGGATATGGGTTTTGATTTGCATGCCTTAAAGGAAGATCTGTTGCCTTTTGTCAACTTGTTTGGCAGTTCGCTCACTAAAATGGGGACTGAAGATTTAGATTATGTGAAGCTAAGTCAGCGAATCAACCAGAAGACTGGTGGGGTTTGGCACTCGACTTTGATGTCGGCTACCAGTGACGGCCGGAATGCCACGGCTTGGTTCTTGCTGCGTGGAAAAGCGACCATGGAGCATGCCCAAGACTTGCTGGATATTTTCCAAGACATCTTGCTGACGGTTAAGCTGGATGATCAAACGCGGTTTCGCCAGATAGCCTTAGAAGCCAAGGCTGGCAAGGAGGCTGGCCTCATTCAAATGGGTCATGTGGTCGTGGGCAATCGGCTGGCAGCCCAATTCAATGAAGCTGATTGGGCGGCCGAGCGTATGGGTGGCATCGACTATCTTCGCTTTCTCAATAACCTGATTCGAGATATTGAGACCGATTGGCCGGCCGTACACAAAATATTAGTTGAAGTTCACCAGGCATTGGTCAATCGTCAAAGGATGTTGCTGAACGTAACCTTGGATGGGGAGAATTATGGGTTGATAAAACCAAGATTGGAGGGTCTTGTCAGCACCTTGCCTGAAACAAATGGTTTGATTTCATCCTGGTCACCATCTTTTCAGACTTGTGATGAAGGTTTAACAATTCCGGCGCGGGTTAACTATGTTGGCAAAGGCGCCAACCTGTATGAATTGGGTTATGATCTTGATGGGTCTATCGAAGTCATCACTAAATTTCTACGCACGACCTGGTTGTGGGAAAAAATCCGAGTTCAAGGGGGAGCCTATGGTGGTAGTTGTCGTTTTGACCGCTTTTCCGGTGTTTTCAATTATCTGTCATACAGAGACCCTAATCTTCTGGGGACCATCCAAAATTATGATGAAACAGCTGAATTCTTACGCCAACTAAATTTGAGCGAAGATGAGTTGGTCAAAGCAATCATTGGGGCCATTGGGGATTGGGATTCATACCAGCTTCCCGATGCTAAAGGCTATACGTCGATGGCGCGTCACTTGATTGGTGTAACCGAGGAGAGTCGCCAGCGGTATCGCGAGGAGATCCTCTCGACGACTGCGACCGATTTCCATGCCTTTGCCGATGTGTTGGCCCAGGTAAGTCAGAAAGGGCGAGTTGTGGTGCTGGGTTCGCCAGAAGTGATCGACGAGGCCAATGAGAATGGATGGCTTGAGGTCACTAAGGTACTTTGATTTATATTCTGTGGAGAGGGATGATGTCCCTAAAAGAAGCGATCTCTAAGGTAATTCAATATCAAGATTTGGACCTGCATCAAGCCGAAGCAGCCATGGATGTCATAATGAATGGTGAAGCAACACCAGCCCAGATCGGTTGTTATCTAACGGCGCTGCGGATGAAGGGCGAGACCGTGGACGAAATAGCAGGTAGCGCCAGGTCGATGCGAGCTCATGTCGTACAGGTTGACGTTCCAATGGAGTCCGGGGCAATGTTGGTAGACACGTGTGGTACCGGTGGTGATGGCAAACACACATTTAATATATCCACCACGGCTGCTTTCGTAGTTGCCGGTCGTGGAGTCAAAGTAGCCAAGCATGGCAATCGAGCGGCAAGCAGTAAATGTGGATCGGCCGATGTGCTTTTAGAATTAGGGGGCAATCTGGATCTAACGCCTGCACAGGTAGCAGAATGCATTGAAGAAATTGGTATTGGTTTCTTGTATGCCATTCACCATCATCCGGCGATGAGGTATGCCGTTGGACCGCGCCGCGAGATTGGGCAACGAACCGTCTTTAACCTGCTTGGCCCGCTGACCAATCCAGCCTCGGCAACGCATCAGCTTATAGGAATCTATGACGGTGATTTGACGGCCACAGTAGCCGAGGTTTTGCGAACATTGGGAACGAAAGCGGCCTCCGTCGTTTACGGTGCCGATGGCCTAGACGAATTGTCCACGACGGGTATCAACAAAATCAGCCGCTTAGATAGTGGATCAGTGACGACTTTTGAATTAGATCCCGCAGTACTAGGTTTACCAAAGGCGAGTCTGTCCGATTTACTTGGCAGCACTCCGGGTGAAAACGCGCAAATTACCCGTAACATCTTGTCGGGAAAAGATCAGGGTCCGCGTCGTGATATCGTGATACTAAATGCGGCCGGTGCCTTTTGCCTGGAGAATAATGATTGGGAATTTGGTCTGGCTGAGGCCAAAGAATCGATCGATAGCGGTGCAGCGTTACATGCTCTAGAGACCTGGATCGAAAAAACCAACAGCTTATTAACATGAGCGTATCCAAACAAGCCCAACGTCGAGGCACAATTCTCGATGAAATCATGAGATACCACCGTGATCAACTGCCTAAACGGATGCGAGAGGTATCTTTGGCAGATTTAAGAGCATTGGCCACTGTTTCTCCGCCGACGGTTGATTTCATGGGCGCACTTAAAGAACCAGGGGTTTCGTTGATCGCCGAATGTAAAAAAGCTTCGCCAAGCAAAGGATTATTGGTGAAGGATTACGTTTCGGTGCATTTGGCTAGCTTATACGTACAGGCCGGGGCTCGAGCTATCTCCGTATTGACCGATGCTCGATTTTTTCAGGGTTCCCTGGAAGACCTAAGAGATGTTAAAGAACTGGTTGTGGAGCTGGAAGCCGGGAGCCCAAGTGCCACCGGAATTCCAATACTGCGTAAAGATTTCATTTTTCATCCCTACCAGGTTTACGAGTCGAGAGCAGCCGGCGCTGATGCTGTCTTGTTGATCGCGACCGTGTTGAATATGGGAGAATTAAAAGAGTTATTATCGTTGGTTCATGATCTGGATATGGAAGCCCTCGTCGAGGTACATACCGAAGCAGAACTGGAGTGGGTGTTGACTCTTGATCCCCAGGTTATTGGCGTAAACAATCGCGATCTTCAAACGTTTGAAGTAGATTTTGCCAATACCGGCCGGCTAAGAGATATGATTCCCAAAGATGTCGTCGTCGTTGGAGAGAGTGGGATCAACAAGGCTGAAGATATCATAAAGATGAAACAAATCGGTGTCGATGCCGTTTTGGTTGGAGAAAGCCTGGTAAGAAGCAAAAATACGCTGCAAAAAACGTATGAACTGGTGCAAGCCGGACAAATTTAATCGAACCTGTTAAGGTCTTTCGATCTCACTGATTTGGCCTAAGGCATTCAGGTTGAGTACCACATTTTGGCCTTGTTCTAGAGCCTGCCATTCCTCCAAGGTCGTCTCCCACTCGACAGTATCGCCATCTTCGTCGACGAAATAGACGACATAGACCTCGGTAGTCTCTCCTTCTCGTTCATCACTCCCCAAATCTGCTCTTGGCCAGTAGGGCGAGTGATCATTGCCTGACGATTCCTCAGTACGGACGACGATCCATTTGTCGATTTCATATGTATATAGCGGCCTGTAAACAGGCTCATCCCTGTAGATGGGCTCTTCGTAAGTTTCGGTGCGTACCTGAGTCTCGTAAACTGGCCTTTCGCACTCGATATCTTCAAAGAACCCAGTGCCTAAATCGCGTTGGCCACATACATACGTTTCTACCCCGACCTGAACCCGTTCCTCGACCTGTCGCTGGCGCGTTTCATAGTGATCCAGGATCTGGTCGTAATGGTGAATCTCCTCCCTCTGGCTGATTAAGCGACCACCGGAAGGTATTTCCCAATCTTCTTCGACGACGGTTTGAAAAGCTTCGACCTCGACAGTTCTTTCCCATTGGAAGCCTGTTACCGAAGCTTCGGCATCCCTCCCGCCAAATACAAGAAAGGCAATCACAGCCAGACACAGCAAAGCGATGGCACCAATACCGGCGATAATAGCGATGGGAAGCTTCTTTTTATCCGTTGTCTTTTCAGGTGGTGACTTGGCTGGCTCAGGCTCTTCGTCGAAGGTCATGTCACCGGTGGTTGGCACCTGGTCCGGCTCGTATTCTTTCACTTGTTGGACCGGACTAGTCTCATCCCGAGCCGCACCACAAGAGCCGCATACTGCGATATCGGCCGCATTGCTGGTCCCGCAATATTCACAGATCCAGTCAGGTCCGACCAGTGCTTGTCTTTGCAGCTTTTTATCAGTTACCTCACTATCGTCGGCTAAATAAAACTTGGTCCCTTCCGGACGGGAATGACCACAATTCTGGCAATTGCGGTGCCTTCCAAGATTTCCGATATTTCCACAATATTGGCAATCCCATCGGCCTTCACGAATGGCCATTGGCGAATCCTCCATTTGCGGTGTCAGCGCCTATCGTCATTATTAAACAAAAATGCGGCTGGAAATTTGCTATTTTGATAAGCTGTTGATTGAAATTTATCTAAAATTTCTTTAAATAGACTTAAAATTGGTACTAACTTCCTAGATATTGGCCGATATTCTCCTGATATAATGGGACTAGTTTCCTATTAGTTATCCTGACTGCACAAAGGAGATTAAGTCATGATATTCCTTACTCAGCAGGATGGCCAGGGGTTAATTGAGTACGCTTTAATTCTTGTTTTAGTATC
>Ga0111142_1043_pt1 | contig 15103 bp, 10 predicted proteins | sample DeeMarSeWOR28_12_FD_80398 | JGI IMG/M metagenome (GOLD analysis project Ga0111142, IMG submission 80398) | Anaerolineae bacterium SG8_19 | reverse complement strand
TTGACAGGGTTGTTACGGCTTGATTAGAATTCGTACGACGATTTTTATTGAATTGCCTCTGACACAATCCCGGCAAATTCAATGTGCCAGATTGGAAGAGTCTTACGGCAATGCATATGTAATGACATGACTGACCAGACCATATCTGAACCGATTCTGACGACCAAGCTTTGCCCGCCGCGAATTCCTGACGACGTGGTATGGAGAGAACGGTTATTGGCGCAGCTGGACGGGGGACGCGAGCTGCCCTTGACTCTGGTCTCCGCGGGGGCGGGATATGGGAAAAGTACGCTGTTAAGTCAGTGGTTGGCACGGAACGACAGCCCGAGTGCCTGGCTGTCGCTGGATGGGTATGATAATGATTTGAGCCAATTCCTCAGCTATTTCGCAGCAGCGGTGCGAACAATGATTCCTGACGCCTGCTCGGAAACGCTCTCATTGGTTAAAGGCACTGATCTGCCGCCACTGCCCATTCTGGCGCGGATTTTGATCAACGAGTTGGACCAGATCCAAGATTCATTCCTCCTGGTGCTCGACGACTACCACGCTATACAGCATAAGGACATCCACGAGCTGCTCGATGAGCTGTTGACGCACCCCCCACGGTCCCTGCACCTGGTGATCGCCTCACGTGTCGACCCCCCTTTCAACCTCACCAGTTACCGTGCCCGGCGGACGATGCACGAGATTCGTGCAAAGGATCTGCGCTTCAACGAATTTGAAACGGCCGCTTTCCTCGAGCGGGAATTGGGAACCGGAGCCGGTAAGAAGACAAAAACGGCCGTACTGGAGCAGCTTGAGGGTTGGGTAACAGGTTTGCGCCTGTTCACCATGTCGCTGCGGCAACAAGGTGTCCGAGATTTAGAGCCCTTTCACGAGCCGGGAAATATTTCAACCATTACCCAGTATTTAATGGGTGAGGTCCTCGAAAGCCAACCAGCCGTCATCCAAAAGTATCTGCTGCATACATCCATTCTGGATCGTTTTTGTGCACCCTTGTGCGAGGCCTTCACTCCTGGACCTATTGCTAAGGAATTGGGAAATACCGATGTGACGGCAGGGCAGCGCATGACCTCAGAAATGGAAGGAGAGCGCTTCCTGACGTGGTTGAAGAAGGAAAACATTTTTGTTGTTAGCCTGGATGAGGGAGGGCAATGGTTCCGCTATCATCATCTGTTTCAAGAGATCTTGCAGGGCTTGCTGCAGAAGCGGATGGGTGCTGAGGCGATCGCCGGCTTACATCAGGCGGCTAGTGGCTGGTTTGCTGAGCATGGTCTGATAGAGGAAGCGCTGCAGCACGCTCTGGCGGCTAGGGACACAGCAGCGGCTGTAGAATTAATAGCAAAACAGCGGCATGTGCTGATGAACCAGGAACTTTTTCATGTTCTTGACCATTGGCTGAAACAGCTGCCCCCGGAAGCTGTTTCGGCCAGTGCACAACTGCTCCTGGCAAAAGGGTGGCTGCTCGATTATCAGTCCAGGCATGAGGAACTTCCCCCACTTCTGGAGAAGACCGCGGCACTGCTTGAGGCTGATGAAACGCTGCCGGCGAAAGAGCGATCGGTACTTGAAGGTGAAATAGCGGTCCTGCGCGGCATCCTCCTCTATTGGATAGGTCAAGGCCAACCCAGCCTGGATGAGTGCCGCCATGCCATCGCAGTCACACCTCCTACCCATGAATGGGTGCGCGGGACGGCATTGTCCTTTCACGCAGCGGCTCGCCAGCTGGTTGGGCAATTGGAAAAGGCCTATGAAGAGATATACCAATTACTGACCTTTGGGAGTGAACGGGACCAGGCTTTTACCCACCGCGCCTACGATGCCTTATTGGGGGTTGAAGCGATGTCCGGCGATTTAAGCCGGCACGAGCAAGCGGCGCAGCAGCAGGTTGCCTACACAGAGCCGCGCAAGCTCTTTGTTTCCCTGGGTTGGGCACGATACTCAATTGGCTTTGTTAACTATCAGCGGAATGAACTCGATGCGGCCAGGCTATCGTTTGAACAATTGATCGACATGCGCTACCTGACCCACGCAGTAGCCGCGGCACAAGGGTATTATGGTCTGGCGTTGACCTACCAGGCACTGGGGAACAGCAAAAAGACGAGGGAGATAGGACGGGAGGCGATGGCCTGGGCTGTGGAGAGCGCCAACCCTTTTCTGGTTCTCGAAGCGTATTCCTTTGGCGACAGATTGGCTTTGCTGCAGGGGAAGGTGCCAGAGCCAACGCAGTGGGCTAGTCCCCTGGGGGATGAGATTCCGGTGATGATGCTGCTGCAAGCACCTCACATGACGTTTGCCCAAGTGCTATTAGCCGAGGGAACTGAAGCTGCGCTACAAGATGCAGAAGAGCTGTTGATGAGACTTGAGCAGGCGGCCAAGGCCACCCATAACACCTGGCGTACGATGGAAATCACGGCGATGCAGGCTATTCTTAAGGAAGCCCAAGGTGAAAGGCAAGAAGCATTGGATTTGTTGGGACAGGTTTTGGTCTGGGCCCAACCGTATGAGTACATCAGGCTGTTCACTGATCTGGGGCCGAGGATGGCTGATTTACTCAAGATCCTATATAGCCAGGGAAACGAGGCGGCTTATTCGGCGCAGATTTTGGCGGCTTTTCCTGGTGATTTTCATTCGCCAGATATTGGCGTTGAACTCACCAGGCGTGAACTTGAAGTGCTTGGACTTATGAGCCAGGGTCTAAGCAATAAGGAGATCGCCGCGCAGCTATATCTATCAATAGGCAGCGTCAAGCAGTATACGCACCGCATTTATCAAAAGTTAGCGGTACCCAACAGACGAGAGGCTGTCAGAAGAGCCACCGATCTGCGAATCCTTGCCGCTCCTTAGTATTGAGGTGTATAAATCTTCCTTTCTACCTAAAAACTGACCCGTCACAGGTTATATCCTTCCCCCCCTTGGTTCCCAACCTCTTTCCTCGCGGAATCCTATCTTTCCCGCAAAATGCTAACTTTTTGCTAACCATGGTTAACTCCAAGGTCTGTCCTGCTCTGGTATGCTTATGACACAGCAGGTAAGCGGCAGGGAAATAACATAACTTAAAGCCCGGCACCACTATCGAGAGGTGCTGTAGGGCGTGAGGTTGCAATGGATCATGCATTTGACACAAAAGGTGATTATCAAATCCGGGTGAAAGGCTATCTGCCTGAAGACTGGACGGAGCGGATGGGCGGTATGGCCATTCGTTATGATAGAGAGGTTGAACCGTCAGAAACGATTTTATTCGGCCAGCTAAGGGATCAAGCGGCACTGATGGGGGTCTTGAACGCGCTTTATGGCCTGCATCTCCCCATATTGAGCGTCAAGTACTTGGCCAAGCAATGATTTCCCGGTAAAAACTTTAAGAAACGGGTCCGGAAGGGCGCCGCTTATGTGTTTGGGGCTGAACACCCCGCGAATTACAAAAGGAGAATAAAAATGGCACAGACACCAGAAATTACAGGTCGGGAGATTCTGCCCATCCCTGACATTCCTTCCAAGGGCAAAATGGCGCTGGATGCGCGTAAGGCCGAATTTCCGGCCATTGAACCGCTACGCCCACCGAAAGGCGCGCCCAACGTGGTCATCGTCTTGATAGACGACATGGGCTTTGGCGCGCCCAGCGCCAACGGCGGCCCCTGTTACATGCCGGCCATGGAGAAAATAGCTGAGCGCGGTTTGCTCTACAACCGCTTCCATACCACAGCGCTTTGCTCGCCGACCCGCCAGGCGCTGTTGACCGGCCGAAATCATCACTCGGCCGGCATGGGTTCGGTGGCCGAGGTGGCCACCGGCGCCCCGGGCAACGACAGCGTGCGGCCCAATACCGTGGCCACCATCGCCGAGATCCTGCGCTTAAACGGCTACAGCACCGGCGCCGTCGGCAAAATGCATCAGACCCCGACCTGGGAAGTGAGCATGTCCGGGCCCTTCGACCGCTGGCCAACCGGCGACGGTTTTGAAAAGTTCTACGGCTTTGTTGGCGGCGAGACCAACCAGTGGGCGCCGACTCTGTACCTGGGCAACTATCCTGTTGAGCCATGGGGCACGGCCGAAGACGGCTATCACATTTCGGAGGACGTTGTTGACAAGGCCATCGCCTGGATCCGCGGCCTGCATGTGATGACCCCTGACAAACCCTTTTTCCTGTACACTTCCTTTGGCGCCACCCATGCCCCCCATCACGCGCCCCAGGAATATATCGACAAGTACAAGGGCAAATTCGACAAGGGTTGGGACGCGGTCCGCGAAGAGACGCTGGCCAACATGAAGGCCAAGGGCATCGTGCCCCAGGACACCGAGCTGACCGACCGACCGGAAGGCGTCCGGGCCTGGGATGCGCTGAACGAGACGGAGAAGACTGTCTACGCCCGGCTGATGGAGGTCTACGCCGGCTTCGCCGAGCACACTGATGCCCAGGTCATGCGCCTGATCGATACGCTGGACGAGATGGGCGTCATGGACGATACGATCTTCATTTATATCGCCGGCGATAACGGCGCCAGCGCTGAGGGCGGGCTGGACGGTACATTCAACGAGCTAATGGCCCTTAACGGGATACCGCAGACGCTAGAGGATGTGCTGCCACGGCTGGACGATCTGGGTGGCCCCAATGCCTTCAACCACTATCCGGTTGGCTGGGCCCACGCCATGAACGCCCCCTATCAATGGACCAAGCAGGTGGCCTCGCACTTCGGTGGCACGCGTAACAGCATGGCCCTGAGCTGGCCACGCAACATCAAAGCCAGCGGCGAGATCCGGCAGCAGTTCCACCATGTCATCGACATCGTGCCTACCATCCTGGAAGCGGCCGGTTTGCCGGAGCCATATATGGTCAATGGCGTGGCCCAGAAACCCATGGAAGGCGTCAGTATGGCCTATACGTTTGACGATGCGAACGCTGACGACAGGCATGTGACGCAATACTTCGAGATGTTCGGCAATCGCGGCATCTATCATGAGGGGTGGACGGCCGTTACCCACCACAGCACGCCCTGGCTTACCCGAGAGTGGCCCTCCTTCGAACAGGATGTCTGGGAGTTGTACAATACCAACAAGGACTGGAGTCAGGCCCATGACCTTTCCAAGGAGATGCCCGAGAAGCTGCGTGAGTTGCAGGATCTGTTCCTGATCGAAGCCTCCAAATACAATGTCTTCCCGCTAGACGATCGACGTTACGAGCGCTTCAATGCCGCCATCGCTGGACGCCCAGATTTAGCTGGGGATCGCAAGACGATGACCTTTTACCCTGGCATGACCCACCTAATGGAAAACACGGTGCTGAATGTCAAGAACCGCTCCCACACCATCACCGCCGAAGTCGAGATTCCTGAGGGCGGTGCGGATGGTGTGATCGTGGCCCAGGGAGGCCGATTCGCCGGGTGGACGTTGTACGTGAAAGACGGGGCGGCCAAGTACGGCTACAACTGGTTCGATGATGCCCACTACTATGTGGGTGGCCAAACGAAGCTGCCTACCGGCACCGTCAATATCCGTTATCACTTCAACTTCGAGGGCGACGCGCCCGGCGGCGGCGGCACAGGTACGCTCTTCGTTAATGAAACGAAGATAGCCGAAGGCAAGATCGAAAAGACGGTGCCTTTTGTCTTCTCGGCCGACGAGACGCTGGACATTGGCGGCGACCTGGCCTTGCCGGTGACCGACGACTATCCCGAGGGCGAGGCCAACAAGTTCTCAGGCAAGATCAACTGGGTGCGCATCGACCTGGAAGAGGACAATGTCGGCCATTTGGAGCCCGAGGAGCTCAAATACCATAGGGCATTAGCACGCCAATAAGCTGATTCATGAGGCGCACCAAGGCCTGTAATTAATCCAATTGGAGAATCTGACAACCCCGTAGGCCTCGGACCAGTGAGGCCTGCGGGGTATGCATGTATAAGGAGAAATGATGAGCCAGAAACCAAACATTGTGTTCATGCTTGGAGATAACGTAGGATGGGGTGATCTTGGCTCCTATGGTGGGCTGGTTCCAACACCGCGCCTGGACAAGTTGGCCAGCGAGGGCATCCGTTTCACCAACTTCAACACGGAGGCGCAGTGCACGCCAACCCGCGGGGCGCTTTTGACAGGGCGAATGCCAATCCGGACCGGTACCTATAAGGTTCCCCTGCCGGGCGAACCTGGCCACTATGGACTGTCCCCGTGGGAGTACACCCTGGCGGATCTACTGTCCGACGCTGGATATGCCACCGCCTGTTTCGGCAAGTGGCACCTGGGCAATGTGCCGGGGCGGATCCCCACCGATCAAGGTTTCGACGAGTGGTGGGGCATCAGCGAGAGTTCGGACGAGGCCGATTACACTTCCCACCCAATGTACCCACCTGAGTTCAAGCGCCCGAAGATCAAGGCCTCGGTCAAGGGTCAACCCTTCGAGGAGGTTGATGAATTCAACCGGGAGACCCGGCCGTTCATGGACGAAAAGATCACCGAGAAAACGATCGACTTCATCCGGCGCAGCGCTGGGGATAATAAACCGTTCTTCACTTACGTCCCCTTTACCAACGTGCACCCACCGATGATTCCGCACCCGGATTTCGAAAATGCAACCCAGAGCAGTAAAGCGGCGCCGAAGAGCATCGCCGAGCTCGATCATCGAGCCGGTCAGATTCTAGATGCTCTTGACGAACTAGGGCTCACAGACAACACAATCGTGGTTTGGGCCAGCGATAATGCCGCCGGGACCTTACTTAGCGAGCCAATGGGATCGAGCGGATACTGGCGCGGCACATTCGGTGGCGGCTGGGAAGGCTCAATCCGTACCCCGGCCATGGTCCGTTGGCCCGGCCACATCCCGGCAGGCGTCGTCACAGACGAAATCATGGCAACCTATGACTGGATGCCAACATTGGCTGCGCTCATTGGCCAGGCAGACCGCATGCCAACGGATCGGCCGATTGATGGGCTGGACATGTCGACGTTCCTGCTCGGGCAGACAGACACATCGGGCCGGGATGACTTCGTTTACTTCGGCTCTGACGGCGAGTTGATCTCTGTAAAATGGAAGACGATGAAAGTCCACTTCCGGTACACTGAATCCACCTCATGGATCGCCCCGTACGTCAAACCCCAGATCCCGATGGTCTGTGACCTGATCTCCGATCCCCATGAGACGATTGATCTCATGCAATCGGACTTGACCCTCGCCTGGGTTATCGGAGCAGCCTTGAGACCGGTGATTGAATTAGCGCAAAGCGCAAAAAAGTATCGCCATATCGGCGTGGGCGAGGAAGGCTTCGGCGGCTACGAATGACGGTGCACCACGCCGCCGCCTGTGACAGCTTATTGAATTAAATGGACGTTTACTTCGTACCAAAGGTGCCAGCAGGCAAAGAGCAATTGGACCCAGACTGTCTCCGGCAGGCCTTGTACATATTCAGAAGGAGGTATAACAAATGCCAATGAGACGACGACGTGCAAGACGATCAGTTAGACGAACCGGGAGACGAACTGGCCGCAGAACCACGCGCAGACGCATACGGAGACGACGCGTATTGCCTGTGGGCCGCCGTTACCGTCGCCGGCGTTTCCTGATCGGCGGCGCGACGATGTTATTGATAGGCGGCGCCGCTTACAAACTGGGGCAAAACAGCGTAAAGCAAGTTGAAGATCACACTGGTAAACCTGCTGACCAACTCTCGGAGCAAGAGCTTGAAGCGGCCATGGATGAGCTCGGCATCCAAGAAGAGGAAATTACCAATGCCGACATGGCCGCCATTGAGGCGGAAGCTGTTGATGCGTCAGATCCATCCCAGCAGGCCGAGCCCGATTACATCGCCGAACTGGAAAAACTGGCTGACCTCGTAGATAAGGGAATCATCACCCAAGAGGAGTTCGAGGCTAAGAAGAAATCGTTACTTGGTCTGTAAAGAGTGTCAGATCCAATGAAACTCGACCTGAAGTTTAGCGCAAAAACCATCGGACCCGATCTCGGATCGGGTCTCACCGTCGCCCTCGTTAGCATCCCTGAGGGCATGGCCTATGCCATGGTCGCCGGTGTCGATCCGATTTATGGTCTCTACACCGGCATGGTGACAACCGTTGTTGCCGCGCTGACCGGCAGCACCAGCCTGATGATCGTCACCCTTACCAACGCCCTGGCCCTGGTGACGGCCGATGCCCTGGCCGGTTTAGGTGCGGATGTCGACCCGATCAGGGCTATGTTCACCTTGACCTTCCTGGTTGGCGCGATCATGTTTCTCTTAGGCGTTTTGCGCCTGGGCAGCGTCATACGTTTCGTCTCGGCCGAGGTCATGAGCGGTTTCGTCTTCGCCACCGCTTTGCTCATCGTTCTGGGCCAATATGACGAACTGGTAGGTTATATTTCCACGCTGGATGCCAATAAGCTGGTCAAAGCAGTTGATATAACCTTGCACATAAGCGAGTGGGATTGGCCCACGGTTATTGTGGGCCTCGGCTCGATCATTGTTTTGGTTCTTCTCAAAAGGATCACCAGGATCGAGAAATATGCCGACGTACTCATCATCTTCCTGTCCTCCGCGTTTGTGTTTCTGGTAGGTTGGGCGACGGTGGAACTGGTCGGTGATATCGCCGACGTTCCCCGCGGCTTGGAAGCATTACCCACACCTGTTCTGCCTGACTTTAGTGCCATTCCTGCCCTGCTCACCGCGGCCGTTGCCGCGGCCGTGGTTGGACTTGCTGAGAGTTCCGGTGCGGGCGCTTCCTACCCTAATCCCGATGAATCTAGATCGGACATGTCCCAAGATTTCAGCGCCCAGGGTTTGGGCAATCTGGCCGGTTCCTTCTTTCAAGGCATGCCGGCCGGTGGTTCCCTTTCACGCACAGGGATTAACGACGGTGGTGGGGCCAAGTCACGTTGGTCCGGGGTTTACGCCGGGCTGTCATTGGCCCTTATCCTGGTGCTTTTTGGCAACTTAACCGAACTGATTCCGATGACAGGGCTGGCCGCGCTGTTAATCGTCATTGGCTTCGAGGTGATGATCAAGGAAAGCAGGACATTAAGAGAAGCCTACCGGGTCGATCGGGCAGCCGCATTGGTTGCTTTCCTGGTCATCGTCATCGCAGTCCTCGATGATCTGACCGTGGCTATCTTTAGCGGCGTCATCTTATCGCTATTACTGTTCACCTTCAAGGCGGTTTCCAAAGTCAAAGCAGTGCGCATCGTTCGTCGTGAGGACGGCCGGTTCGAGTTCGCGTCCCTGCCGGAGAAGTTGCCTTCAAACGAAATAACAGCCATGGAATTCTTAGGCACGGTTTACTTTGCCAGCGTTTATTCATACGATGAGTTATTGCCTGATTTTAAGGAAACGAAGAATGCTGTTTTCATTCTTAACATGAGGGGGCGCCAAACGATTTTTGAGACGGCTGTCGAATTTGCGGAGAAATTTGTGCCCAAACTGCATGCCTCAGGCAACCAATTTATGCTTTGCAATGTAACCAATGAGGTGCTAGAGCAGTTGAAAGTTACCGAAGCTTATGAACTGATCGGCGAGGAAAACATCTTTCTAAGCAATCCAATCATAGGCGTTTCTTTTGAAGAAGCCTGGCAGGCCGCCGAAGAATGGATAGCAGAACAGCAAGAGCGATAAAGGGAGTTTTAAGGATAAGTACTGCTTTTTTGTTACAACTATATTTTTACAGGGAGCCCGAATAGCGACCGTGATTTGGTGGCTCGTCGTCAATCCAGATTGAATGTCTGTGGACTGATCTCGCTGACTTAGCCGATTTTGGCATGTATGCCGGTGGCGACCAAGGCAACCGCGACCGCTTTCTGGCTTATAAAACTAGAAAAAACCTATGGAGAAACGATGAAGAAAACATACTTGCTTATGATTCTTGCCTTATTAATGATCCTGGCTGCGTGTTCCGATGAGGCAACACCGACGCCTGAACAAGAAGTGGTTGAGCCAACGGCCGAGCCGTTTGAGGAGCCAACAGAAGCCCCTGTTGAAGAACCGACAGAAGCGCCTACCGAAATGCCGATTGAAGAGCCAACAACAGCCCCTGAACCTGAACCGGTTGTTGAAGAAGCCGCGACCGTCGAATCCCCCATCGTTGGCGTCACGTGGTACTGGGAACAGTTCCAAGATACGGCCGATCTAAACTCTTTTGCCGTACCAACACCTGATAAATATACGCTCCTTCTTAATGCCGATGGAACTGTCTTTGCCCAGTCCGATTGTAATTCAGCTTTTGGCGAGTACACGACTGAAGGTGACGAAACCAGCGGGTCGCTGACCTTTTCCTTTGGTCCAACCACCGCCGTTTATTGCGGCGATGAGTCCCTGGACGATTTTTACCGTACACGCTTACAAGAAGTGGCAAGCTATTTCATGCAAGATGGTATCCTGCACCTGAACCTGTTTGCCGATGCCGGTAATATGGTTTTCGGACGTGGGCCATTGACCATTACCCCTGAGCAGATCAGCCTGGACACCCAGGGCTTGCCATATGACTGGCAAGCTGTCGTTGTGCCAGAGACGCCCTATGACGAGTCCCAACCCCCTGGCCCCATGGGCATACCCGAACACATCGAGGTTCTATTCGGCGTAACCGAGCCGTCAGAATGGGATCAATCCTTACCAATCATGTACATCATCCCGGTAAACGCTTACCGCGATATGTGGGCCGAGGCTGGCAACGAAAGCGTCAGCCAGACCGTCGAGCTAATCCAACAACAGGCCTTTGTTTTGACGTCACCCGGTCCAACATCTGGCATTCCAGCCTTACCTTACGAAGCCGGCCTGGTCGGCGTCAACGATTTTTCGGTTCAGGTTGGACGGGCCACTCGCCAGGGTGTGGTCAACGAGACCAGCGCAACCCAAACCGGTTACCGTTTCGACGGGCGCTGGGTCCAGGACGCCAATCCGGTTACCAACCAGGGCATGCGCTACGTCTATCAGGGCTTCACCAACGATGGTTACTACCTGGTTTCCTTCTTCTACCCGACGACCACGTCCGAATTGCCCGATGATGCCGGCCAGGTTTCCGCTGAGGTGCAAGAGCAGATCAACGCCAGCTACCAAGATTACCTGACCGCGGAAGCCGAACGGCTAAACGCCTTGCCCACCAGCGCCTGGGACCCGGACCTGGCGACCCTAGACGCCCTAGTTGGATCATTGGAGATCGAAGGCATGGTTGCCTCTGGGCTGCAAGAAGAAACCTGGCTCTGGACCGAAGACTCAGGCCAGCCGGGAAGCAGTGAGATCGTCCAAATCGAGGATCCCACCCTTTATCAGGTTAATTATGGTCTAGACGGCACCGTCCAAGTTCAGGCCGATTGTAACCTGGCCCAGCTCCCTTATACACTAAATCAAACCGGCATGCAGGGTGGCATGTTGGTGCAGCCCGGTCCAGTTACTCTTGCCCAATGCTCCGAAGGTTCGCATTCCGACAGCTTCATCAACAGCATCCAAGCCTCTCAGAACTATCGAGTTCTGGCCGGGGGTGATTTCTTGGAGCTGGTTTTGCCCGCCGGTGGTGGAACGTTGAAGCTGGTCAATCTGGACACCTACGAAAACACCGTCGATCCCCCCGCCCCTGAACCCGGCGAGCCCACCGCTACGGTAACTTCTGCCGTTGGGGCGAATGTTCGAACCGGTCCGGGGACTAACTACCCAATTATCGGCGTCGCGCCCTTCGGAACGACGGGCCGGGTGGTCGGCGTCAGCGCCGATACGGATTGGTGGGCGGTTTACGCACCGGGGGTTCCGAATGAACAAGCCTGGGTCGCAGCTTCCGTGGTGGAGGTCGAGAACGTGGAAAATGTACCAACTATCCCCGCGCCACCTCCGCCGACTGAACCGACACCGGTTCCCTCACCGACGGCTACTTCTGTGCCTTCAACTGGCATTACTTTTACCGCCAGCCGGACCACCATCAATGCCGGCGAAACGGCTGTCTTGAGCTGGAGCGTTGAAGGTGTAAAGGCTGTCTATATGTTCCCCGTGGGCGGCAATTACCTTAACTACCCGACCACCGGTCAGGGCAGCAAGGAGGTCAGACCCGGCATCACCACTACCTATATCCTGTCGGTCATCAACCTGGATGACTCAACCAGTTCCGAATCCATCGAAATCACCGTTGCAAACGGCCTAACTGCCAATCGGTGGTTGCTGCAGTCCTATAGCTCACCTGCTACAGGCTTGCGCACACCACTGCCGGGAACTGAAGTAACGGCCCGATTCGAGGCGAATGGCAATCTGAGTGGATCGTCCGGTTGTAATGATTACAGCGGCACTTTCACCGCTTATGACGAAGTGCTAACTATTGGCCTTGGGGCGTCCACGCAGATAGCCTGCGGCACCCCAGAGGGCATCATGGAGCAGGAAGGTACATACCTGAGTCTGCTACAACAAGCAGTCCGCTTTGATATCTCGGCTGGACAGCTTAGCGTCTTTGACAGCAGCGGCAACCGTATCCTGGTCTACCTCGCCGGTTAGCGGTAATCATTTACTGTTTTGGGGCTGCCCTCTGCGGAGGTGTAGTCTGTTACTCACATATTGTAATTCTTCGTGAACCTGAACAGGACAAGGAATCACTGGTTCACGCTTGAAGTTTCATCGGTTCTATTTGTTTGCTAAAGGAGAAAAAAATGGCAAAGGTACCTACTCAAGTTGCAATCGCTGCTTTCCATGAGGAAGCGGCCGCCGGTCAAGTGGCCGACGCGCTCAAAGAGGCCAAGAAACAAGGCCAACTCTACTACCGCAACGTGGCTGTCATTCGCAAGGATGAAAAGGGCAAGGTCAAGGTGAAGGAGACCGGCGATTTGTCCGGCGGCCCCGGAGCGGGCGTCGGTGCTGTGATTGGCGGGGCAGTTGGTTTGTTTGCTGGACCGGCTGGCCTGGCGGCCGGCGCGGCGGCCGGCGCAGTCATCGGTGGAGCTGGAGCAGCGCTCATCGATTCTGGCCTTGACAACAAGCGCCTGAAGCAGATCGGCGACGTGCTGCAGCCCAGCAACTCGGCCATCATCGCCGTCTTTGAGGAAGTCAAGATCGACAAGACGACGATGAAAGAGGTCAACCAGGACCTGCAAGAAGTAGTCTACAACCTGTCAACCGACATCGGCGACACACTCCGGGCCGGCCAAGATGTGGCCTATGTCTTCGCCGTGACCGAAGAGGGCATTGTGGCCCAACGCCGGGCGGCTGGCGAAGAGGCGGCCGACATTCAAGCGCTGGTCATAACTCCAGAAGGTGCTGCCGTCGGCGCGGCCGTGGCCACCGAAGAGGGCGTGGCCTACAAAGTCGGCGCGGTTACTGACGATGAAGCGGCGGTTCAGGCCGGTGTGGTAACCGAAGAAGGCGCAGTCGTCGCCACGGCCGCGGCCGAAGACGTAACCTACGAAGTTGTTGACGAGAGCGAGAACGAAGAAGCCGTAGAGGAGGAAGCCTCAGCAGAAGAATAGAAAGCTGAGCAGCCTTAATAAAGGATGGGCGGGTCAATGGACCCGTCTGTCCTTTTCAACCCTTGATCTCAATCTCGAGCCGGCAGCGCTGCTGTTGGAACGAGGAACCCTTGAAAAATCGCAACTCAGAAAGCCAAGTTACTTGGCATATATGGAGAATATTTCATGGCAGCCTTAACAGTTTGGAAGTTTGACACCGTGGAGGGAGCCGGGCAGGCTCTTTCGAAACTCGAAAGTTTGAGCAAACAGCAATTGATCACCATTGAGGACGCCGCCGTCGTCTACTGGGAACCCGGTAAGAAAAAACCTAAGAACCACCAGGCCCACCGTCTGACCGGAGCGGGCGCCCTCGGTGGCGCTTTCTGGGGTATGCTATTCGGCTTGATTTTCTTCATTCCTTTCTTGGGCATGGCCGTTGGTGCAGTTGCGGGGGCACTGGCTGGCCACTTTTCGGACTATGGCATCGACGACAGCTTCATCAAGGAAGTACAGTCCGAAGTGACCGAAGGCACCTCGGCCCTTTTCTTGCTTACCAGTGATGCCACGGTGGACAAGGTGGAGAAAGCCTTCGAAGGAATGCAGATGGAACTGATCCGTTCCAACCTGACGGCCGAGCAGGAAGCCAAACTGCATGACGACTTCGCCGGGTAAACAGACAGTTCTCAACCAGGCCCTTCGAGAGAAGCAGGCTTCTCGTTGGAGCAACGTACTGAATATTTAGCCTGCCAGCAATTCAACACTCACCAGGAGGGTGCAAAATGGCCTTTGAAATACTCTGTATTGCGACAATCGCCTTGTTGTTCGGAATGGTCGTAATCTTTGGCGGTTATCGATTGTTCCTGTTCCTGCTACCAATTTGGGGCTTCTTTACCGGCTTCTTGTTGGGCGCCCAAACAGTCGACTTCTTGTTTGATGCCGGCCTATTCGCCACGGTCACCGGCTGGGTGGTGGGCTTCTTCGTCGGCCTGCTTTTCGCCATCTTGTCCTACCTATTCTATGCCGTCGCCGTTGGCATCGTCTCCTTCTCCCTAGGCTATGGTGCCACGTTGGCGATCCTGGCCTGGATAGGGTTGGACGCCGGCTTTCTAATCTGGCTCATCGCCATGGCGGTCGGCGTGGTGTTGGCTTTCCTGGTCTACCGCTTCAACATCCAGAAATACGCCATCATCGTGGCCACGGCCGTGGGCGGCACCGGGATCATCATTTATACGCTGTTGGCATTGTTTGACAGCGCAATAGGCGTCAAACTCCTGGAGAACCCTGTGAAACTGGCCATTGAGAATTCGTTCTGGTGGCTACTCTTCTTCCTGGTTATGGTGGTTCTGGGGACCGTGGCCCAGATTCAAGCCAATCGGACTTTCGAGGTCGATACATATAACCGTTTGTCTGAGCTAACCTAGGCCTTCATGACGGTGGAAAAATCAAGACATTCGCGCATTGAGGAAATTGAGTGACCGCCAATAACCAACCAAACTCAAACTTTTGTGCGCTGGAACGCACCCATATGGCCGCTGAACGAACCTACCTTTCGGTTCAGTGTACTGGGCTGGCCATTGCCAGCGCTGGAACGGTAGCGGAAGAATAGAAGGCTGAGTAGCCTTCAAAAAGGATGGACGGGTCCAGTAACCCGTCCATCCTAATCAACCCTTGATCGCAATCTCGAGCCGGCAGCGCTGATATTGGCACCTGGAACCCTGGCCA
>Ga0111142_1041_pt1 | contig 15208 bp, 14 predicted proteins | sample DeeMarSeWOR28_12_FD_80398 | JGI IMG/M metagenome (GOLD analysis project Ga0111142, IMG submission 80398) | Anaerolineae bacterium SG8_19 | reverse complement strand
GCTGACGTGAACATCCTGGGTTCTCTGAATCTATTAGAGTGCGTCCGGCAATATGATGTTCAACGGTTCGTGTACATTTCCTCCGGAGGTGCGGTCTATGGCGAGCCTATTTATCTGCCCTGCGACGAAGAGCATCCCGTTGCCCCGATTTCCCCTTATGGGGCCAGTAAATATTCGGTGGAGCAATACCTGTACATGTACTTCGTCAACTATGGGCTCGAATATGTCGTCCTGCGTTACCCCAATGTCTACGGGCCGAGGCAGAATCCGCATGGCGAAGCGGGTGTGGTTGCCATCTTTACCAGCCAGATGTTGGCCGATCAGCAAGCGATTATCAATGGCGACGGCGAACAAGAACGCGATTTTGTATACGTGAAAGACTGCGCCGAGGCCAACCTCCTGGCCATGAACACCGGTGTGACGCACGGTGTCTATAACCTGGGCAGTTCCAAAGGCACAACCATCAACGAACTATTTTTGACCTTGAAGAAACTAACTGGTTACCAGAATGAGGCGGTCCACGGTCCGGCAAAAGTCGGAGAGACTAGACGAATCTACTTAAATGCCGAGAAGGTTTATACCGAACTTGGTTGGTCGCCTATCACTGTGCTCGAAGCAGGTCTAGAAAAGACGGTTGCTTATTACCAGGAAGCGGTTGAATGAATTTGCCCCGGGAGCCCAACGCGTGTAAGGTTCTGCCCCATGAAACGTCTCTTCGACAACGTTTTTGACGGCCTCCCGGTCCTGGTGACAGGCCACACCGGGTTCAAAGGCTCCTGGCTAAGCCTATGGCTCACCGAACTCGGCGCCAACGTTGTCGGTTACAGCCTGCAGGCCCCCCCCACCCAACCGAGCAACTTCGAACTGATGCAACTCGGCCGCCGCATCGTCGATATCCGGGCAGATATCCGTGATCTGGAACATCTACAACAGGTGGTCTTAACCCACCAGCCCAGGGCTATCTTTCACCTGGCTGCCCAGCCCATCGTCCTCCATTCATACGAGCAGCCCAAGCTCACCTTCGATACCAACACGATTGGTACTGTCAATGTCTTAGAAGCGATCCGGACAACAAATTCGACCCGGACCACAGGGTCAGTTCGAGCTTTAGTCAGCATCACCACCGACAAAGTCTATCAGGACGAAGAGTGGCTTTGGGGTTACCGGGAGAACGATCGCCTGGGCGGTTACGATCCCTACGGCGCCAGTAAGGCCATGGCCGAATATGCCATCGCCTCCTACCGTCACTCCTATTTCCCAGCCAGCCGGCACGACCAACACGGCACCGCCATCGCCTCCGTCAGGGCCGGCAACGTGATCGGCGGCGGCGATTTCGCCGATTACCGCCTGGTGCCCGATTGCATGCGCGCTTTAATGGCCACCGAGCCCATTCTCATTCGTAACCCCTTCAGCATCCGGCCTTGGCAGCACGTATTAGAACCTTTGAGCGGCTACATCTGGCTGGCTGCCAGGTTGCTACAGGATGGCCCGGTCTTCGCCGAAGCCTGGAATTTTGGCCCCCTGGAACAGACAGGCGTCACCACCCAGGCCCTGGCCGAAAAACTCATTCAACTTTGGGGCTCGGGTTCCTGGAAAGCGACGGATCCCAATCCAGAGAAAGAGACGGGTTATCTGCGCCTGAGTTGGGAAAAAGCGGCCGCCCGCCTGGGATGGCGTCCCGTTTACACGGTCGATGAAGCATTGGCCGAAATCACAGCCTGGTTCAAGGCTTACCAGCAAAAGATGGACATGTTCGACGTGGGCTGCCAACATATCGAAGCCTACGTGGAGAAAGCCACCGGCCTTGGACTCCCCTGGACAGTTGATCGGTAAACAGTGGCCTGGGTTCAGTGACCAGAAAGTTAACATTCTCAATAAAGTCTAGCATCTCCCACGGATCACATCACCATTATCTTTTTAATCCCGTAAATCTTGTCTATTTCTCTTAAATTGCCTCTCGAACGGCACGAGCTATCTCCTGAGCAAAAGCCTCGATTTGCACGGCTTGATTCCCAGCTATAGGCCAGAAATTGAACGTTTCCTGGCCATACCCCTCATACCACTCTACTATCTTTTCGGCCCACTCTTGAACGGAGCCATAGACATATTCGGCCCCTAAGCCGGTTACTGTCGTATCCTCGCGGCCGGTATTCAACACCCCCCAGCAGAATATAGCCTCGCCAAATTTCACTGGTTTCTGGCCCAGCTTCTTGGGCGTCCTCGTCGATCCACTGGTTAAGCCCCAGGAATTTCTGGGGCAGCACGTAATTGTGGGAGACTAGCAAACCGTCCGCCATCCGGCCATACCAGCCGCTACATCCGTAGCCGCTGGTATGGCTCCTATGGTTCGTGCCAGGACCTCGTGATGGCTGTCCGGAATCCAGGTATACTATTCCTTATCGTCCTTTGGGTATTGAGGGATACAATCGGATTATTGAAGCCATGACCCCGGAAATTACATCTTATCTAGGCTTGATTGAAGATCTGCGCGGGCAGGTAGGCGATCTGATCGCTGGCTTGCCGGTCGAAGCGTTGAACTGGCGCCCCATCGAAGGTCTGGACGACCATGCCACCAACTCCCTGGCCATCATGGCCGCCCACGTTGCCGGGGCCGAACATTTCTGGATCTACGAAGTGATCGGCCGCCAGCCCCCTACCCGGGACCGGCCGGCCGAATTCGAGACGATCGTCGATGGACCGGCACCCTTGCTAGAAAAGTTAACCCAAACCGGCGAAGAAACCCGGCGCATCTTTTCCACCTTGACGGCCGCCGATCTCGACGAGGATCGCCAAGTAGGGGGACGTGAAGTGTCCGTACGCTGGGCCATCTTACACGTCGTCGACCACACCGCCTTACACCTGGGCCATATGCAGATCACCTACCAGTTGTGGCAGGGCGGACAGGCGGCCGATACCCCGCGCTGGTTCCAGCGCCTGGGTGATTGAGTTCCGCGAAACACACCCAGTATTGTCCGTCTACAAGATCTTTCCGTAGTTACCGGGTTCTCCCACCTTGTTGTCGTGAAATATCAAATGTAGGGAACCCGTGCTTTTTTCAAACTAGCACCATTGCTTGTATACTTGTAGGTGCGTGCTGCAGGAACGGCTGGCGTCGAGGAGATAAAGAAAGGGGACTTGTCAGATCTCATGGCCTTAACGGACGGGCAAGCGTTAGAAGGGGGCGATGTATGGCGGGGGTGGCTACTGGTTGGATCCCGACGCCTGGGCGACGTGTTTAATTTCTTCAACATCCTGGAAAAACTGCAACCACGGTCTGGGGACAAATATTTTCTAGAAGTCTACTTTCTCCAATTTGATCATCGCTTTAGGATCTTGGTGAGTCTCCTAGAGTCGAGAGGAGGTGTGTATCGGATAAGATCATGACCTAATTGTTGTTGCCTTTTAGGGGCAGGTCTTGGACCTAAACCTGGTTAAGGCACTGCCCCGAGTAGACACAGGACCGATTTCAGAGACAAATCTACCGTATGAAGAAGGAGAAGGGATGATGAAAAACAAACGGTATTGGTTCTTCTTGTTTGCTACTTTGTTCGTCGTTGTAAGTCTGCTAGTTGCCTGTGGTGGCGGGGAGGAGCCGGCCGCAGAGGTGGCCCCGGCCGAGGAAGAAGTAGAGGCCCCGGCCGAAGAAGAAGTAGAGGCCCCGGTCGAAGAAGAAGCAGAAGCCCCGGCCGAGGAGGAAGCGACCGCCGGTAGCTTCTTCGTCTACGCTAACCCCACTGGCTTTCCCGACTTGGATCCGGCGACCAGCTTTTCCAATGACTCCCTCATCATGTCCAACTGTTATGAAACGCTGACGTTCTACAATCCGCCGGGTAGCGATGAAGTCATCAGCGCCAAGTTGGCTGAAAGCTGGGAGTCAAACGAGGATAACACCGTCTGGACCTTCAAATTGCGAGAAGGCGTGACTTTTCACGATGGTGCGCCCTTGAACGCCGAGGCCGTTAAGGGAGCCATCGAAAACACCATCGATATAGGTGCTGGTGCGGCTTACATCTGGGCCCCAGTAGAGTCCATCGAAGCCATAGACGATCTAACCGTGCAGTTCAACCTGGGCTATCCGGCCCCACTGGACATCATCGCCTCGGCCGGTTATTCGGCTTGGATATACAACCCCACGGCCCATGCCGAACAGGGGCATGACTGGTTTAACGAGGGCAATTGTGCCGGGACGGGTCCCTATACCATCGAAAGTTATGAGCCCGGGTCACGCTTAATCATGACCCGCAACGAAGATTATTGGGGCGGCTGGTCCGAAGGCCAGTTTGAGAAAGCCGTCTTCGAGACTGTCGAAGATCCGGTTGTGCGCCAACAGATGATCGAGGCCGGCACGGCCGATTTCACCTATGAAGTCCCACCCGACAACCTACCGACCCTTGACGCCCGCGATGACGTCGTCGTCTATACCAATCCGGCGTTCCAGAACCTGTTAGGCTTGTTTAACACCCAGAAGCCGCCGCTGGACGATCCCCTGGTTCGCCAGGCACTCTCCTACAGCTTTCCCTACGATCAATTCATCGAGGGGGTAATGGGCGACCGGGCAACCCAGGCCTATGGCGTTGTGCCAGCCGGTATGTGGGGCCATAGCAAGGACATTCTCCAATACAATTATGATCTGGATAAGGCCCGCGAGCTGTTGGCCGAAGCTGGCTATCCTGAAGGCGGATTCGACCTGCTCTACACCTACGCCACTGGTGACCTGGACGAGCAGCAGGCCGGCGAGTTGTGGAAGGCAGAGCTGGCCAAGCTGGGCATTAACCTGGAAGTCCAGCCCATGACCTGGGAAGCCCAATGGGATTTGGGCAAGTCTGATCCCCAGAACGCCCAGGATGTCTTCGTCATGTACTGGTGGCCTGACTACGTCTCGCCTGTTAGCTTCCTGTGGAGCATGTTCCACTCTGAAGACGAGACGCTGTTTAACCTAGGTTACTACAACAACCCCGATTACGACGCGTTGATTGAGGAGGCTGATGCCATCTCAGGTAGCGACAGGGCGGCGGCAGAAGGGATGTTCATCGAAGCACAGGAGATCCTGTTGGAGGATGCGGTATCCATGTTCTTCTACGATCTGGCCAACACCCACTTGGCCCGCAGCGACATCCAGGGCTTTGTCGATAACCCGGCCTATCCACACGTCGTCTTTGTCTATGACTTGAGCCGGTAAGAAGGTTACTGGAGACTGGGGGCTCGGGACTGGAGAAAATCCAGACCATGCCCCCTATCTCTGACTGCTGGATTTTGTTCATGACTGAAGGAATGGTTATAAGCGAGGATCAGGGCGTCGAGCTGTTGGCTTTTTTGATCACGTCGGCGCGCTGTCATCTGGACGACCCACCTGATTATGGCTCTATGCGCTTGCTCGATGCGGCCGAGCGCTTGAGTGACTTCATGAAGGAGCGGGCATCGCCGGAAACGCAACAGCTACTGGCTTTGATCCTCAAAGAAAGCCCGAGAGTACAGAGCACTATTGCCGACCGCGATCAATACACATCCTTGTTGGACGAGCTGTGCCGGGACGTGGCCCGGCATCTGGTTGAACACAGTATGGTGGTAGCTGATCGCTGACCGCCACCGGGGATCTGCAGGGATAACATGGACGGACAAGTCGTACTGAAGAACATCAAAACCCGGCGTGTCATCCGCTCTATGACAGACCAACCAGTCGAGCGGGTCCAGTTGGAGGAGATCTTGGAAGCAGCCCGCTGGGCACCGGCAGGCGGCAACAAGCGAATGCTGCGTTTTGTGGCTATCCAGGAATCAGAGACTTTACGGTTGTTGCGGATGGTATCGCCGGGTATGTCGCAGCGCCCCATGGCCGCTGTCGTGATCTGCCGCGACCTGGATAAGCTGCCCCCTTGCCGGTTACTGGTTGACGACCCGGCGTCCTATATCGACGTCGGGGCAGCAATGCAAAACATGATGCTGGCTGCCCATGCCTTGGGTCTCGGTTCGGGGCCGGTTACCTCTTTTAGCAAGGAAGCAGTACGTGTATTGCTGAATCTACCTGCAAATCTGGTGCCTGAGCTCATCCTTTGCGTCGGCTATCCGAGCGCCGGAGACCAGTTGCCCATGCGGCCAAAACAAAAGGTGACCTGGCAAAGCCTGACGGATTGGGAAAGGTATTAGCGGATTGGGGTTTGAGGATCGCGGGATCAGGGCTCGGTAGTAAAAGCTACTGAGTTTTGATTTCCACTCCCTGATATCCTATCGGAGGAATGCGCCTATGCAACGTCTTGACTACATCCTCAAGCGGCTGTTGATGGCCGTATTTGTGTTGCTCATGGTCTCGTTAATGACTTTTGTCATTGCCCGGGTGGTTCCTTCAGATCCGGCTGCGGCCTGGGTTGGACCACACCCTACCCAGGAGCAGATTGAAAAGGCGACGATCGAGCTGGGTCTAGATCGACCTCTTTATGTGCAGTACCTGCGCTACATGGAGTCGCTGGTCCAGGGCGATCTGGGCACATCTGTCACATCCCGCCGGCCAATCCTGACTGATATCAAGGCTTATCTGCCAGCCACTTTGGAATTGGTGCTGGCGGGCATGCTCATCGCTTTTGTCGTCGGCATCCCCCTAGGGGTGCTTTCCGGGGCGAAGAAAGGTAGCTGGCTTGACCACGGCACCCGCCTAGTCTCCATCGCTGGCGTTTCTATGCCGGCTTTCTGGCTGGGGCTTATTTTACAGTTGTTCTTTTTCACACGACTGGGCTTGCTACCCTTAGGCGCCCGCCTGTCAACAGAGGTAGCCCTGAACAGCCCGGTCGAGACCATCACCGGTTTATATATCGTCGATTCGACCTTTACCGGCAATTGGGTCGCGCTGAAGGATGCCTCACTACACATTATCCTGCCAGCCCTGGCCCTGGCTACCTATCCCATCGGCCTCTCCATCCGCATGACACGCTCGACCGTCATCGAAACCCTAAATGAGAAATATATCCAGGCCGCGCGCATTGCTGGGGTACCTGAACGTACCGTCCTCTTTGTTTTGACCCTTAAAAATGCCATTGTACCCACCCTGAACGCGCTGGGTCTGGCTTTCGTCTACTCTTTGACAGGAGCCATCTTGATCGAAATCATCTTCTCCTGGCCGGGGTTAGGCAATTACATCACCAACGCTGTATTGAGCGTCGACTTCCCGGTCATTGTATCTGTTACCCTGATCATGACCGTCTTCTATGTTTTGATCAATTTATTTCTAGATGTTTTGCAGGCCATACTCGATCCTCGGGTAGCACTGCAATAGGGAGGTGATGGTAAATGTCGCTAGCGGCCACCGACCTTGATATGGACCTTGAAGGGCCAGAAGCTAAACGAGTAACCGAGTTTCAGTTGATGTGGCGTGCCTTTCGGCGCGATCCGTTGGCTGTCATCAGTTTGGTGATCTTATTAATCTTTATCTTGGGGGCTATTTTCGCCCCTTTCCTGACGCCATACCCTGAGCAAGGTTTGGGCGTTCCTAACATCCTGGAGAAGTTCGTGCCCCCAAGCCAAGCTCATCTCCTGGGCACCGATTACCTCGGCCGCGACGTGCTGGCGCGGATTTTGTATGGCGGCCGCAGCTCTCTGGCCATTGGTTTCTTGGTGGTCTTTGTCGCCGTGCTTATTGGCGTACCCCTGGGGGCTATTGCCGGGTATTATGGTGGCTGGATCGACAATGTCGTCATGCGGGTGACCGATATATTTTTGGCTTTCCCGCCCCTACTGCTGGCTATTGCTCTGGCTGCCGCTTTGGGATCCAGTTTCGTGAACACCATGATCGCCATTTCCTTTACCTGGTGGCCCTGGTATGCGCGCCTGGTGCGAGCCCAGACGGTGTCCCTGCGAGAACGATACTTTATTGAGGCAGCGCGCAGCATCGGCGTGCCCAATTGGAAGATCGTAACCACCCATGTGCTACCAAACGTGATGACGCCAGTGCTCGTGCAGGGCACGATGGATTTGGGTTCGGCCATCCTGGTTGGCGCGGCGGTTAGCTTTATTGGCCTGGGCGTTCAGCCGCCCACAGCCGATTGGGGCACAATGATCAGTGTAGGGCGTATCTATTTCCTGGAGCGGCCCTGGTATGCTGGATCGGCCGGCGTCGCCATTTTCTTGGTTGTTCTGGCCTTTAACCTGCTGGGCGATGCCGTCCGTGACGCAGCCGACCCACGTACCCGCAGGGCGGTCGATATTGGCCGCTAGCCGCCAGCTACTAATAAAGGCACCACCCATGGCCGATCCGATTCTGACTATTGAAAATTTATCCGTTCATTTTGACACTTATGCGGGCAAGGTGCATGCTGTCAACGGCATGAGTTTTGAAATCCAACCGGGTGAAGTATTTGGTTTGGTAGGTGAGTCTGGCTGCGGTAAATCGGTTACCGGCCTGGCCATTTTGCGAGAGATACCTTCACCTGGTCGTATCGTGAATGGTCGCATCTTCTTCCACGGTCAGGATCTGATGGAGAAGAGTGAGGCAGAGATGCAGGCCATTCGTGGCGGCCGGATCGCCATGGTCTTTCAGGACCCAACCGCCTCTCTCAATCCCGTGTTTACCGTTGGCAACCAAACGACGCGTCTCATCCGATTACACACTGATGTCGACAAGAAGCAGGCCAAGGAACGCGCGCTAGCCATGTATGAAGAGGTCGGTCTGCCAGACCCACCGCGCATCTTTAAGTCTTACCCGCACGAGTTGAGCGGCGGCATGCAGCAGCGGGTGATGATCGCCATGGCTCTCTCTTGCGGGGCCGAGTTTCTTATCGCCGACGAACCAACGACGGCCCTGGACGTGACCATCCAGGCCCAGATACTAGACCTGCTGAGTGAATTACGAGAGCGGGAAGGCTTATCTATCCTGCTTATCACCCACGACTTGGGTGTGGTAGCCGAGACGTGTGACCGGGTTGGGGTAGCTTACGCTGGGCAGATCATCGAGATTGGCCTGGTGGATGACGTGTTGTACAAAACCAAACATCCTTACACGCAAGGGTTATTAGCAGCTTTGCCGGATTTAGCCCAAGGGCAGGCACTGCAAGCAATCAAAGGCAGTGTGCCCGATGGGCTGCGACCTGTGCCGGGCTGTGCCTTTCACCCTCGATGCCCGGAGGTGATGGAGGTTTGTCAGAGCCAACGGCCGCCTTGTACAGACATCAGCGAGCTTGGACACCAAGTGTTCTGTTACCTTTACGAAAGCGAGGAGAGTGCCTCATGAGCCAGCCTTTGCTCGTAATTCAGGCTTTAACCAAGGTGTTTGCCTCGCAGCAGGGCTGGATCAATCGTCAGCAGAGACGGGTTCGGGCTCTGGACGGCGTCGACCTGACGATCGATCAACAAGAGACACTGGGCGTGGTGGGCGAGTCGGGTTGTGGTAAAACCACCATGGGCCGAACCATCATGGGCCTTGTCCCGCCAACTTCGGGCGCCATTCTGTTTGAAGGCAAGAACCTGCTGACGACCGACAAGGGAACCCAGCAGATCCGCCGGCGGGAGATGCAGATGGTTTTCCAGAACCCGTACTCATCCTTCGACCCCCGGTTCACTATACTGCGCTGCGTGGCCGAACCCTTGAAGACGCATACAGACTTGCGCGGGCAGGCATTGGAGCAACGGGTGCGCGAGTTGCTGGATCAGGTGGGGATGCCCGGCGACATCCTGAATCGTTACGCTCACGAGTTCAGCGGCGGCCAATTGCAGCGCGTCGCCGTGGCTCGCGCCCTGGCTCTTAATCCCAAATTTATCGTCCTGGACGAGCCAACATCGGCCCTCGATGTCTCGGTCCAAGCCCAGATTCTGAACCTATTAAAGGATCTCCAGCGTCGGCTGCAGTTGACTTATCTATTCATCTCCCACGACCTGGGCGTGGTCAAACACATCAGTGACCGGGTAGCGGTGATGTATTTGGGACGAGTCGTCGAGATCAGCAGTGCGGCTAACCTGTTCGACGGCCGGGCGCAGCATCCTTATACCCAGGCCCTGCTCAGCGCCAATCCGACGGTTGAGATCCAGGCGCGAAAACAAAGAACGGTGCTCAGCGGCGGCGTGCCCGATGCAGCCAACCCCCCGACGGGTTGCCATTTCCATCCCCGTTGCCCGGTAGCCATCGACCGCTGCGTCCAAGAGATGCCTGCCCTGGATGACGTCGGCGATGGGCATAAGGCGGCTTGCTGGTTGGCGGTCAGCAGCGAACAGCCAGCAACCAACAGCTAGGAACCAGCAACTACCAATCAATTCACAAACCAAGAGGAGAAACGACAATGCCACGAGGAAAACTAGAGACGATACAAGATTGTGAGGATTTTGTGCGCGGATGCCTTTTTATGGGCACCGGTGGCGGCGGAGGCGTCGAATGGGGCATGGGCATGCTCACGAAGGCGCTGAAAGACGGCATTGCCCTGGAATGGGTAGACATTGCCGACATCCCCGACGATGTCTGGACGGTCACTCCCTACGGCATGGGCTCTATCGCGCCCGCGAGCCAGGAGACCCTAGACGAAATCGAACGCGTAGGGCTGGAAGACAAATTTGGTGACCGATCGATGGAAGAGGCCGTTAAGGAGTTGGAGAAGTATTTGGGCAAGCCTATCGGTTGTCTGGTGGCCGCCGAGCTAGGAGCTGGCAATACTCCGGCGCCGCTGGTTACCGGTGCCCGGTTGGGTATCCCGGTAGTCGACGGCGACTACGCCGGCCGCGCCATTCCTGATGAAATGCAGGGTACGCCTTACTTATTTGGCAAAAACAGCTGGCCCTTTGCAAGCGTCGATCGGTGGGGCAACGTGGCCATCGTTACCTATACCGTCAACCCCCATATGTTGGAACGTATCGGCAAGATGCTGGCCGTGGCTGCCTACGGGAATACGACCATGGCCGCCACGCCTTTACCAGCCACGGAGATGAAGGAGATCTTTATCCCAGGAACCTTAACCCGTTGTCTAGAGCTGGGCCGTTCCATGCGCCGGGCCGGGGAGCGAGGAGAAGATCCTATCGATGCGGCCGTTTCCTTCATGGGCGGTTGGCGGCTCTTTGAGGGGGTCGTAACCGGTAAGGATTGGGAAGATCGGGGCGGTTATATGTTCGGTACCATCCACATTGCCGGCGCCGGCGCCTACGAGGGTCATACCCTGGATGTATGGTTCAAGAATGAGAACCATGTTTCCTGGCTCGACGGAAAGCCGTGGATCTGCAGCCCGGATCTGGTGACCCTGGCCTATCGAGATAGCGGCGACGGTACCTCCAACGCCAAGATCAAGGAGGGAGACCAGGTCGTAGCCGTGGGCATGAAAGGGCTTGAAGCATTCCGCACGGAATTTGGTCTCAACGAGGCCGCCGGCCCTCGTTATTTTGGTTTTGATATTGATTACGTGCCCATCGAGGTGTTGATGGAGCGGTAAACCATCGGTCGCCGGCTATGTGCCGTCAACCTTTCTCGTAGGAGGGGATAATGGATTTTAAGTTGGGTACAGAGCCACGCAATGAATATTACGCTTTGGAGCTAGCCAGGGCAGCCCACCGGTTGGTCACCAAGGTACGGCCAATAGTCGAAGGTCAGCAGGTACTCATCACCGCCGATACGGCAACAGACATGCGGGTGGTGCAGGCGACAGCCGCGGCCGTTTACACGGTGGGCGGCGTACCAACCATCGTCGCCTACCATACGATGGACGAACCCATGCAGGAGCCGCCCAGGCCTGTGGCTGGAGCCGGGGCAAACGCTGATGTGTGGATTAACTACGCGGTGGCATATCTGCTGTATAGTCCGGCCTACCATACAGCTTTAGAAAATGGCTGCATTTACCTGGAACTTACGGGCATGGATGCGGACATGATGGTGCGGACCATCGGCCGGGTCAACTATCCGCCCCTGCAGGAGATGGCCAGCCGCCTTTATGCCATGTCTCAAGCGGCCGAGGTTGTACGGGTCACTAGCCCGGCCGGCACTGACCTGCACATGATGATTGACAAGGCCGGCGATCCCTTTTGGGAACCACCGCCTGAGGAGGGCGGTTTCCCCCAGATGCTAGGTGGCCAGTCAGGTTTCATGGCTTTCAGGGATAGTTACGAAGGAGTGTTAGTTTTTGATGGTGCTTTGTGGCCGCCGGCCGAATTGGGCGTTCTTCGTTCGCCAGTGCGCCTAACGTTGGAGAAAGGTTACATCAAAAAGTTCGAGGGTGGTGCCGAGTCGGCCGTCCTCGAGCGCTGGCTGGCCAGCTTCGACCACCCTGAAGCCTACTTGATGGATCACGTTTGTTACGGTTTCAATCCAGGCGTCACCCGGCCAACCGGCCGCATCTTGGAAGATGAGCGCATTTTTGGTTGCATGCAATTTGGCATCGGAGCAACCGAATACGGATCGCCCGCCCACACCGATGGCGTGGTTTTGAATCCCTCAGTCTGGCTGGACGATGTCCAGATCGAAGAAAACGGGCACTATACCCATTCAGAACTGGCCGAACTGTGCCGCCAGATGGGGGCGCCGGGGTATTGATTAGCCGTTAGTTGATGGTTGCAACTACCAGCACTTTTTCATGGAGGACGAAGGATGAGTTGGCCAGACAGAGAAGCCATCGAAAAAAGCGTCGTCGACTTGCTTCGGGTCAATTTGAGTATGAAACCCGGCGACAAATTGTTGGTGGTATGCGATTTCCCCCGTGCCCAGGATTGGCAGTCACTTGCGCCGTCGGATCTGGCTGATAGGCTTGAACGGACGATGTTGGGCCGGCTTATGGTCGAGATAGGCAATGAGCACTTCGATGGTTCTGCCACCCAGTTACTGGCCTTTCCGGCGACGGGTCGGCATGGCCAGGAGCCGGGTCCGGAGATAGCGGCCCAGATGCGCCAGGCGGATGTACTGGTTTGCCTGACCACCTACTCACTATCGCACACCGATGCCCGTGAAGCGGCGACAAAGGCCGGCGTGCGGGTAGCCAGCATGCCCGGCTTCACCCATGCCATGTTGGTCGAGGGAGGGCCCATGGCCGTTGACTATAATCAGGTGGCCGCCGATTGCCGTCGCTTCGCCAACCTGCTGACGATTGCCGAAGAAGTGGTGGTGCGTGCGCCCCATGGCACCGACCTGCGCTTCAGCATCCGCGGCCGGCCAGGAAAAGTCGACGATGGCCTGTATGGCCTGAAGCCAGGACTGTGGGGTAACCTGCCGGCCGGCGAGGCCTATGTTATTCCCCTCGAAGGAACCGCCGAGGGCACGTTGGTGGCGCCTGCGGGTTGGTATCCCGGCTTGACCGGGGATATGGCCTTTACCTTCCAACAGGGTTTGGTCGTCAAGTTAACCGGTGGTGGGCCAGTGGGAGACCATTTCCGGGAATTGCTCAAACTGGATAGCGACGAGCCGTTGTACCGAGCACGGCGTAACCTGGCCGAGTTAGGTATTGGCACCAACCCCAACGCTCGCCGGCCGGATAACGTCCTGGAGGCCGAGAAGATCCAAGGCACCGTTCACGTGGCCATCGGCGACAACATCCACATGGGCGGTCAGGTGGAATCGGACCTGCACGATGATTTTGTGCAGCCCGAGGTTGACTTATTCCTGGATGGCCAGCCGGTGATCCTTCGGGGCAAGTGGCAGATTTGACCTTGCCCCGTTGCCGGACCTGTTACTTCTCCCAATCTACTTCGAAACGTGTTAATATCCATATCTGCCAATCCCAAATCCCTAGCCCCCAACCCCTGGAGATGACTCTATGGCCCGCATGTATCCTAACCAGCTCCAAAACGTCACCAGCCCGGCCGAAATCAGGCTTTACGAAGCTTTTCGCGACCAGTTAGAGAACGACTATACCGTCTTTCACGGCGTTCACTGGCAGGCTCTCGACGGCGACTACCGCCCCCGCGATGGCGAAGCCGACTTCATCATCGCCCATCCCCAACGAGGTATCCTGGTATTGGAGGTTAAGGGAGGAGGCATCCGCCACGATCCCGACACCAATCAATGGACCAGCATCGACCAGAGCAGCCGGGCCCACGCCATCAAAGATCCCTTCTACCAGGCCCGGTACAGCAAATACGTCCTTCAGGACGAACTCAAAAAGATGGTCGATTTGCCTGAGGGCAAACTAAACATCGGCCACGCCGTGGCTTTCCCTGACCTGACCGACATCGAGTTCTTGCCCGGCCTGGATAAAAATCGTGAGATCGTGATGGACGGCCATGATCTGGCCAACCTCTCAGGCTGGGTTGGTGGCACGCTGGCTTATTATCGCGGCCAGGAAACTCAAGTCGACACCGCGCCAGGCGAAGAGGCCGTGTCGGCCCTTATGGACCTGTTGGGTAAGTCCTGGGAGTTACGGCCGGTCATGTGGGGCGAATTCCGCCGCGAGCAAGAGCAAATGATCCGCCTCACCGAACAGCAGTATACCGTGCTCGACTTGCTGAATCGCTACCGCCGGGCTCTCATCTCCGGCTGTGCCGGTTCCGGCAAGACCACATTAGCCGTCGAAAAGGCGCAGCGCCTGGCCCGGCAGAAGTTCCGTGTGCTCTTCACCTGCTACAACAAAAACCTGGCCGCCGACTTGCGCCAGAAGCTGACCGGCCTCCCTACCCTGGACATCGTCCACTTCCACGAACTTTGTTACCAGTTAGCCGAGAAAGCCGGCGTCCTGCCCGATCGGCCGGGGAGCGACGACAGTCAAGGTTGGCAACATTTTTTTGACGAGCAACTGCCTGAAGCCGTCATGGACGCCGCCGACGTACTGGAAGACGTCCGTTACGATGCCATCGTCGTCGACGAGGGCCAGGATTTCCTCGGGCCGTGGTGGATCCCTTTGCAAACGCTACTGCGTGACCCTGACCAGGGCATCCTTTATGTCTTCTTCGACGACAACCAGCGCCTCTACGATAGATCGGGCGAATTTCCCATCCAGGCGTCGCCCTTCACCCTCAGCGTCAACTGCCGCAACACCCGCAACATCCACAAACAGGTGATGAAGTTCTATCAAGGCCGGGAAATGCCGCCATCCACCATGCAGCCCAAAGGCCGGCCGGTAGAGTACGTCTACTTCTCCAGCACTGAGCAATTTCAGCGAAAATTACAATCTGTCATCCACAAACTAACGGTCGAGGAAAGCGTACCCCACGACGAAGTCGTTATCCTCACCCCCTTGCGCAAAAAGAGCCGCTTATGGGAAACGGCCGGTCTCCCATCCCTGACCGACCAATGGCCACCCGGATCCAACCAGGTTTACGTATCGACCATTCA